>Ga0316206_1000297_pt1 | contig 77608 bp, 77 predicted proteins | sample 6monthpyrite_MG_FD_204942 | JGI IMG/M metagenome (GOLD analysis project Ga0316206, IMG submission 204942) | Microbial mat bacterial communities from mineral coupon in-situ incubated in ocean water Damariscotta River, Maine, United States -... | ecosystem: Environmental > Aquatic > Marine >...
AGTTTTCAATGATCTCAAACATCTTCAAGCTACTTCAACATAAAGTATCTCTAGGCCTAATCTTTAGGTCTCTGTGTTTGTGGATGGGAATTATAGACAAATCAAACTTTCATGTCAATAGTTTTTTGAAGAAATTTATAAAGTTTTTTGCAGCTGGGGTGTTTTGGGGAGTTTTAGTAATTAATTTTCTTCTATCCAACCACCGCCTACTAGCTTGTTGTCATCATAAAAAACAGCTGCTTGACCGGTAGCAACACCAAATACACTCTCTTTCAATGTGACAAATGCTCTATTGTCTTTCACAATAACATGACAAGGAACAGACTTTGTTCTGTATCTTAGTTTGACTGATGTATCGAACTCTTTTTCATCACAAAAAAGGTTTAGGTTATTCAATACAACACTGTTGCATGACAATTCATCTTTTTTACCTACTGTTATTTGATTCTTTTTAGCATCTATATCAATTACATAGTGTGGTTCATGAGCGCCTTTTACAGTGAAACCTTTTCTTTTTCCTATTGTGTAATGCATGTAGCCTTTATGTTCACCTACAATATTTCCTTCACTGTCTAAAACTTCACCAACCCTGTTCACATCAACATAACCTTTAAGCAGGTCTGTATAAGTCGTCTCTACAAAACATATTTCAGTAGATTCACCTTGAGATGCAAAAGATTCGAGTCCGTGTATTGATGCTGCCAACTCTTTGATATCACTTTTTTTTCTCTCCCCCAATGGAAAAAGAAGTCTTGGTAATATATCTTTTTGCACATAAAACAAAAAATAACTTTGGTCTTTTGTGTCATCCTCAGCTTCATAAAAATATTTTCCATCTGTTTTTATGTAGTGCCCTGTTGCTATATAGTATGCTCCGATTTTATCTGCAAATTTAACCATTTCACCAAACTTTAAACTTCTATTACAGAGTGCGCACGGATTTGGTGTTCTTCCATCGGCATAAGTATCTATAAAGGGTTGAAAAACCTCTCTATTGAATGTATCTTGCAAATCTAAAATGTGAAGTTTCATGCCTACAAAGTCTGCAGCTTTTTGAGCCCGTGCAAGATGCACTTCATGATAACCGGGTTTTGAATGCAGCTTCATATATAAGCCTTCTATTTCATACCCCTGCTCTTTTAGGATTAGCGCAGAGACTGTAGAATCTACACCACCACTCATGCCGACTAAAACTTTTTTATGATTTAGCATTTGAAATTTCGTTTATATTTAATTTTCATCTACTGTTTTCTCTGTTTTTTTTATATGCTTCTTAATTGAAAAATCTAAAAGTGATTTGCAGTACTTGGTATCCCCAAGACCGACCTCTTTAAGTATACTTATCTGCTCTAGGAGAGACTCTTCTATCTCATCTACAACAAGCTTTATATCATCAGTCAATCTAATCATGTGAACATCTTCTAAACTAATCATATCGTTTTTATATAACTTATTTTCAACAAAGTCTAAAAGCGGCTCATAAAAATCTACTCCGATAACAAATACTTTAACCCCTGTTACTTTTCTAGTTTGGATTAAAGTTAATGCCTCAAAGAGCTCATCTAATGTTCCATATCCCCCAGGGAATATAACATATGCTATAGAATACTTGACCAACATAACTTTTCTTGAGAAGAAATAATCAAAACTCAACTCTTTTGTAGTATATGGATTTGTTGTTTGCTCAAACGGAAGATCAATGTTTAAGCCTATTGATTCAACCTCTTCATGTTCATTAGCACCTCTATTTGCAGCTTCCATAATACCAGGTCCGCCGCCAGTAATAATATTAAAGCCAACCTCCCCCAACATAGAAGACAGTTTTTGTGCTTTTTTATAGTATTGATTACGCTTATGAGTTCTTGCACTGCCAAATATTGTTACAGTGGGTCCAAGTTCTCCAAGTTCATCAAAACCTTTTACAAAATCAGCAATAATTTTAAAGACACTCCAAACATCTGCTGATTTTATATCTTTTATATACTTTTTTGCTAAATCATCTTTGTTGTGACGCATTATTTCAACCTCTGCTATGATTTAAGCTGGTTTAGCCTCTCTCTTCTTGTGCCAATAGTCGTAATTTGAACACCAAAATTACCATCAACAATCACTACCTCACCCTCAGCTATAACATGATCATCCACTAATATTTCCAATGGATCATTTGCTAATTGATTTAACTCAATAACAGAACCTATATCCATATTTAAAACATCTTTTAATAACATTTTTTTCTTTCCAATTCTAACTTTAACTGGAAGTTTTACATCCATTATTAAAGATATATTACTCATCTCTTCACTATTAAGTGATACATTTGAACTATTATTTGCGACATCCTCTAAATTTGATTTATTACCTTCTGTAGCCCCTGAACTAGTTTCAAATATGGAGTTTTCTAAGTTCTCATCCATTATAAACATCAAAAGAGATTTAACTTCTCCAATGTTAAAATGGTATACAAACATTTTGCTATAGTTTTCTAATGAAACTTCTTTATTTTCACCGATATACTCAATATTATCTATATTAAAAGAGAGAACCGGTAACTCCTTTTGAGCAGAAAGACTATTTCCTATAGCTCCAAATATATTTGAAGTTATCTCTTTTGCAGCATCTAAATCATCTTCGGTAACATCTTCTCTGTCACTCTCCTCTTCTCCCATCATCATATCAGATAGTGAAGCAACTAGGTTTGGTGTCAATGCTACCATCACTGAAGCATCTACATCACCGCTGACAGATATACTCAAGAGTACAATTGGAGGAATAATATTTGAAATTATACTTAGCTCTTGTTCTTCTTTCAAATCAAGAGTGGGAGCTTGTCCAATAAGTGCCTCTACTGTACCTACTGTTTCGTTTTCAAACAGCCTCATAAAATCACTCATTATCTAACTCCTCATCTAAGTTCTCATCTAAATTTTCTTCTTCATCAAACATCATCTCTTTAACACCAGATATTTTTTCTCGTCTTATAATCTCAAAACTCTCCAATGCTCTTTTTACTGCATCTTTTTCTGTGTCTATGACTTCTGAAATTTGTATTGACTTTCTAAATCTTCTTAGACCAATCTTACCACGGAACCTGTCTTTACCATCAATACACACGGTTACAACATCATCTGCCGGACTTGTCAGTCTAACAATATCTCCGCTTTGCAGTTCAAGTATATCTCTTAAAGTGAGTTCTGCATCACCCAACATCGCTTCTAGACCGACTTTCGCCCCACCTAAGAGAACATGAAGCTCAGTGTTTCTGCTCTTCTTGGTACTTGTTTCATTAAGCATTAAATCTCTGCTTGCCAACTTCGGTAAAACAGGTTCAAGTGCTATTACAGGATAACATATATTCATCATTCCTGAACTCTGCCCAATAATTATCTCCATAACAACCATTACAACAATCTCATTTTGTGCCACAATTTGTACAACATTTGGACTAGATTCTTTAGATTCAACAGTTGGGAAAATCTCCATTACTGGTCCCCAAGCCTCTTTGAGTGTACTCATCATAACTCTTAAAATTGTCTCAAAAAGACTAAGTTCAATATCCGAAAATTCACGACTAGCATCAAAAGGCTCACCCTTTCCGCCAAGAAGTCTATCCAACATAGGGAATGCTATCGATGGATTTATCTCTATAACACCACTACCTTCTAATGGCTTGACAGAAAAAACATTAAAACTGGTAGGATTAGGAAGTGACATTAAAAACTCACCATATGTCATCTGGTCAACTGAATGAAGCTGAATTTCAACAATTGAACGCATTATGGAGGATATTTGAGACGCTAAAGATCTTGCCATTTTGTCGTGTATTCCACGAAAAGCACGAAGCTGCTCTTTTGAAACTCTATTTGGTCTTTTAAAATCGTAAAGTGTTACTTGCCTATGAGAAGCCTGAGCATCCTCTTCTCCTTCAAATACGTCATCACCCTCATCTTCTACGACATCTAAAAGGGCATCTATCTCCTCTTGTGAAAGTATATCTGCCATCTTAAGCTCCTACACTCTCTTTAATTTTATGAATTACAGACTTATGAATTTGTGAAATTCTTGACTCTGTAATATTCAAAATATCACTTATCTCTTTAAGTGTCAGCTCTTCAAAATAATAAAATTGAATTATTAACTGCTCTCTCTCACTATATTCACAAAGTACCTTCTGAATGACATTAATAAGCTCTTCTTTCTCTATTTTAGCAAGTGCTGCACCCTCATCACCAACTTGCAGTTGATCATGAAGAGGCATTACAGTGTAAATAGTTGAAGCAATTCTTGCATCATGCACTTTTTCCAGACTCTCACCTAAAATTTCTGCCAACTCCTCATCACTTGGTTCATCTTCATTTGTAACTCTATACTCTTCAATAGCATAGTCTATCGCTTTTACCAATTTTCTGCTGGCGCGACTAAGCATATCTAAGCTTCTAAGGTAATCAAGCATTGCCCCATAAACTCTTTTTTTCGCATATCCCCAAAAAGAGTCATTGATAGTCTCATCATATCTTCTAGCTAGTTTTATAAGCTCTTCAGTTCCGATAGCCGACAGATCCATATAGTCAATAGAGCTGGGAAGTCTCTCTTTTAGTCTAAATGCCATTGCCTTTACAGCAGGCAGATACTGGAGTGCCAGTTCATCTTCTTTGTGTTTAATCTCTTCTTTATACATAGTAATCATAAGTTATTTCCAGCATCTTGAGCATTTGTTTTAACTGCTACATCTGTAATTTTTATAGCAGAATCTATAAGCTTTTCCCTTTTATTTATCTCTACTACAAATAAGTCAAGTTCTTTTTCATGCAACTCTTTAGGGAAAAAATAAACCTTTCCTACCGTAGTTCTATAATAGAATGCAACTATTATATGAGAAAACAGATAAAAGAAAGTAGTGAAAAAAAATGTATATATCAATAGTCCCTCTGCATCAAAGGATTTTAATATGCCGAAAATTATTCCAACAAAAAAACCTTGAACAGTAAAAAAATATACAAAATTCTCACCAAACATCTATAATTGCCCCAGATTTAACTTAAAAATGTTTTACCAAACGCTTAAAGAGCCCTGATAATCCGCTTTCACTAGGAGTAACTAGCATATCTTGTTCCAAATTCTTGTTAATTGTATTAGCTATTGAAACTATATCTTTATGAACACCAGAAGATGGATAAGCAACACTAAAGAGTGCTCTCTGCTTTACAGATGATGAAATTTTTATATCGCTATTAATCTTTCCAATTAATTTTAAATCTAATTTATTCCCAATATTTGCTAATGCAACTTTTTTAATTTTTTCATATACTCCAACCGCTTCTCTTTCATTTTTTACCTGATTCATAATGAGGCTGATATCATTTCTAAATGCTGAAATAGATTTTATAGTTGCATAAGCATCTGTAATAGCCGCTGGGTCTGGCACTGTAACAACTATGACATCATCAGCTGCATCCAGAAACATACGTATATGTTCTCCTATACCCGCTCCTGTATCAATTATCATAACATCTAGTTTATCTAAAACTTCTGCTTCTCTCATAAATCTTTCAAAAAGTGCTTTATCAGAATATTTCAATATCTCATCACCACTCTCACCAGGTATGAGTATAAGGTTTCTTGTCACAGGGATTAAAATGTCTGCAACAGTCGCCTCACCCTTTAGTACATGTAAAATATTTTTTTTTATTTTCACATTAAACATAACATCTAAATTTGCGAGTCCAATATCAGCATCAAATATGCCGACATTAAGTCCGCTTTGCGATAGTACATAAGCCAAATTAGAACTTATTGTACTCTTGCCAACTCCACCTTTTCCACTTGTAATAGCAACAAAACGAGTTTTTTTAGATTTCTTTTGTGAACTTGATGCGACTAACTCTTCTAGTTTCTGAGCTTGATTTCCTATCATGCCTTACTCCTATTAAACCCATTTAAGAGACACTCTATTAAAAAATCACTATTTGCACAAACTAAATCCTCAGGAACCTCTTGACCAACAGAAAAATAGCTTATTGGTTTTTTTGTCTCATAGGAGAGTGAAAATATATTTCCAAAACCTCTTGTTTCATCTAACTTAGTAAACATGAGTGTATCTACATTAAGAGAAGAGAAGTTTTCATAAGTAGCTTTGAGATCTTCGTACTTAATAGAACTCGGCATTACAAGAACAACATCAATATTATATTTAACATCATTACCATCTAGACACTCATAGATTTTTTCAATTTTTCCTTTATCATAAGGGCTAGAACCCATAGTGTCAATAAGAATATAATCACAATATTTCAGAGAATCCAATGCGCTTGCAAAATCTATTGGATCAACAACAGTTTCAATTCCTAATTTCATCATTCTTGCATACTGCATCAACTGTTCAACCGCACCTATACGATAAGTATCTAAGACAACCAAACCTACCTTATATTTTTTTTGCATTAAGTATGAGTATCTTGCAGCTAGTTTTGCAACTGATGTTGTCTTGCCTACGCCTGTCGGACCTACCAGCATAATAACTTTTTTATTTCCTATCGATGGGCTGCTCTCAATTCTAATCGGCACCATTTTTCTCAAAATAGTTTGAAAGTATCTTTTAACTGTAGACGTATTCTCTCTCATCTTAAAGGGCATATGCTCTAATGTCATTCTCATAATAGAATCTAAATGTTCTTTGTTCATTCCGCTTTGAGAAGCAAGGCGATATATCTCTGCAAATTCAGGTGGAATTTGACTCTCTAAATCGGGTGCTTTTTCATCCCAAAACATATTTTGTATTATTTTAACTTTATCGCCAAGCTTTAGAATTTCTGATTTTATATCTTTTAACTCTTTTGGCTCAAATGATGCATCTTGCTTGCTCTCTTGATACTCATAAAGTGGGTCTTTTACATCTGCAATTTGCGATATTTGCTTTGCCGCATTTGATATATTATATAATACATCAGCACTTTTTTGAGTAAGAGGTCTCTCATCTTTAGAAGCAACTTGTTCTTTTTCGTATGTACTATCTTTACTATCTTGTTCTATGCCCATAACTATCTCATAAATAGCCAGACGACCAAGAGATTTTTTCTGAATCTCTTTTGTATCAATATGAAGCATCTTACTATAATTAACATCCATCTTCGCTTTTTTAAGAGCCTCTGATGGTGTTCTTCCGGTAAAAGTCAATATCTTCATCTATACATATCCATTAATGGTATCAATACGCTCTCCCTCTCAGACCACTTAGCATGTGGAATTTTCAAGCTCTGCTTATTAACAACTCTATTATCAAAAAAAATAATATCCAAATCTAATGTCCTTGGAGCATTAGAAAAACTTCTTTTACGCGAAAATTTTTTCTCTAATCTCATTAAGTAATCCAAAAAAGGCAGTGGCTGCATACTAGTCTTCAACACAATAATTGAATTAAAAAAATCATCTTGGTCAATAAAACCAAATGGAGGATTTTTTAAAATCAACGATGTTCGTAACAATTCAACTCTTTTATCTCTCTTTAAGTAGACAAAAAGATGTTCAAATCTTCGTTTGACATCTCCAAGGTTTCCACCTACACCGACAGTAGCTCTGTAGCGGTGAGAAGTTTTTTTTCTATTTACAATACCATAGCGTAAACCATTAAGAGTTGTTAAACTATCACTGAGATTACGCTTGATATACATAGATCATTTAGCTGTAGCAGCTTCTTGTTGCTGAGCCTCTTGTACCGCTTGAATCTCTGTCATAATCTGTAACATTCCCACCATAGCAATATGGTAACCGAATGGACCGAAGCCTACTATAGACGATGTGCAAACAGGTGCAATCATATTCTCTTTTCTAAACTCTTCACGACGGTGTATATTCGAAATATGCACCTCAATAGTAGGAAGATTAACTGCAGCTATAGCATCACGCATAGCAATTGATGTATGAGTATAGGCTGCTGCGTTAATAATAATACCGTTAGCATCGCCATAACACTCTTGAATTTTATCTACGAGTTCACCCTCTAGGTTACTTTGAAAAAACTCTATCTCCATCTCATTCTGTTGTGCAAAATCTTTCATCTGAGCATGTATCTGCTCTAACTTCATTGGACCATAAATCTGTTGTTCTCTTACACCAAGCATATTTAAGTTTGGTCCTTGAATCACTACTACTTTCATCTTTTACCTTCTTATTTTATTATTACAGCTTTAAGGGAGATATTTTAGCAAAAATTATATTAAAAAGAGTTACAGTTATAATATATAGATAAATACTCTCTTTTATTCAAACTAATATTTTAAGAAAAAGATAAAATAATGTATAATCTGCTTTAGGTTAACAAATTCAATTTTTCAAGAGCTTATATGCAAATAATATCTCCAAACTATATTTTAACACCGGACAATCTAATCTCTAATATGTCAGTAGCCTTTAACAAGACCATACAAAAGATAGCTACACTAGATGAGCTAAAAAAAGAGTTCCCAGAAGCTAAAGTCACTAAGCTAAAAAAGAACTCTCTTTTAATGCCTGGACTTATCAATGCACATGTACACTTAGAGTTTAGTGCAAATAAAACTGAACTCTCTTACGGAGACTTTATATCATGGCTTTACAGTGTTATTGAAAACCGTGATGAGCTTATGAGTGGATGTGATAATGAGTGTATAACGAGAGCTGTCGATTCAATGCTTACTAATGGAATAACAAGCTTTGGCGCGATTAGCTCACATGGCATGGATTTAGAAGCTTGTGCAAATACTAAACAAAATGTTGTGTTTTTTAATGAACTAATAGGCTCACAAGCAACTATGGCAGATGCACTGTTTGGTGACTTTTTAGGTAGACTAGATGCCTCAAAAAGTGTACAAAGAGATGGTTTTCATCCAGCTGTTGCTATACATTCTCCATATTCCGTTCATCCTGTTTTAATAAAAAAAGCTCTTGAAATAGTAAAAAATGAAGAGCTAAAACTCACAGCTCACTTTATGGAGAGTAAGGCTGAGAGAGACTGGCTTGATAAAAGTGAAGGTGATTTTAAAGAGTTTTTTGAAAACCTACTTAAACAAAATAGTGCCGTAAGTGATTCAAAAGAGTTTTTAGATTACTTTAATGGACAAAAAACACTGCTGACTCATGTAGTAAAAGCAGATGAGAGTGAATTAAAAACGATCTCATCAAATGAACACACAGTTATTCACTGTCCAATTTCAAATAGGCTTTTAGGCAACGGAACTTTAAATATTAAAGAACTAAATGAGAATAATATTCCTTGGATAGTAGCTACAGACGGATTAAGTTCAAATTATAAGCTTGATCTATTTGAAGAGATGAAAATTTCTCTATTTATGCATAGTGGTGCACCTCTTGTAAAATTTGCCAATGCCTTAATTCAAGGAGTCACTGTAAATGCAGCTAAGGCATTAGGGCTAAATACAGGAGAAATAAAAGAGGGAAAAAATGCTGACATGCTTATACTTGACTTAGATAAAGAGCCTAATGATGAGTTGGCAGTTCATTTAATACTTCATAGATATAATATATCCAAAGTTTATATAAACGGTAATCTAGAAAAGGAAAATCCATGCAATTGATTAAAGCAATATTTTCACCAATAACATTAACCCTCAATTATATTCAAAGTCACTTCAAGGCTATGATATTTGTTCTTATACTTTTTCTTATATTTGCACCAAACAACGATGTAGATTTCACTCCAAACAATCTTCAACGCATTAACTTAGTTGGTCCTATTATGGAGGTATCTGAAGTTGTGCAGCAGATTGATGAAGCAGCTACAAATAGTTCAGTAAAAGGTGTTTTACTTGTAGTTGATTCCCCCGGTGGTGCAGTTGCTCCATCTATTGAAGTAGCATATGCGATTAAAAGACTTAAAGAGATAAAACCGGTAGTTGTATATGCAAGCGGAACTATTGCAAGTGGAAGCTATTATGCAAGTATTTGGGCAAATGAGATTATCGCGAATCCAGGTTCTATGGTTGGAAGCATCGGCGTTATTATGCAGGGTGCTGATTTGAGTGAGTTGATGGGTAAAATAGGGATTAAGTCTCAAAGTGTACAAGCAGGCAAATATAAAAAAGTCGGTACCGGAGACAGAGAGTGGACTCCTTATGAAGTAAATGAATTAAATAAAGTTATTCACGGAACCTATGATCTTTTTACAGCTGATGTTGCAAGTGCCAGAGGCTTAAATATAGCAAAAAGGGATATGTTTGCAAATGCTCATATATTTACAGCCAAACAGGCTAAAGATGTAGGTCTAATAGATAGTGTTGGTGTAAGTTATGATGCCAAGAAAAGGTTAGTCGCTCTAAGCGGAGTAACTAATCCTGTCTGGAACAAAGAGGATAAGTTTGACAAACTAATGAAAAGGCTCTCAGCAAGTACCGCTGTAACTCTTCATACCTATTTTCCCAGCATAGTTTTAAGATAAATATTTTCACATGTAAGTTACTCTTACATGTGAAAAATAGAGTTAAACCTCTACAACTTTTATAACAGTTGAACTGTTTTCAAAAATTCTTTTTACTCTATCTTGCCAAAGTTCACCAAACTCTTTTATCTCATTAGGTTTTGCTTGTCCAGCCATAATTTTTTGCATTAATGGCTGCAGGTTTGGATCTGGCATTATTGATGATGGATCATAAAATATATCTACACTTTTGCCGGTATCAACTCTTGTAAATCTTCCTGAAGAGTTAATATTTTCATTAAAATACATTAAAGAGTGCCGAGCAAATCTTCCTGAGAGACCTTTAAACCCGCTCTTGTCTGTTGCCCCTGTTATTTGAGAAACAACATTGCTTATAACGCCTACGACACCCTCATCTAACTCTTCTTTAAACTCTACTTTAATATTTCCACGAACTGCTAATTCACCCGGGTAGAGTGCTTTTAATGCTTCTGCAGTTATCAGATATGCACCGGCAACAGTTGGACAACTATGCCCCGCTGATTTTACTACATCTAAATAATTAAACTCATATTTTCCCATCTCAAATGCACCTAAAACATTCGACAAAGGATCTAGAACCTTAATACTCTCTACAGTGTCAAAAAAACTTGGATACTTCATGTAAACTCCTATAATTGCGTTATTTTTAGAACTTTTGCACTTATACTTATTTTATCACTCTGAGCATCAAAAACCTCACCTATATGCAGAGATGAGATATCAATTACTTTTGAGTCTTTGGAAATCTGTGCAAAACCCTTTTTACTTTTTAATTTTGGATGGTTGGATTCTAACATCTTTTGCAGAGTTAGCACTTGATTTTGAGCAATATTAATTTTTCCATCTATTACATCTGGAAATCTGACTTTTACAGATTCAAGCTCACGAGAGAAGTTTTGCATTTTAAAAACTACTATTTGATAAAAAGAGTCTTTTAACTGTTTAATCTCATCAATTTTTTGACCTATTCTTTTCTCAATGGAGTGCTGTGAATATGAAGTAGTAAGGTGATTCAACTCTTGCTTTGAGTTAAAAATTCTCTGTGATACTATCTGTGTCAACTGTGCAGATATAGAATCCATATATTGATATAACTCGTTTGTGTCCGGGAGACACATCTCCATTGCAGCACTTGGAGTAGGAGCCCTTAAATCTGCAACAAAGTCACTAATAACCCAGTCTATCTCATGGCCAACCGCAGAAACTATAGGAGTATTCGCTCTAAAAACTGCATCTGCCACTATCTCTTCGTTAAAAGCCCATAAATCTTCTATACTTCCGCCTCCACGGCTAATAACGATGATGTCGTAATCTTTTGTATCACTAAAATTTATTGCATTTGTTATGGAAGCGGATGCACTATCCCCTTGAACTAATACGTCATAAATATCAATCTCAATCGCTCTATATCTACTCTTTGCAACTCTTAACATATCTTGCAGAGCTGCTCCTGTGGCAGAGGTAATAAATGCAACTTTGTTTGGAAACTTAGGAAGTGGCTTTTTTATCTCTGGGGCAAAATAACCTTTATCTGAGAGTTTTTGTTTTAGCTGCTCATATGCTAAAGCCAAAGCACCTTGTCCGGAGGGCTGAATTGAAAAACAGTTTATTTGATACTCTCCACGAGGCTTATAAAGAGTTATGGCCCCGTCAAGAATAACTTTTTGACCCTCTTGGAGTTGAAACTTTAGTTTTGAAGCATTACCTCTGAACATCACAGCTTTAAGAGTAGATGATGAGTCTTTTAGTGTGAAGTATATATGTCCACTATTGTGGAAGGTTATACGAGAGAGTTCTCCCTCGACTAAAACGCGAGAAAAAGTGCTTTCAAGAAGAGTTTTTATCTGCTCATTCAGTGATGATACATTTAAAATATTCAAAGCTTTAACTGCGCTTTAAAATTATATTTTTTTTGCTATAAGTAGTGTTGAGATATCCATTGAAAAACTTTTTGAATAAAGCATCTCAAAACCAGCCTCAATAAGCTCTTTTTTCATATTATCAACAGTTGAAAAATCTTCTATAGAGTGTGGAAGATATTCATATGCCTCTAGGTTTTTAGAGATAAAGCCTCCCACTTTCGGCAGAATTTTGTTCATATAAAAATCTCTTATTTTTCCAAGCGTAGATGGATTGTCATTTTTCATAAATTCTAATATAACAACAAGACCATCTTTTTTCAAAGCTCTATTAAACTCTTTTAGAGCTGCTTCTCTCTCAACGACATTTCTAATACCGTATGTGATACTTAATATATCAGCACTGGCATCATCCATAGGAATCTCTGTCGCTTTAGAAATATAATAGTTAAATTTAGGATATTTCTCTCTGGCAACGTCAACCATGCCATTTGACGGATCTACTCCGACAATTTCGCTTACAGCAACATCTTTAACTTCTGCTCTGCTTTTCCAAAAATCCATCATATCACCGGTTCCACAGGCCACATCTACTATTTTGTCTAAAGAATTTTTTGCATAAAACTCATAGGCTAAATCACAAGCTTTTCGTCTCCAGCTTTTATCTACTCCCATACTCATAACACGATTAGCAGTATCATATGTCGGCGCAATATTATCGAACATTGATACGATTTTTTCTTGCTTGCTATTCTCTTGTTTTTGCATAATTTATACTTCCCTTTTCATCCACATAATTATATCTTGCTCTTTAGTTTGCACATTCAATGTTTCAAATTTATCATCTAGACTAGCTAAGCCATTTTTCCCACCAAACTTGGGAGCCAAATAACATAGATAATAATCAACTATATCACGAGTCAGCTCAAACATTTTTGTACTTCCCTCTATCATTATATTTTTATAGCTATCAAGAGCAGAAAAATTGTCAGATATTATAACTTTTCTATCCTTAACACTAAAAAGTGGTATAGTTTCATCGAATTCATTTGAGCGGGATATTATCAAAACATCCGGAGCCTTGCCATCTACCATCCTTGCATCTAAAGTTGGTCTGTCTATCCTAACGGTATTCCCACCAATTACAAGCAGGTCACATACATCTCTCATAGAGTGTAGGTGTTTTCTTGACTCACTTGTGCTTATAATGCCACAATCCGTAGTTCCATTCAGCCTTTGTGCCCATTTAAAGAGTACAAATCTTTTTTTATTCCACATATTAAATGGTGCTAAAAGCTCATCACACTCTTTTTTTAGTACTTTTGTTTGAACACCTATATTTGATTTTTCAGCAATAACAGTGCCGCCGGATGCCTCTTCATTAGAGTCATTTGAACCAACGAACAGTTTCTTAATTCCCAATTTAGAAATCAGTATTGCACAAGATGGAGTTTTTCCTACATGTGAACATGGTTCAAGTGTAGTGTAAATAGATGCACCCTTAAAACAACTCTTATGGTTTTCTAATAGATATTTATGAATTTCAGATGAAGATGTAATACCCAAAATTTTTTCATCATTTGTCAGTTTATAGTAAGCATTTTTAAGTGCCATAACTTCAGCATGAGGCTCTCCTGCACGCTTATGTGACTCAACTGCCAAAATTTCACCGTTGAATCCAAGAACACTGCAGCCTACTGCCGGATTTGGATAAGTTAAGCCCTGATATTTCCAAGCCTCTAACAAGGCTAATCTCATATAAAAGTTATGATCTATTACCATTCAAAGTATGTTCTGGCTTTTGAAATTTCTGAAAAATCTATAGATATCTCTTCTCCGTCTACTTCAACAAAGATTTTAGACTCTTCAATCTTGGTAAGTTTACCTCTAATTTTACCTCTCAACTTATCTACAGCTTTTAGATTAAGGGAGACATTCTCGCCAAGAGACAAAGCAAACTGTTTTAGTGTAGTTATCTTTCTCTCAATTCCTGGGCTTCCAACTTCAAGTCTATAGTCTCCTGAAACTGGAGGAGTCACATCAAGAAGCGGGGATATTAGATGAGTTAAATCAACGCATGTGTCAAGACTAACATTTTTTCTTTTTCCATCTTCTACTTCAGTGGATATCACACTAACTCTATAGATTGTATCATCACCTTCGCTAACAATTGAAGTGTCGTAAAGCTCTAGGTCAACTGATTTAACAAAGGACGCTATATCTTTTTCTAAACTCATAAAAGCACCACCTACTCTTTAGCAATTTTTTTAAAAAGTTCTTCAATATTTTGAAACTTTTTTAGTTGTTCATCAAATTCAAATGTTAGTTTTGGGCAACGATACCAACCCTGATCTTTTAGACAAAAGGTCTCTACAATAGGTCTAGCATTTTTGAGTAGTTTAATGTAATCTCTCTTCTCTTGTTCAATAAAGGAAGCTGGATCAATATAGACCTTAGCATCACTTTTACCTCGTGAACACTTAACTTCAATAACATTTAACTCATGCAGCCTTTTATCATTTAAACTACCGAGTGCTTCAGGAATCAATTCCAAAAGAATTGATTCTGTTCGCTTTAACTTTATCTCAGCTTCGGTCATAATCTAAAACTCCAATCTTAAAAAGCTTGCTTTTTATAGCTTTTAGGTATATTAACCAATGGCACACACTATATGTAGGGATATTCTGTTCCTGCTACTATAATGACACACTTTGCTCAACTTTTTTGAATGTCTCAATAACATCTCCAACTACGACATCATCATAGCCTTTAATCATAACACCACACTCATAGCCGTTACCAATCTCTTCAACATCATCTTTAAAACGTTTAAGAGAAGTAAGCTCGCCTTCATATGCAACAACACCATCTCTAATAACACGAACAAGACCACCACGAATAAGCTTGCCGTCAACAACAACACATCCGGCAACCATACCCTTAGGCGCTTTAAATGTATCTCTGACTTCTGCTTGACCGGTATTTTCTTCAGTATATTTTGGAGCCATCATACCTGTAAGCATTCCTGTAATATCATCAAGCAGTTGATAGATAATAGAGTATGTTTTAATCTCTACACCTCTTTGTTTAGCAAGCGCTTTAACAGCACCGGTTGGACGAACATTAAAGCCAAGCAGCACACAATTTTCACTGTTGTTAACTAATTCAACATCATTTTCCGTGATTCCACCAACACCAGAAGAGATAACATTTACTTTTACCTCTTCATTCCTAAGCTCATTAAGTGAAGACTTAATAGCTTCAAGTGAACCGTGTACATCTGTTTTAAGTACAATTTTAAGAGATTTAAGTCTGCCCTCTGCAATCATTGAAGTCATATCTTCAAGAGTTGACTTTGTACTATGTGAAAGTTCTTTATGTCTATCATATTCATGACGTTTAAGTGCATACTCTTTAGCTTCTTTATCACTGTTCATTGCCATCATAATCTCACCAGAGGCAGGTACTTCATTAAGACCTGCCACAACAGCAGTATGACTTGGCAACAGAGTTTTAACTTGTTTATTGTTCTCATCAATCAACGCTTTAACACGACCATATGCACTACCACAGACAACATAGTCCCCAACTTTAAGTGTCCCATTTTGAATAATTACTGTTGCAACAGGACCACGACCTTTTTCAAGTGATGACTCAACAACAGCAGCTTTAGCCATAGCATTTTCATTAGCTTTAAGCTCTAGTACATCAGCAGTAAGCAAGATATTCTCTAATAAATCATCAATACCCATTCCACTTTTTGCTGAAACTGGAATAAATTCTATATCTCCACCCCAATCAACAGGATTTATCCCACGCTCTGCCATTTGACCTTTAACTAAGTCTGGTTGTGCTGTCTCTTTATCCATTTTATTCAGTGCAACAATAACTGGAACACCTGAATCTTTAGCTAATTTAATAACCTCTTCAGTCTGAGGCTTAACACCATCATCAGCAGCAACAACAATAATAATAATATCTGTTACATCCGTACCTCTTTGACGCATATGTGAGAAAGCAGCGTGCCCCGGGGTATCTATAAATGTGATTGGTTTACCAGCTTGCTCAATTGTATAGGCACCGATATGTTGAGTGATTCCACCGGCTTCCCCGTCGGTAACTTTTGCTTTTCTAATCGCATCGAGGAGTGAAGTTTTACCATGATCAACGTGTCCCATAATCGTAATAACAGGTGGTCTCTCAGTAGCACTCTCATCAACCTCTTCATGTAGGTCTTCCTCATAGTTAAACTCATTTTTAGGGTCAATAATTGTTACTTCAACATCAAACTCTTCTGAAAGAATTTCAATCTCATCATTTCCTAAAAAGTCATTTTTTGTCATCATCAAGCCAAGGTCAAAAAGAACTTTAATAATATCAGAGATTGGACGATTCAGTTTTTCAGCGAACTCATAAACACGAATATCTTCAGGAATCTCTACATGTGTAATTACAACATCTTCGGGCTTCTCTTTTGCATACTTTTTTCTCTTGTCACGAGAAACTTTTCTACCTCTAGGAGCAGCTTTTTTATTTGCATTTCTACCAGCTGGTTTTGGCTCTCTAGGTTTCTTTGGCTGTTCAGGCATCATTTCACGACGTTCTGTAGCATTTAAATCAAGTAAAACAACTTGGTCATCCATATCCATTGAGACATCACTCATTGAACCACTGAATATATCAATCCTTTGACCCTGCTCTTGTTTTTTAGCACTTGAAGTTTGTTTAGACTTTTTCTTGCTAGCCAGCTCTTCTAAAGCTTCAGCACTCATCTTTCCATATGAAGAGACTGCTGTTTCTTTTTTAGGTAAATCATAAGTTTCTTGAACTTTTGGCTTCTTCTTTTTAACAATTTTAAGACCAGATTTCTTAATCTGTACTTTTTTAGTGTCTACAATGTTTAGTGTTGAATTTTCACTCTTAGTCACTTCTTTAGGTTCTACTTCTGTTGTAACTTCTTCTTTTTCATCTTTTTTATCTATACTAAGAACTTCTTTTGTACTATCTTGTTCTTTTTTATTAGGCACTTGTGGTTCTTGTTTTTCAGATTCATCTTTAGGAGTTTCACTTATTGATTTAGCAGAAGTTTTTATTTCTGGTTTTGCAACATCAGTAGACTCGCCGCTCATAATATAGTTCATTAAGCCTTCTGCTTCTTCCATTGTTACCGAGCTATTTGCTGATTTCACTTCAATACCCATATCTGAGGCTTTTTTAACTATATCTTTAGAAGCTATTCCTAACTCTTTTGCAATTTCGTGTACTCTAACTTTTTCTGTCATCAGTGATGATCTCCTTTAGTATGTTCGAAAATTTGTCTCTATCTCCGCTTTTACATTGTCGCATAAGAGCTTTAAGAACTCTTTTGCTATCTTCAAGACAAATTTTACATATATAAAAACTTCTACCACTTCCTCTAAAAAGACTTAGTTGTGAATCTACACACTGAAGTCGGATTAGCTTATGTTGTGTATCTCTTTGCCTACAAGATATACACATTCTAAGAGGTTGATTAAATTTTTTCGCCATTATATCCAAAAGTTCCTTGATTTAATAAAAGATTATATTAACTTATCTCTCTATAATTAACCCATCATTGTCAAAATCTAATACTTTTACTACAAAATCTGGAAATTTCTGACTTAGCTTGTTTGCTATCAAGGCTGAGTCTTCATCATAAACCATTGAAAAGAATGTAGAACCACTACCTGAGAGTGTACTCATCAGTGCTCCACCCTCATATGCAATTTTTTGTACACTAAAGAGTTCCGGCAAAGTTTTCATCCTTGCTTTTTGATGAAACCTGTCTTGCGATGCTAACTTTAAAATTTCCCAATCTTCATTAAAGAATGCTGCAACGCTAAGTGCAGTGTGTGAAAGATTATAAACAGCATTCTCTTTTGAGTATGACTTAGGAAGAAGCGTTCTAGCTTTTGATGTACTAATAGGCTTATTTGGTATTACTACTACTGCTTTTATATAATCTGGAAGATGTTTTTTCTGAGAAAAAACTTTATTTTTTTCTACTGTAGCTGCATTAAAACCACCCATAACAGCAGGAGTAATATTATCAGGATGAGCCTCATAAACTAAAGCATGATTAAGTATTCTTCTTTTTGAGACTCTTATACCGGCGGCTTCATGTGCGCTTGCTATTGCACTTACAATTACAGCAGATGAACTTCCAAGTCCTCTTGACATCGGTATTTGATTATAAAAGGTAAATTTAAAGTTTTGTCTTTTTTTGGTTAAGCGATTGTAATGCTCGTTAAAGATACTGACAAAAAGGTTATTTCCTTTTAGTCTAGGATTATTTTCTCCCTCTCCTTTAATGCTAACACTAAAGAATTTTGATGAGTGAAACTCAACTCTATTTCTTAAATCAACTGCTAAACCTAAAGAATCAAATCCTGGTCCAAGGTTTGCACTGGTTGCCGGTACACTTATTGTCAATGTTATCCTATCCAACCGCCCCTATGCCGTAAAGAGGTGTAGCGATTGTGCTAAACTCACTATAATCAAGCACAGCAGGAAGTTGAAAACTCACCTCTGGTGCTATTTCTAATTTTTGAGTTTTTATTTCTGACGAAATTTTAACAAAAAATAGCTTTCCAATCGCTTTGATTGGCTGATTTTCATTAAAATAAAATGCATCTGTTGCAAAAAGTGGTATGTTTTTTAATATACTCATGGATTTTAAAAATATATATGCGATTTTTATTGCCATAAAACTGCCCGGTCCGTTAGCATAGAAAAGTTTTTTTATATCATATTTATTTGATAACTCATTAAATATTTTTGGCAATACATCTGAACTTTTTTCTTCACTTATAATTCTGTCAATCAGTAAATTATCTTCATATATTCCAATATAAATCGGTGAAGAGAGAGTTATAAAAACTAAATCTACACTCTTAGGCATACGCTTTTTCTAACTCTTTTGTCTTCTCACCGACAAGCTCTACTATTTCATAGTTTTGAGCATCTTTTAATAGTTTAAGAGTGAGCTTGTGATTTAAGTCATGGCTCCCTGCCATTGCTTCATAATTGCCCACAAAGTTCATACCGATAAGAGCCATATCACCGATTGCATCTAATATTTTATGTCTTACAAACTCATCAGGAAATCTCAAACCTTCCGGATTTAAAACTTTTTTCTCATCTAAAACAACAGCATTATCTAAAGAACCGCCAAGTGCCAGACCCTTTGAACGAAGATATTGAACCTCGTGCAAAAAACCAAAGGTTCTTGCTCTTGCAACTTCATCCTTATAGTTCTGCTTTGTAAATTTTAAAATGTAATCTTGTTTTTGAATAACCGGGTGGGGAAATTTAATTGTAAAAGCATATTTTAAATCAGGTGAGGGAGATAATTTTACATACTTCTCTCCCTCCTGAACAACTATATCTTTTTTAATTCTCATTACTTTTTTAGGTGCATCGAGTTGAGATACTCCCGCTTCATCTAATAGCATACAAAAACTTGCACTGCTTCCATCCATAACAGGAACTTCATCAGCATCAAGAGTTATTCTAAGATTATCAATGCCATAGGCATAAATTGCCGAAAGTAAATGCTCTATTGTTGAAATAACATGACCATCTTTTCCTATAACCGTCGCCATCTTTGTATCTACCACATTTTCTGGGATAAGTGGTATCGCAACATCAACGTCACTTCTGTAAAAGACCAATCCGCTATTAGATTCTAAAGGTTCGAGTCTTAATTTAACAGCAGAGCCTTTATGAAGTCCTATTCCTACTAATTCAACAGCTTTGCTTATAGTTGTTTGATACATATTATTTGTCTCCTTTATCAAAGAAGTGAATTCTTTGCCAAATTCCCCTCACTGAAGATACAACTCTCAATGAAAAATATTTCATTTATTAACCTCTGTCTATAATCTCTTTGGCACTTTTAATTATATCACCGATATTTAACTTCATCCAGGTGCTATCCATCCACTCTGCAGGACGAACTTCGATTCCTTGAATCAGAACTCCAAAGTGTAAATGATCTCCCATAGCATACCCACTTTTGCCTGTGTTTGCTATATGCGCACCAGCCTTAATTGAGTCACCACTGCTAATATTAAGCGTAGAACAGTGACCATAAAGTGTATACAGACCTAAACCATGATTAATAATCGGCATATTCCCATATAGTCCGTTATATTGTGCAAAAACCACATCCCCCGCATTTTGAGGCTTTATTTTTGCCATTGCATTACTAGCCATATCTAGACCTAAATGGTATGATTCACTTATATCTTTACCCTTGTAAGAGTATATTCTATGATCACCAAAATGAGCAACTATTGCCGCATTCTTAAGTGGATACATCTTGTTGATATTAAAATCACTAATCATCTCACCTGAGACCTTAGATGTTATTTCATGAATCAGCTTTTCATTTTTAGCTCTCACATCCTCATTTATAATTTTAAACTGCTCTATAGGCTCTGTAACACCTTGAGTTTCTGAAAACTCTTCAGCTAAGTCGGCAATTTTACCTTTTAAGAACTTATCGCTTATTTTAATATTTGAAAGTCTGTATTTTTTATCTTTTATATAGAGTGGAACCTTAGTTTTAGAGATATTGTTGGCTTTATCTGTTGCAATAATCGTAGCACTAAAATTTCTCTTAGTTATAGGCCAAGCGAGTAGAGATATATAATACCCCTGTTTATAAAATGGCTGTACTATAAATTTCTTTCCAAAATTTGTTTGAATATAAACATCTTTTAAATTATCATCATCTGCTTTAAAAATAACAAGTGCGGCTCCACCCTTTTTTATTTTATATGAGTTAGCGATGGTGGTAAGCTGTGGTCTCTTTTTATCAACCCGCAATTTATACTTAACTACTGCAGAATTTCCATTTAAAAAATTCCACTTACTAGCATCAACAGCTTCAACAACTATTATAATCTCTTTATCTTTCATAGCATAAGCACTTTTTGGTGGCTCTACTTTTACATGGACTGTCTGCTGTACACTCATAAACTGCTCATGATAAAGCACTCTATCTTCGTCACTGGTTTTTAAAATAATTTTATATGATTTTAATCCGCTCATATCTTCTATTGAGATATCTAGTGGATTTTTTAAATTCCAATAACCACTACTGTTCATCGTAATAGTAGGTATATCTCTTTCAAACATTTTAGAGTTATATATATAAAGAGCTCCTCCAATAATTATTGCAAATAAAAGCAAGACACCGAAGGAAGATCTACTTTTTTCTCTTCTCAAACTACATTTCCTTTTTTATTAAATTTAACACTTCAATCTTTGCATTCTCTAAAGTTATTCTACTAAGTATATGAAACCCTGCTCTGCTCATATGACCTCCGCCTCCAAAGTTTAATGCTATCTTCGAAGCATCGACACTATCCTTTGAGCGAATCGAAGCTTTTATGGTTAAATCACTATTTTGTTTTAAAAGCACTGCAACTTCCACATGAGGGAGATAAAGAGATTCTTCAAGTGCGCCTTCACAATCCTTATAAACTGCGCCTGTAGATTTCATATCTTCACCACTAACACAAAAAACGGCAACTCTAGCACTACACTCTAACTCCATATTTTTAAGCATTAATGCTTTTAACCTTAAAGAAGCAAGGGAGGTGCTTTTTATAATATTCTTATTACAAAGTTGAAAATCTGCACCCTCTTTTATTAATTCCTGAATTGTAGCAAATGTTGTACCATCGACCTTGTCAGACAAAAAAGCATCTGAATCATCAAGCAAACCTGCATATATTGCAGTTGCCATTTTTTTGTTTATTTTAACAGCGTTCGCTTTAAAAAAGTCATATAAAACCTCTGTTGTACTTATTGAATCTGATTGAACTAAATTTATAGCTGCAAAATTGTTATTACTCTTATGATGATCTATATTTATTAAGTCACATCCAATTTCAACACCTAGCCTTGTTCTATCTGCACAATCTAATGAAATAGCTAAATCAGCAGAGCTTGGAAAAGAGTCTCTAATTTTTTCAGACCAAGGCATAAATAATAATTTTTGACTTATGTTTTTGGTTTTACAAAACCAAGAAACCTTCTTTTGCTTTTGCAACAAGTAACTATACATCGCACTTGCACTACCAATAGAGTCCGCATCAGGATTAACATGTGAAATTACAACTATATGTCTAGCACAGTCTATTTTACTTAAAATTTCGTTCAATTTATTTGTCTTTTTCGTATTATATACTATTTTTTATTCATTTTATAAACGTAGGCAAGAACTTCTGCAACTGCAGCAAAGAGTTCGCTTGGGATTGGTTTATCTATCTCTACCTTTGCATACAAACTTCTGGCTAACGGTGGGTTTTGAACAATATGCACACCATTTTCACGAGCAACCTTTTTAATCTGCTGTGCTATATTATCCATACCTTTAGCTACAACAATCGGTGCATCTGACTTCTCTTCATTGTACCTTACAGCTACTGCGTAATGCGTCGGATTTGTTATTACAACATCTGCATTTGGAACTTCAGACATCATCCTTTTCCTTGAAGCCTGCATCTGGATTTGACGTATTTTTGCTTTAATAAGGGGATCTCCATCCATATTTTTCATCTCATCTTTAATCTCTTGCTTGCTCATCTTTAGTCCATCAAAATACTGTTTTCTAACAATTATAATATCTATTATGGCAAAAATTAAAATAATCAAAAGCATTACAAAGGCTATTATCAACATCTTATCTTTAAGCCAATCCAGCTGATCACCGAGTCCAAAAAGTGCTACAGTAGGGAGTTCAAGAATAAAAATAAAGAAAAACACAAAACCGATACCTAAGGTTGTAAAAGATTTAAAAGTTACTTTAACACCCTCTATAATTTTTTTCATAGAAAAGAGATTTTTTGTTCCCTTTATAGGATCGATTTTTTTAAAATCAGGCATAATCGCTTTAGTTGTAAATAAAAAACCAAATTGAGACAAGGCAGCAATAACACCGGCTATGGCAACAGAAATAGTCAAAGGCATAATTATCAGCAGAAACTCCTTTATTGTTATGATTGCAATATCTATCATTAGAGCTCTATCAAGATGCATACCTAAAAGTGAGAAATAGTATTTAAAAAGCTCTATCATATGAGCACTCATATATGGGAAAAGCAGTAAAAAGGCTAGTATTGCTACGAAGAGAGTGATTACTCCTGAAGCGTCTTGAGACTTTGGTACATTACCCTCTTCTCTGGCATCCTCAATCTTCTTGGGGGTGGGTTCTTCTGTTTTTTCAGCATCATCAGCCATTAAATGTGTTCCTGTTCATAAAGTTCAAATATCATGCACATATAACACTTAAAATGTGTCAAGCTTTAGTAGTCTCGCACTATACTAGCAAAGTAAAATGAGTTTATTAATTTTGCGAATTAATCAATTGAGTTCATTTTCATAGATAAATCTATCCAATTTGCTTGATGTATAAGTGATCCGCTACTTATAGCATCAACGCCTGTTTTAGCATAAGACTCTATAGTATCCAGTGAGATATTTCCACTGGCTTCTAAAAGTACATGTGAAAAATTTTCATCTCTATATTTTACTATCTTATGAATTTGATCCGGCGTCATATTATCACACATTACTATGTCAACTCCAGATGCAAAAGCCTCTTGTGCTATTTCAAAAGTTTCAGCTTCTACTTCTATTTTTGATGTAAAAGGAATCTTCTTCCTAGCTTTTAAAATATACTCTTTTAAGTTTTGGATAGTTTTGAGATGTGTATCTTTTATCATCAATGAGTCATCAAGCCCCATACGATGATTTACTGCACCTCCACATCTTGTAGCATACTTCTCAAACACTCTCAAAAGAGGTCTAGTCTTTCTAGTGTCTAAAAGTTTAACACCGTAAGGCTCCACAATATCTGCATATTTTTTTGTCAATGTAGCAATAGAACTTGCGTGAAGAAGCATATTTAACAGTGTTCTCTCAATTTTTAAAAGGACATGTGAACTCCCGCTAATATCTGCTAATACATCACCTTCTAAAAACTTCTCACAATCATGAATATTCCAAGTGATTTCAAAATCTTCTAGTTTTGCCAAAATATTTATATACTCCATTCCAGAGAGAATGCCATCACTTTTTGCAATAATTTTTGCACTCGATGGAACAGTAGGCTCAACTAAGGCATAGAGGTCTCCACGACCGACATCTTGTGCAAGGGAAGCTTTTACAAAATCTTCTATCATAATGCCAACATCCTATCGAGTGCTATTTTTGCCCATTTTTGAGTATCTTCATCTACAGAAATTTCATTTAACGGCTCGCCCTCATCTATAGACTCTAAAACATCATATACATCCTGCAAGGTTGTTTCATTCATAGTCGGGCACTCGGGTTTTGTAGAAGATAAAATATATGTATTTTTTGGACGAAGACGATTAACCATGTTAAATTCAGTTCCAACTGCTACTTTTTGATCTTGGGGCAGCTCTGTAATATATTTAATAAGTTGGGAAGTTGAACCAACGAAGTCAGAGGCATCACATATTTTTGGATCGCATTCAGGATGAACAGCTATTAAAATACCTGGAAATTTTTTGCGATAGAACTCTATGTCATCTAGTGTAAAAAGTTGATGAACTGAACAAAAACCATCAAAACAGATGATATCAGCATTAGCAGGGTTAGTTCCATCTCCGATAACACAAGAGTTTAAACCCATCTGATTTGCTATATTTTGCCCTAAACATCTATCTGGAACAAAAAGAATTTTTTTGCCCTCGCCCAAAGCAGTTGTTATTATTTTTTTTGCATTTGAACTGGTACAGACCATCCCGCCCATCTTGCCAACTTTAGCTTTTACCTCAGCGTTTGAGTTGATATATGTGATGGGTAAAATATTTTCATTTACTATGCCTGCCTCATTTAAGGCTTTTACAGATGCATCATACTGGACACCGTCAATCATTGTAGCCATTGCACAACAAGCAAGTTTTGGCATAACAACTCTTTTATTCGCAGAGAGTACTTTGACACTCTGTCCCATAAAACCGACACCGCAAAAAAGTACAAAATCAGAGTCATCTTCTTTAGTTCTAATAGCAAGCTCAAGAGAATCACCGGTTATATCCGCCATCTCAAAAACTTCATCTCTTTGGTAATAGTGCGCTACTATGGTTACACTTAATTTCTTTTTATATTCGTTAATTTTTTCTTTTAACTGTTCAGATGTAAATTGCAAAAAAAATATCCTTATTTCAATAATCGTATTATATCAAAATTAAAAAACCTTAAAAAGCTTTATAAAAATGGATGCATAAAACATTAACTTTTCTTAACTTAGTAACTAAAAATTCTCATCCTCATCAAACGCTTTAACTTCTTCTTTCCATTGCTTCTTTTCTAATGCTTTTAATTGTGCATCAGACATCATCGCCTTAGAGACCATTGTCGCAAACAATGTTTTATTTTCAACTTTTGTCATAAAAGAATAAACCCCGTAAGTTATTAAAATAGAAAATGTAATTGCAATAATCTTTTGAACTGTGTTGAATGTTTGTATTTTATCTTTTCGTCTAATCTCACAAGCTCCGCCAGGACAGTTTGTAGCTTTTTCTTTGTAAATAAGATTATATATTTTACATCCTGCACATACTGAAAAGGCAGATTCACTTATTAGCAGCAATAAACATAATATACAGATAAAAACTTTTATAAGAGTTGGTTCAAAATTGATTACAAGTGTATAAAACATTGGTATAACCAGAATTAGACCAATTCCCCATGCAAATCGTTTTTGAGTTGCTCCAACATATTCTGGAGTTTGGTTTCGTACAAAAAATCTTCCTATCAATAAACTAGGGGAATAGCCTGGATTTATAACTCTAATTAAAAAATCAAGGGCAAAAAAAGATATGAAATATTTTGTGAATATTACATGTCCTAATGCCACACTGTTTAGTAAAGCTATTAGTCCAAAAGCAAAGAGTAATCCTGCTCCAGCTCTAGCTTCCCTTTCATTTAAAACTCTAACATCATATCCAGCAACTTTTTCACCATATATAAAAAACTCTTTCATTGTTTTCTCCATTATTTTAATTTTTAACTAAAATGTTTCATCTTAAATCACTCCAATAGACTAAAGACTTATCCATTCTATAGTTAGCTGATTATGTGAAACAAGAATATTATATCTTTTTTAAAACTCATTTGAGGAAATATATCCAGAACATCCTCTACTCTTTGTTCCACTAGGCAATGAGACAAAAAATTCATAGCTTCAAACATTAATAGCTTTATATGCTTATTAATATAAATAAAGGTAGAATATCAAAAATATTTTATAAGGTATATTAATGGATTTTTTATTTAACACAAATGCCCAATTCTTTATTGCAGCATATTTAGTCGGTGGTATTCCCTTTGGTTTATTACTTGCAAAAAAGTTTGCCGGAGTAGATATTAAATCTAGTGGATCAGGCAGTATTGGTGCTACAAATGTTCTTAGAGTTGTAAAAGAAAGCAACCCGTTATTGGCAAAAAAACTGGGCGCAGCAACTCTGGCACTTGATGCATTAAAGGGCATTTTAGTCTTAAGCGTAGCATACTTTGCAGGCTTAAGTGAGGCTACTCTCTGGGGTATAGCTGTTTTGGCTGTAATTGGTCACTGTTTTTCTCCATACTTAAGTTTTGAAGGGGGTAAAGGTGTTGCAACCGGTATGGGTGTAATGATGTTTATGCTTCCAATAGAGACAGTTATTGCACTGGCTGTATGGGCAGTAGGGGCGAAAGTTATTCGTATATCTTCACTCTCCTCACTTACAGCTCTTTCTGCTCTTATTATCTCTAGCTTTGTGCTTCACCCTGATATGGCACATGCACCGATTGTTCTGATAGGCTTTATACTTTTTTATAAGCATATACCAAATATCATTCGTCTTGTTAAGGGTGAAGAAAAAAGAGTAGTATGACAATTCATATAGAAGATTTGAAATTTCAATGTATTATTGGAATTTTAGATTTTGAAAGAGTCACCAAGCAAGATGTAATCATAAACGCCACTATTGACTATAATTACAGTAACAACTTCATTAACTATGCTGATATAGTTGAAATAATTAAATCAAATATGATAAAAAGTGAGTTTTTGCTCATAGAAAATGCTATTGAGAGCATAAATTTAAAGTTAATTAAAGAATATAACTCTATTAAAAGCATCAATTTAAAGATAACAAAACCATCGATTTTACCCGACTGCAAGGTAAGTGTAAGCAATTATTATAAATCTCAATCTTAATTATAAGTTAAATTTTTATTAAAAAAAATTGAATTTTTCTTTAAAGTTAGCTAAAATTATGATATCATTCCGCCAAAATATTCACATATAGGACATAATTTATGCGTATTCTTATTATAGAAGATGAAGTAACATTAAATAAAATGCTTGCTGAGGGATTAAAAGAGTTTGGTTACCAAAGTGATGTAGTAGAGACTTTAAAAGACGGTGAGTATTATTTAGATATTCGCAACTACGACCTAGTCCTAATGGATTGGATGCTTCCGGATGGAAATAGCGTTGATATTATTGCAGATATTAAAGCTAAAACTCCGAAAACTGCTGTAATCGTTCTATCTGCTAGGGATGATAATGAAAGTGAAATTGAAGCTCTTAGAAGCGGTGCTGATGACTATATCAGAAAACCATTTGACTTTGATGTTTTAGTTGCTCGTCTTGAAGCTCGTCTACGTTTTGGTGGTAGCAATATTATTGAAATAGAAGATTTAATTATTAACCCTGAAGAGGAAAAAATAACTTATAAAGATCAAGATATAGAACTTAAAGGCAAACCATTTGAAGTTCTTACTCATTTAGCTCGTCACCGTGATCAAATAGTATCTAAAGAGCAACTTCTTGACGCAATTTGGGAAGAGCCTGAACTAGTTACTCCAAATGTTATTGAGGTGGCAATTAATCAGATTAGACAAAAGATGGATAAGCCATTAAATATAACTACTATTGAAACTGTTCGCCGTCGTGGTTACCGTTTTTGCTTTCCAAAAGAGGTTAACTAACTACTATCGAAATACGAAGAGGAAACAACTCCTCTTCACTACGCTAGCCGTTTTTTCCACTCATCGTGGAAAATGCTATTGCCTATCACTCCTAAAAGCTTCACCTTAAATGATAATTTTACATCTAACTATTTTTAATCTTAATTAGCTATAATAACTAAATATTTTGTTTATAGGTAGAAAAATGTTATCAAAAAGAAGTATTAGACAAAGTTTTTTAATTCAACTTATCTTTGCCTCCGCATCACTAATTTTTATATTCTCATCACTTCTATATTTTTATATTGAACGATCAATTTTTGAAGAGAAACACCAAGAACTTCTTAATTATGCGAAGAATGTTGCACATAACGAGTCAATATACGGTACTGAAGTGCCATCCCCTGAAACTTATCTCGGATTAAGTGTTGAAATAACACACCTAAAAACAGCACATTTAGATATTAGTTTATATGAAAGTACAAGAGGCAATCAATCCTACCTGACAATAGTCTATCCATTTAATTTAGATAATCTAAGCTATCTAAAGATAACAAAAGAGATAACCGGGACAAAAATACTGCTAGATAAGATCCTCAACTACCTTTTTATCATCAATATAGCCGGTTTTTTACTTGTTGTCATTTATGCTGTGGGACTATCTAAAATGCTTGTTACTCCAGTTAAGACACTAAGTAACAAACTATCAAATATGAATGAGCACCTCATGAGACCAATAAAGGTTGAAGAATTACCGGAAGAGTTTGAACCTCTCGGTGCAACAATCAACCACCTAATTTCAAGAATACAGAACTTTGTCAAGTATCAAAAAGAGCTATTTATAGGGACTGCCCATGAGCTTAAAACTCCACTTGCTGTAATAAAACTAAAAAATCAAGTCACACTGATAAAAAAGCGTTCCACAGAAGAGTATATAGATGCTCTAAATGTTACAAACAAAACTATTGATGAGATGAATATCATTGTTTCTAATATACTTAATATAGGTCGTCAGGAGGGAGCTCAACTGGAGAAACCGCAAGAAGTTGATGTAATCAAGCTTCTTACTCAAAAAGCTGATGATTTTAAACTCCTAGCAGCCAACGAGGGCAAAACACTTCATATGGAGTTTGAGCCCATGGGTTTTATAGCATTACTGCAAGTGGGATTACTAAATCAGATAGTACAAAACTTTTTGCAAAATGCCTTAAAATTCACTCCCGCTGATGGAAATGTATCTCTAATAAGTTCACAAAACAGTTACGGGCTGCTTATTGAAGTTATTGATGAAGGGTGTGGTATAGATGAAAGTGCTGATTTATTTGCACCCTTTAAACGAGAAGGAAATAAACCAGGTGTTGGACTAGGACTGTTTTTAGCTAAGAGTGCAGCAGATGCATTGGGTGCTAAAATAAGTATACAAAATAGAACTGACAGAGTTACAGGGACAATAGCGAGTTTAAACTTAAATTCAAAACTATCTTGTATCCTTCCAAGTTCTGAGTAACAAACACAAAGCAAATAATCTCGATAGAATCTTAAAATTTAAAAAATACTAAAGCTTTATTTAGATATAAATCGAACACATTATAAATATATACTAAAATATATTGAAAATCTACTATAAACTACGAGGTATTTTGAATGGCGTTACTAATAAATGATGATTGTATTGCGTGTGATGCATGTCGAGAAGAGTGTCCTACCATAGCCATTGAAGAGGGAGACCCTGTTTACTACATCGATCCAGATCGTTGTATAGAGTGTGTAGGTATCTATGATGAACCTGCTTGTATATCTGTCTGCCCGATTGATTGTATAGTACCGGATAAAGACAATGTTGAATCAATTGCAGAACTTCAATTTAAATATAAAAACCTACAACTAGAAGAAAATTAAATGGCAAAACGGGTAGCAGTGATAGACATAGGTTCTAACTCCGTTAGAATGGTTGTCTATGAGAAAACTTCCCGTTTTGCATTTCATATACTCTCAGAAGCAAAGAGCAGAGTTAGGCTTTCTGAAAATGCATATCAAAATGATGGAAATCTTCAAGAGATTCCAATGCAAAGAACACTCCATGTTCTTGAGGACTTCTTGAGTGTAATTGCATCTTTTAAAGCCAGGAAAATACTTTGTGTCGCCACTTCTGCACTTAGAGATGCCCCAAATCAAAAAGAGTTTATACGTAAAGCAGCAAACTCCCTTGGTCTAAAAATAAAAGTCATTGATGGACAAAGAGAAGCTTATCTTGGAGCTATTGCATGCGCAAATCTTTTATCGCAACAGGAGAATGCTCTTAGCATTGATATTGGTGGTGGCTCCACGGAGTTGGCTTTGATATCTAAAAAAGATATCAAAAACAATATATCATTGGAACTAGGAACGGTGAGATTAAAGGAACTTTTTTTTGATAAAAATAATATTGATGGCGCTAAAGAGTATATAGATTCAAAACTGACTCAGCTAGATGCAATTGAGACCTCTACTATTATCGGAATCGGTGGGACATTTAGAGCTATTTCAAATGCTATAATTATTAACAGTAACTATCCTCTAAAGAAATTACATGCTTTTGAATCTGACCCCAGGGAATTTACTCAATTTTTAATTAAAATTTTAGACTCTGATGACGAAAAATTAAAAAAACTAGGAATAAAGAGTAGTAGACTTGATGTCATAAAACCGGGAGCATTAATACTAGAGAGAGTTTTACATAAGTTTAAAATAGACAAACTGTTAACAAGTGGTGTTGGAGTCAGAGAGGGAGTATTTTTAACTGACTTGCTTAGAAGCTCAAAAGATAAATTTCCAATCAACTATAACACATCTGTTAGATATATACTTGATTCACATATAGATAATATTGCTTATTCTAATCAACTCAACAGCGTCTCCAAACAACTGTTTAATTTAACACACAAAGAGTTTAAAGTAGATGAAAAATATCGTTATGAGCTCGGTTTAGCCGCAAAGTTATATATGAGTGGCAGCAGTATACACTTTTATTCACAACATAAGCATAGTTATAATCTAATAAAAGATACCTTAGAATTTGGATTCACACATAAGCAAATAATGCTTATTTCAACACTTGCAAAATATGCAAAAAGAAAACTCCCATCATCTTCCCATATAGAAAAGTACGGGAATCTTCTTCCATTCAAAGAAGATCTTCATTATTTAAGTTTCATTCTATCTTTAAGTTTAGCTCTACTAAGCCACATTCCGAAAAAGATTGACTTTAAACTAAGTTTTCAAAACAAGGAATTAAGAGTAGAGACTCAAAATAGTTTATATCTTGCCAAAGAGAACATAAAAAAACTTGAAAAAATAGAAAACTTCAAAATTAAGATATCCTCCTAATAATCTAATTATAAAAAAATCCTTCTAAAATGGCACGATTATTGCTATCTAATTAGCAATATAACAAAAAAGGGATTTTTGTATGAAAAAAATATTAAGTATTTTACTTATTATACCTACATTTATCTATGCTTCATACAACCCTTTTTTCAAAGACACTCAAGTTCCAGCGCACATAAAGAAAAAGCCTAAGGTGATTTATTTAAGACCAAAACCAAAACCAAAAATAACTGATATAGATATAACTTACTTTGGATATATTGAGAGTAAGAAAGGCAAGTTCGCCCTGATTAGCATTAACAAAAAGAGTATAGTAGTAAAGCAAAAAGACTCTGTATACCTAGGAGAACAAGTAGTAAAGGTTGTAAAACTATCAAGCAACTACATTATTTTAAAAGATGGCATAAACAGTCCTCAAACAGTATATTTCAGCTCTAAAATCATGGACAATCAGAATGTTAAATAAAACTACTTTTCTTTTATTAGCTACTGCGACACTCTTTATGCATGGTTGTTCTAATGAGTATAAAAATGAAATACTTAAAAAAGAGTTGAAAAAAGAGTTTAAACAATTAACAAAAAGTGTGCCTCAGGAGTCTGCAGTTACAACAGTTGAAGTAAGTGCAGAAAACTTTCAATTTAGTGAAAACACAATTCCGGACAATGAACAAATTAAGCGTATAAAAGTCCTTGGTGCACCTCTTGATGATGTTATTGCTCTGCTAAGTGAAGCAACTGATCAAAACATTATTTTTCAAACCCAATCTGAATTAAATGCAAATACTCAACAAGGTAATACTCCATATGCTAATACTCGACAAGGTAACCCTCGATACAGAAGCACTTCATATAACAACACTCAGCAAACTGACAGCCAATACCCTGATAGAAACCTACAAGTAGGTAATCTAAAAACAGGAACTGCAAATGTTTTTCTATCAGCATCTAATATTGGGTTTGGACGACTACTTAAAAAAACCGTTGGTGATAAACTAAGTATAAAGTATGCTGATGGAGCATACTACCTTGGATATATCAAAACTGTAACACTAAAGATACCATCTATAAATGAACTAGCTTCTCAAATGAAGAAAACTCTATTAACTCTTGGCGCACTAAATGTTGTACAAGATTCTGTAACCTCTACAGTCACCTTTTCTGCAAGAGAAAAAGAGTACCAGGATATAATGAAATACCTTACTATATTAAGAAACAATCTGTATGTTATTGAGTATGAAATAGCAATATATGATGTAAACCTTAATGATAACTATAACCTTGGAATAGATTGGGACCTTATGCCTACAGGAGTAAAAAAGTTGGGTTTTACTACTAGCACATCGTCTGTCTTTGGAGCAGCCGGAACAATTGGTACATCAGCAACATTCGGTGCCCTGCTTAATAATAAATATTTTTCCGGCTCTATGATTGCTGAAGCGTTAACTAAGTTCGGAAAAGTTGAGAGTATTCAAAAACCAAAACTTCTTGGCATTGCCGGAACTGACGTGACACTTATAGATGGAGAGTCTGAACAATATATATCAGGTTTAACCACAACTGCTGTTAGAGACACTGGAGGGATACAAACTACGACTCAAAATGCTACAGCACAAAGTGGCCTGCAGATAACACTAAACTCAAATATAATGGATGGTACCGTTATAACAAATATAAATTTGGTAATTAATGACATTGTTGGTTATAGTGACTTCAGTGTTGGTGACACATCTTACACTCAACCAAAAGTTCGTACTAAGACTATCAAAAACAATATAAGAGTTAAGCCAGGTGTACCTATCGTAATCTCTGGACTCTTTAGACATAAAAAAGACAAAGGGTACAAAGGGATACCTGGACTGGCAAAAACTGAAGCACGAATACTAGGTGGGAGTGAATACAACTCTGTCTCCAAAAGTGAAATGGTTATTATTGTAACTCCTAGAGTTATTAAGTATGTGATGAAGTGATGGACTGATTATGGCAATTTTTACAGCAGGATGCATTGAATCAACGAATGAGAGCAAAAAGATTAGAGATCGTGTATATACGCTAGCACGACATGATCTTGACTCACCGGCAATGAAGATATCTGTCAGAAAATCTCCTACATGTATTAACTTTGTAGCATTTCTTCCAAAAGATAAAATAATTCAAGAGAATATTCTAAAAAAAGTATCTGAGTGTGAAAACCGCACTGTTATTGTGTTTGAACTCGATTATAAACATGTTGGTGTAGTCTGTGAATATAAAAGAATCATTGACTATATTCTAGATAAGCCTAAAGAGTTTGCGCAAGAGAGGGGTTATGAGACTGCTTTTGTTGATAATGCTGATGGAGTCAAACTTGTATCGTTTAACTTAGATGAAAATAACCGCAGAGCCAAAGCCGGTTTTGTCTCTTTAGGATTTACAATTCTATTGACAACGACAATATTTTACAGTGGATTCTACTATATGCAAGGGACTAAAATAAACAAAGGGAATAAAGAGTCTTTAGTTAATCAGTATCAAAAAATAGTAAAAAACGAATTTGAAAAATCTGAAAAAATATTGAAGAAAACTGACATGGTAAGAGCTCTTGGGGATATAGAACGCTTGACAAAATCTACAAAGGCTACGCTTTCTCAAGTTAAATATATTAAAAACAACATCTGCGTTAAAGTAGAAACATTACAAATGGAACCATTTTTAATGATGCTACCAAAAAATGCGACTGTTAAAAATAAAGATAATCTAAAAGGTATGGTGGAGTACTGTTATGAAACAATATAATCTAGTCATACTTTTTATTCTTATTCTAATAACCATTAGTGTATCAAGTTATTTCTTCTATTTAGACATTATATATAAAGATAAGTTGGTTAAAAAAGATGTAGAGTCACTATATAATCTTAAGCGCATAGCCGGCAAGCCAATTGTACAGTATGCAAATGCAACAGAGCTCAAAGAAAAAGTTTTTAATTACAACCAAATTATACAAGAGCTGAATATAGACGCAAAAGCAAAAGCACAAAGTAACCTGATAGTAATTAGGGGAGCTATTCACAACAGCTTTTCGTATATTTTACTAAAAAGGTTGCTAAATATAGTGAAAAATGATGAAGTAAATCTAATAACAACTTGTATTGGAAAGGAGTGCACTAAGGAAAATTTTGGATTTATGATCGAAATTAGGCCATACTTATTAAAGTTAAAATAATAGTTACCGATATACAGGTAGCTTAAACACAGAAAAGGGCACAAAATGAAACAAGGAAGTAACATGACAAGAAGTCACAAAGGAATGAGAAAAGGTATCTCTTTAATGGAGATGATGGTTGCAGTTATTCTGCTAGGTATCTTATCGTCGGTAGGTTATAATTACTATAAGAACTACTTTGATACATCACTAGCTGCAAAACAGATTAAAGTCGCTGTTTTAATTGAGCAAGCTTCTCAGTTAAAGAATGCTCTTGAGCTATATAGAATTAAATTTGGTGTTGATGTAAACACAACTCAAACTCTTCAAGTTTTAGCTGACCAACGTATTATTACAGAGGTTCCTGCTAATATACCTGAAGTATCATCTACTGGTTGGGTACTAGAGACTGATGTTCAAGACATCAATAGTACACTGATTGCTGCACAAGGCGGTACTACAGCTAATGAGCAGTTAATTACTTATGATTTAGATCAAGGTACTGTTACAGATAAGATGCAATATTGTAATGCACTTAACAATATCGCTTCTAGTGGTGTGACTGACTTTACAGTAACAGAGCAAGGTGGTACAACAGATCTTAATACTACTACTAGTGCTGCTGCAACAAATGTTACAAATACATTCTTTTGTTGGGACAGTAATGCTACTGCAAATCTTGGTATTCAAATGTTATTCATAACAAAGATTTACTAAGAATGCGTCAAGCATTCTCTTTGCTTGAAATATTTATTGCTATAACCCTTGCAGGGGTTATGGCATACACTACATCTTTTTTTTTAGACACTAAAGCAATATCAAAACAAAATATAAAAACACAACTCCAATCTCACTTTAACATAATTACATCAGTTATACTACAGTGCAAAGAGTATAGTAATATTTTTCCAGTTGACAGTAATGGTTCTTTGGCAAACTCTACACTCTTAAATACGCTTGAGTGTAATACAACTACCCCTTATCTACTTGATGGCGGCAAGGGAAGTTTTATTCCACCTCCACTTGACAACTTTACTGACTATACTGCCACACAAACGGGCACTGAATTTTACTTTAGCACAACGACTGCAATAAACTCTGTTAATGATGAAGTATTAATAGACTTAAACAGTACATATTCTCCAAATCAATACTCCCTAACATATAATGCAACTACTGCTTTTATAAACTTTTATCTATCTCGTTAAATATAATGGTATAATCATTTAAAAAATAATATGAATTTAGAAATAACATGAATATAAAAAAACTTTTAACACCAAAACAGATAGAGATATGCAAGGAAGAGAAATCATATTACCAGCGTATCGGTATTAAAAAAAATATTCTGCAGATTGCTATTGAACATAATTTTATAAAGAAAAAAGAAAAATACAATCCTCACTCTCTTGAACTTCTTAAACAATATGAAATTATTATTACTGATGAAAATGAAACTAACTTTCATGTAGAGTGTAAAGAGCTGTTGGGTCCAAACAGACTAAAAGAACTAGAAGAGAAGCTTCAGAAAAAAATCATTCAACAGACTGTTCCTGTACGAGAATTCAATGAAAAATTTAATCTTATTCTTAGTATTGATCCTGATATTATTGAAAAGAAAATAAAACAATTCAATGCATTTGATTCAGATGACACAGAGATTCTAGATTTATTAGGAATGATATTAAAACATGGCATTAAAAACAGTGTAAGTGATATTCACATAAATGCATATGAAGAGTTCTCTTGGCTAAGGTATAGACAAAATGGAAAGATACAAGCAAAATATCTTCTAAATAAAGAGTTAGCCGAGCGATTTTCATTGATTCTAAAAGAAAAATCAGGCATAGACCTTATAGATGTCAAATCACCGCAAAGTGCCGGGTTCACAGAAAATTTTGAAAATGAAGTTGTAGATTTTCGTATAGAAATTGCACCCTCAATTTTTGGTGAAAACATCGTTATTCGTATTTTAGATAAATCTAACAACTTAAAATCACTCGAACAACTTTATCCAAAAGAACATCCAATGAGCGAACATCTTTTTCACTTTATAAATGAAAAAAATGGATTCTTTCTTGTCGTTGGACCGACAGGTAGTGGTAAAACAACAACACTCAATGCAATCCTCACTCAACGCGATCGTTTACATGAAATAATATACACAATAGAAGATCCTATTGAGTATAAAATTGACTTTGTTACACAGTTTCAGATTAATGAATCCGTTGGATTTGATTTTGATACGGCTATGAAGTCTATTATGCGTCAAGACCCTGATGTTATAGTTATTGGAGAGATGAGGGATAAGCTGAGCATCCAAATCGCCCTTAAAGCTTCACACAGTGGGCATATGGTGTTTTCAACACTTCACACAACAAATGCATATATGGCACTGGAACGTATTAGGGATGAAGGTGGTGACCTTTTCATTCTAGCATACTCACTAAGTGGAGTAATAGCTCAAAGACTTGTACCCATGCTATGTGATTGTAAAATCGCTACTAGTAATGAAACAGGAAGAGAGTACTTTAAATCAGAAGTTATGGGATATGAAAAAAATGGATGTATTAAATGTAATTTTACTGGTTATTACAGTAGAGTAGTGCTCACAGATATCGTATTTATCCCACCAGACATGAAAACAAGATATACTTTTTATATGGCACTTAAAAATAGCACTGTTTTGCAAGCCTGGGACAATCTTATAACATTTAGTTATTACCAATCAGCACAGTACCTATATGATGAAGGATTATGTGACTACGAGACACTTCAATCAGAGCTATTTTCACTTGGGTATGTAGATGAAGATTAATATATATACTATGCTAAAGACTCTCCATTTTGCTATTAAAAATGGCAAAAGTATTTCTAGCGCCATGAACCTACTTGCCAATAGTGCAAAAACAAAACAAGAAAAAAAAGTATATACTAAAATATATGATGATATAAAAAATGGTTACAGTTTCTCTAAGGCTCTGTTTCAACATAAAATTGCTTCATTAGATATTGTAAACTTTTTAAATATGGCTGAAAAAGGTGTAAATTTTCGACTATCCTTAGAAAAGCTGATTCACTATATTGAAGTCAAAAATGAATTCAAAAGAGAGTCAGAATCAAAAACCTCACTTCCAATCATCTACTTCAGTATTGCATCACTTATTGTACTTGGAGTAAAGTTTTTTGCTGTTCCATATCAAATATCTGAAGCTGCAGGTTATCATAAGATAGTAAAAGACCTAGTAGCAAACCATTTGCATCTGGCACAAGTGATGACTGATATACTATTTATAACTCTTGTACTCGTAGCTAGCTACTTTTTTATTTTACTAGCTGCACTATTTAGTCAATCAAGAACTATGCAAGCATTTGCTAAACAATTCGCACTAATACTTCCTCTATCAGCATCTATAGTCATGAAATTTGAAAAATTCATACTTTTTAGTATGCTTGGAGAGATGTTACAAAGTGGTATATCTTTTCAACAAGCTATGAACTCAGCCATATCTACAACAACGGTTAGTAAATTTAAAAAAGCTATTAAAAGCACTTTGGACATCATCAAACATGATGGTAAATTCACTCTGCATCCTCATCTTTATGACGATTTAGAACAGGGACTTCTCACGGGTGTCGGTACATCAAAACAGATAGGTTCAGTAATGCTTGAAATAAGTGACAGAGCTAGAACTGATGCATTAAGACTAAGTAGTAGTTTTTTTCGTCTAATAACTGTATTATCTATTCTTTTGATGGCGTTTGCAGTATTTATCGAGTATTATATTGTTGTACTTACACAGTTGATAATACAAAAAGGTATGCTTGATGCCACTAGAACAGGAGTATTCAACTAATGCGTAGCGCTTATTTTCTTATTGAGGCAATGATTGCTATTATTATCGCCGGCATTGTTGCTAGTGTCTTTACAATGATGAATTATTATACCCGTATTCAATCAAATATATTAAAACAGCAGAACACTAAAACAATATTAGAGGTTGTACGAAGCAGACTGGTTAACCTTGCAGCAGACCCAGATAGTGACTCATATTTTGAGTTACTAAAAGAGGATGCAAACAATACCCTACCTGTAAGTATTGGTGTTGGTACTGATTCTTGGGGTAAACTTATATTTTACTCCACAATAGACCTTGGAGACTCCAATGGAACAAATGCACCCTATGCAGATACAAATACATCTATATCACCAAATAGCAATGTAGCTGGTCGTTTAATCAGTTATGGTGAAGATATGACACTCAACACTGATAAAAATAACTCTACTGCCCAAGGTGATGATATAATGCTTGAAATAGGAGTTGGAGAGCTTAATCATTTTAAACTTTATGGAAGTTCTGAGATTACTACTCAGACACGAGCCTACAACAGCGCAGTAATCTCTGCAACTACACCGGCTAATCCTATAAATGGTCTTCTATGGTTTGACACAGCTATTTCTAAACTAAAAATGTATTCCCAAGTTGACGCTAATTGGACAACTTTAAATTAACACAAGGAAGAACTATGACAATTTCAAAACTATCTCTATTAACACTGCCCCTAATTCTATTTATTGGTTGCAGTAGGTCGCCAAAAGATGCAGTTGATAATATGTACGATGCACTAAAAGGTGGCAATGTTGTAAAACTTGCAAACAATACTGCTGAACCTATGAGTATAGCATTAATGTCTGGAGCTATAAAAGAGTGCAGTATTGATAAAAATAGCTACAAAGACAAAATAAAATTAACAAATAATTGTTTAATAGAAAAGTATGGAGGCTTGAATTATAAAGATATAAAAACAACTGATATCTCTGAAGACAAAGCTCATGTAGAAGTGACAGTTATTAGAAATAACAAGGAAGAGTTGATTGCATTAAGAGTAGAAAAAATAGACGGAAAATGGATGGTTTCAGGTCGCAAAAAGCAGTAAGTTACTGCTTTAAACTAGAACCTTTGTCCCATTGTGAATTCAAATACTGCTGTTTTGTCACCCTGCTCTTGGGCTAATGGTTTTGAGAACATAAGCTGAATTGGTCCGACTGGAGAGAACCACTCTAGCCCGGCACCAAACCCGCCACGAGAAAGATTTTTTACTGAATAATCATTTCTTGAATCTGCAGAAGTACCTATATAACCCCAATCTAAATATGTAACCATACGCATTTTAGCCTTTGGGACAAGGGGAAAGCTGAGCTCAAAGTTATTTGAAGCAGTATATTCACCACCAATTCTTCTAAATCCGTCCGTAGCCTTCGAGTCTGCTACTGTTGGAGATAGAGAGTATGATTGATATCCTCTGACACTTCCGATACCACCCATATAAAATCTTTCAGCAACCGGTAAATATCCTGTCTCTTTAACATAGTTGAATCTAGCTTTGTATCTAGCGATAACATCCAATCCTATATAGCTTTTTAGTCCTTTATATGCACCAAAGTTTGTTCTACTTTTAATAAAACTTGCATCTGCACCAAGCCCGGCATTTTCTATGCTTTGACTAATTGTAAATCCATTTCTAGGCAGGTAATAATCATCAGTATTATCGAACTTAACACTAACTGTAACTGAGCTTTTTGCATAATCCTCAAAGAAATAAGTATCAATCGTTGAGTTGGTTTCATTAAATTTATAACCATTACTAGAGTACCCGTAACCTACATACCCGGTTATATATCTAGTAAATTTATGACCCAGACCAACAGTAAAACCATCCGATAATACAGAGTAGTCATTGTACTCATAATCAGATGTATATACTGAGAAGTTACCACTAAAATCACTATCATTAAGTCTTGGGTTAGATATATTAAATGAGTAGTTTGTTGTAAGTGAAGATTTCTCTGCTTTAACTCCTACATTAATACCTGAGCCCCAAATATTTCTATCATCAACAGCGATACTCACAAGTAAGCCGCCATAACTTCCGTATCCACCACCAAGTTGAATATTTCCTGTTGGAGCCTCTTTAACCTTAACAACTAAATCCATAGTCCTGTTGTCGATTCTCTTCTCTTCGATAGTATTGCCTTCAAAAAAACCAAGTCTTCCAAGTGCACTTCTAGAATCTTTAAGATCTGTTAGTGAATACATATCTCCGGGACCAAGATATAATTCTCTTCTAATTATTCTATCAAGCGTTCTACTATTGCCCGAAATCATTACATTTCTAATCTTGACTCTCTCACCCGGCATTATTTTAAAAACAACTTCAACAGTCTGCTTCTCTCTGTTTTTTTTCAAATCTGGGACAACTTGAACAAATGCATAACTTTGATCTGCTATAAGAGTTTTAATTCTCTCTGAATCTTCTCGAAAAGTCTTTATATTAAAAGCTTCGCCAACTTCTAATTTTATTAGCTCTCTAACAAGAGAGTCATCAACTACATGTTCAACTTGATTTATCTTTATAGCACTAATATTATAAATCTCACCCTCTTTTATTTGATAACTCATATCTGCTGTATAATTATCAAAGTTAACCTTTACAAAGGGTTCATTTACGTTAGCATCTAAATAACCATATTGCATATAAAGGTCACGGATTCTGAGAGGGTCATAAGACAAATCACCAACTCTCATCTTTCCATCGTTTTGTCCCCAAAACCAACTCATAAATTCTCGTTCTTTATTAGCAATAACTTCATCAAAGTCATCACTGCTTAGTCCAATAAGACCGCTATATTGCAAATTCTCTATTATTATCTCTTCACCCTCATTAACGACAAAAGTAACTTTTACACTTCCATTATCAAGATACTCTTTTTGAATCTCTACTACACTGTCAATTTTTGCATCTTGATTAATAACGTCTATAATTCTTTTTTTTGCAGCTTCAAGCTTCTTCTCATCATAGAGTGAGCCAACTTTAATTTGAACAACGGTATCTAATGTATCAGGATCGTTCTCTTTCCAGCCTTTTAACTCTACTTTTGAGATATGAGGCTTCTCTTTAAAATGAAAGGTCAATACTCCATCTTTATCTACATCAACCCAGATATCTTTAAAATAGCCTTGTTTATAGTATGTTTTTATAGCTGTATCAAGCATTTTATCATCAACTGTATCACCAATCTCAAATTTAAGCATTCTTTGTGCTACTGATTCTGAGAGATGAACCATTCCGTCATAGTGTATCGATTTGATTGTGTATGCAGAAGAGTTTACTGCTAGTAGTGTTAATAGTATTGCTAAAATAATTCTCATAAGGTTCCATAATTGTAAAATAAGAAAAGATTCTACCTTTTATGAGGTTAATGTTAAGTAAATTTTGTATAATTTTGTAAATAAACATAAAGAAGTACAATGAATGTTGCAATAATTGGGCTTGGGCTTATGGGTGGTTCCCTAGCACTTAGCTTGAAAAAACTAGATTTTATCAATACTATCGTAGGTAGTGATCACAATAGACTCCATCAGGATGATGCAATAAGGCTTGGTTTAGTTCAAAAGATAGTAGAGTTTGATGAGACCAAAAATTTTGATGTTATTTTTCTCGCCATTCCTGTAGATGGGGTGATATCTGCACTTCAAAATTTAACTGATGTTAGCGAAAACACTACAATTATAGATCTTGGCAGTACAAAAGCTAAAATCGTATCCTCTATTCCTCAAAATATACGAAAAAACTTTATTGCTGCTCATCCAATGACAGGAACTGAAAATTTTGGTCCGCTGGCAGCAGTAGAAGGTTTATATGAAAACCAAGTTGTAGTTTTATGTGATTTAGAAGATAGTGGAGAGATTCAAACAAAAGTTTCCAAAAAAATATTTAAAGCTTTAGGTATGAAGAAATACTTCATGCGAGCAAATGAGCATGACAGACATGCTGCGTTTATATCTCATATGCCACATGCAATCTCCTACTCTATAGCAAACACAGTAATGAATCAAGAGAATAAGAGTGATATTTTAGCTCTGGCAGCCGGTGGATTTCGCTCAATGAGTCGACTAGCAAAGAGTTCAGCAAATATGTGGGAAGATATTTTTAGACAAAATAAGTCAAACCTGCTTGAAGCCATAGAACTTTTTGAAGATGAATTACAACTTCTTAAGCAAAATATAAAAGAGGAGAATTGGGATAGCGTACATAAGAATATAGAAGCCGGGAACAGACTTCACGATATTCTAGATTAATAATCTAGCTTATATCGTATTTTTTCATAATCTCTTTTAATGCCTTTTTATCATATTTTAGTTTTTCCTCTGAGTAGAGACTCTTTTCTAAAATATCCACTATTCCTTTAACATCTTCATTATCTTTAAATGGGAGCAGTTTCATTAAAAGTATTTTTGGATCTTTTATAGAAATGCTTTTAGCATTTTTAAATCTACCCCATGGTTTAAGCAGCATAATCAAAACTCCGGACACCAAGCCAATTAAGAATATAAGGATAATCATACTCTTGCTAAAACCATTATTTGACGCTCTCTTGAGTTCTATTCCAGCCTCTTCATCTCTTTTAATAGTCAACTTTTCTTTAGCTTTTTTATTTTTAACTTTTACAAAAATCTCTTTAGTTGAGACGGTTTTACTCTTTTTACTTTCAGGGTCAAAATATTTTAAACTAAACGGTGGAATAACAAAATCTTTCTCTCCAACCAAGGCTATATTTTGCGTTAATTTTGTACCTTCAATAACTATTTTTTCATCAAAAACGGACACTCCGTCTATTGTTGGTTTAAAACTTTTAATATCCTCTAGATTCCCATTACCTAAAACTTCAATCTTAACATTTACAGCCTCATTTGCCTCTATCTCTTTTGTATCTGCTATTGCTGTTATGCTAAAGTCTCCAACTAAATTCAGACCGGAGGGAAGTGGTTTTACATCTACCTCCAACTCATTTGAAAAATAAGTTTTCCATTTTATTGTAGGAATCCATGCACCCCAGCTATCTGCTTTGTTACTTCTTGAAGCTATTCTCATTTGAGCTTTTGTAATCGTTGTTTTACCCGCTCTTTGCGGTGCCATTGTATAAACTATTTTTGTAATTGTATACTTGCCATCTTTCTCTCTTTGCGGAGCTGATTCATTTTTAACCCAAAAACCTTTGAACTTAGGTGGTTCAAATTCACTATCAACTGCTTTAGAGTCTGTTCTTTGCTTAAATGTCAGAGTTAATTTAAATGTCTCACCAACAAACAACTCCTTTTTATTGCTACTCAAAGTTAAGACAAAGTCTAAATCTTTTGCTCCACTCACTGGTTTTACATTTACATCTACACTATTGCTAAACTCTTTTTTGCCATTTACATCAATCTCAATAGGATCAATTTTACAACTCTTTGTCGGTACAAATTTATAGCCTAGTATATAGCTTTTTCTATACTCTCCGTTAACTACCTGTATGCTTGTTTGAGAACTTGTTGATATAACATCAGTGTCACATAATCTTTGTATGTTAGGTCGCTTAATATTCTCTCCTGAGATATCTAAATAAAACGTAACCATCTCTCCAAGCTCAACTGTTTTATAATCAACTTTTGCTGTAACCGTTGCGTAAACGAATTGTGTAGTAATTATTAATAAAAATAGTAGTTTAAAAAAATTATTCAAGTTATATCCTTTTTATCTAATTGATTTGCAAAAGAGACGAGTTCCATTCTCCAATTTTTGGCTGATATAATCATTAAAATCACCAAGGTTTCTCCTCTGAATTTTCACTCTTTGATTTTTTATGACTGAGTCTGTACATATAGGTACTGTTATTATTGTTAAGCTGTTGTATCCATTTTTTCTCTTCTGTTTCACTCATCTTCTGTTTTTGCAACTCTTGGGCTGAAGAAGATGAGGCTTTTGAGTCTTTTTTATCATCTTTTTTCAACTCTTTTAAGTCATCTTTTTTCTTCTTTTCTCCCTTTTTCTTATCGTCTGAGCTTTTTTCTTTTTTCTCATCAGACTCTTTTTTACTCTTCATATCATCAGAATTTTTCTCTTTATCTTTAGAGGCTTTACTTTTTGAACTATCTTTTTGATCTTTTGATTTGTTTTTATCATCTGAACTTTTTTCTTTTTTCTCATCAGACTTTTTTTTATCACCATCTTTTGAGTCTTTATTTTTGTTACCTTTTTTATCTTTATCTTTTTTCTTATCAGAGTTCTTATCTTTAGATTTCTGTTTTTGCTTTTTTAAAAGTTTTTTAACCTCTTGTAAATTTTCTCTCGTCTCTTTATCTTCTTTAATCTTTAAAGATTTCTCATAAGAGTCTATGGCTTTTTCAAGAGCTTTTTTCGCACCCTCTTTTACATAAGCATTGCCCATATTTGATAAGTTCTTGGCTTTTGCATCTTTGTTCTCTTTAGAAAAACTTGCTTTTTTATAAGACTCTATTGCCTCTTTATATTTTTTTTGTTTATAGTAGGCATTTGCCGCATTATAGTAGCTATCAGCACTGTTACTGCTCTTTGCATAACTCTTATAAAGTTTGGCGGACTCCTCATAGTTCTCTTTAGAATATGCCTCTTTTGCTTTTTTCAAGTCAATAAAATCTAACATCCCAGCTTCTGCATGCGGAGCAGTAGAGATTAAAGATAAAAGCACAAAAACTAAGGACACATTTACGCTCTCTCTCTTTCTCGCAGAGCTTGTAGCAATAAGTAAAATCAAAAGTGCCAGTGCAACCGGATAGTAAAAAAGAGGAGTATGTCTTTGAATCTCTTCACTCTTTAGCTCCTTTTGGTCACTCACATTTGTTATCTCTCTTAACATTGTTTTTATATCTTCAGAAGATGTAGTGCTTTGAATATAAACTCCACCAGTTTTTGTAGCTAATTCAGAGATCTTCTCATTTAGCTTTGATACAATGATGTCCCCTTTATATTTTACAAAAGTTCCATCCTTCAACTTAATAGGTGCACCTTTTCTAGTAGCCACTCCTAAAACAAAAACTCTGATTCCACTCTTTTTTGCCATCTCAATCTCTTTTGAAAAGTCACTTTTATCGCCGCCATCACTCAAGATAAGAAGATATTTCTTCTTTTGCTTCTTTTGTGCCTTGCTTACTACATTAAGAACACTTAAGAGGTCGGTGCCTTTTTCTGTAATTGAAGATGTATCTAACTGACGAAGTAAGAATGCCACTGCACTTGTGTCAAAACTAAGAGGTGAAACAAGATATGAATCTTTTGCAAAAGCCACTATTCCAATTCTCTCATTTGGCGCTTCGCCCAACAGTGTAAGTGCTTTTTGTTTTGCTGATTCTAAACGGTTCGGATAAACATCTGTAGCCAACATAGAGTCTGATATATCTAGTGCAATCATTATGTCGGCACTTTTAGCTTTAACCGCAACCGTACCCTCTTTTATAACAGGTTGTGCAAGTGCCAAAATCATCAAAAATCCTATAAGCATAAATAGCACGTTTCTAGCTTTAAGAGTCATAGTATTCGCGCTCACACGAAGCCTCTCCATTACATCTTTACTAAAAAAGTGTGCCTGAGACTCTTTTTGAGTAAGTAAAAGTCCAAAAAGTATAACAAGAGGAAGTAACATATAGTACAAAAACTCTGGATGTAAAAAGCTCATGCATAACCCCTTTTGTTTCTAAGAAATATATAGAACATCAATGATATCAGTGATATAAAAAGTGGAAAAGTAAAATAGTAGTTTGTATTTGTAAAACTCTCACTCTTAATCTTTGACTTTTCTAACTCATCAATTTTTTTATAAACCTCTTTTAATTCTGAAGCACTTGAAGCTCCAAAAGCAACTCCTCCACTCTCTTTTGCTATTTTAAGCAAAACATTTCTATTGTACTCATTCGGTGAACCGATACCTATCGGGTAAACTTTAACACCCTCTTTTTTTGCCATGTCAAGTGCTATATCTAGAGGAATCTTATCAATCTCTGCTGTGCTGTATCCGTCTGTAAGTAAAATTGCCACCTTACTCTTAGATTTGCTCATTTTCAAAAGATTTACACCTTGTGCCAAAGATGTGTTGAGTGCCGTATATTTTCCAGCCATTCCTATATACAGTTGTGAAACTATCTTGTTTAAAATATTATCATCATATGTTAGAGGTGAAGCTATAAAAGAGTATTGACCAAAGACAACTAAACCAATATTGTCACTTTTTCTTTGATTGATAAAATCACCCACTATACTTTTGACTACATCAAATCTTGTAAGTTGCTGGTTTCTTATATCGAAACCTTTTGCTTTCATAGATTGTGAAGCATCTAATATAAGAGCTATCTCATAACCATCTTTGGGCTCTAACTCATACGGCTCATCTTTTACCGGTGACATAAGTGCTAAAATCATTGTTATAATACCAATCCATTTTAGTATGAAAAGTATTTTTGATGCTGAAACTGAGTTTTTTAAAAACTGTCCTGTATGCGGAAAGTAGATTGATGGGAGACGCATCCTGCATAGTCTTGCACAAGCTATGAAAAGTAGGAGTATAAAAATCAGATAGGGAAATTCAAAGTAAAGTCCATTAAACATCTATCATGCCTTTATATAGTTCTATATAGCCAAGCACCTCATCATCAAACTTTTTGACCTCTTTTTTATACTTATAGCCATCAAGTCTGTTGATTATATTCTCATACATCTCTTTATGCCTCGGACTATCATCCTTAAATGTTAGTCCAAAATGTGTAATAGCATAAGCACTATGTTTTGTGTCACTTAAATTTAGTGCACCCAGAAGTTTCATATGCTCTTTTCTTATGTTAAAAGCTTTTCGTTTTTTAAGCCAAGTATAAAGCAGATAAATAATTCCACCGGTTAAAAGAACAACAAAGAGACTTAAACCTAAAAAATAGTAAAAAGAGTACTCTTGCACATCAACAATAGTTTTAATATCATGCAGTGGAATATCATAAGTTTGTTTATCTTCCATCTATCTACCCTCAAATAGTCTACGAATGTCTACACCGGCGAGACCATCAGTATATATTTTTGTAAACCTTATCTGATCTCGACGTAGAGTCTCAAAAAGTTTATGATCATGTTCTGCAACTCTTTTGCTGTATGCTTTTACACTTGAAGAGTTAAAGTCTCCTTCTAACACTGCTCCGCTTTCAGGATCGACCAAAGATGCAAAACCCATATTTGGCGGATGTTCCTCTAATCTATCTCTAACAATTATAGAAACAACCTCATGCTTTCTGGCCAAGAGTCTAAAGTCTGGTATGTCAAAATAGTCTCCAATTACCACAATAAGTGATTTTCGTTTCAATCTTTTATAGAGGGTATCTGCTATAGTTTTAAAATCGACTTTTTTATTTATTGAATCAAAATTTAAAATATCATCAACATATTTTTGAATCTGGTGCAATTTTTTACTAGGTCTAGAGTTAAAATTCATCTCATCAGTAAAAATATATGAGCTAAGTAAATCACCATTTTTAAGAGTTGAAAAACTTAGCAGTGCTGCTATCTCAGCAATACTCTCCTGCTTAAATTTTTTAGAACCAAAATGTACACTTCCGTTTAAAACAGATACTAAAACTACATTTAGTTCTCTCTCTTCACGAAAGATTTTAATAAATGGCTTACGCATTTTTGCTGTGATATTCCAATCAATATGGCGAATATCATCACCTGCCATATACTCACGAAGCTCTATAAAATCATACCCCTCTCCTTGAAAAACAGAAGGGTTGTTACCGACCATCTCGCTAAAGACTTGACGCCTTGCACGAACTAGTATTTTTTGTAATTTACTCATATTTGATGCTTACGGTATCGCTACAGTCTCTAGAACTTTTTGTATTATCTCATCGGTTGTAATACCTTCTGCCTCTGCTTCGTATGTTAAAACTATTCGGTGTCTCATAAGCTCTTTAGCTATATATGCCACATCTACCGGCGTTACAAAATCTTTTCCACGCATAAATGCCATAGCTTTTACAGCCTTAAACATATCTATACTCACCCGGGGAGAAGCACCAAATTGAATATAATCATTAATCTCGTCAAGACCATACTCACTTGGATTTCTTGTTGCATTAACAAGTTCTATCATATACTCCTCAACCTCTGTATCTACATGTACATTTTTTATATCTTCTTGTATCTTTTGTAAATCATTATGTGTTACTACACTATTTATTGCTTCAAAATTACCGCCTGAGATTCTTCGAGCTATCTCTAACTCCTCTTTCTTTGTATTGTAATCAACTACAAGTTTTAACATAAATCTATCTAGTTGAGCTTCTGGAAGCTGGTATACTCCCTCTTGTTCAACAGGGTTTTGAGTAGCCATTACAAAAAACGGGGGATCTAGTTTAAATGTAGAATCACCCAAAGTTACCTGCTTCTCTTGCATAACCTCAAGCAGAGCCGATTGTACTTTTGCAGGAGCACGATTAATCTCATCTGCTAAAAGTAAATTAGTGAAGACCGGACCTTTTTTGATTTTAAAACTATTATTTTGAGGGTCATATATCTCAGCTCCAAGTATATCTGATGGAAGAAGGTCTGGTGTAAATTGAGCACGCTTAAAGTTTAATCCTAAGCTCTCCGCCAATGCTTTTACAGTTGTAGTCTTTGCAAGTCCTGGAACACCCTCTATAAGAATATGCCCATCACACAATAACGCAATAAGAAGAGAGTCAATCATCTTCTCCTGTCCAACAACTACTTTTGAAACCTCTTTTTTAATTAACTCAATCTTAGAAATCATAAGCTTTCAACCTTATCTGTAAATTGGCAAAAGTATAACAAAAGGGGGTTAACGATTGGTGAAAGCCTAGATCTGCAAAATTGCATATCTAGACCTGTAAGATGAGTCTATAATATAATAGTTATTTACTCTTTTAATATACTACTTATAGATTGATATAACTACCAGGCAACAGATTTATTACTCCCGCGTTTACCTATAACTCTTTCATCTTCCCAAAACGCCAAGCCTGTTTTAATATCTGTCAATGACATTTGGAAGTAATATTCAACACGTTGAGTTGAGTTATCAACGCGAATATTACGCTGAAGTATTTTTCCAGAAAGACTCAAATCAGGAGCAATCATCCTACCTTTGCCCGCAACAGTTTTTTGGTCAAACTCCTCATTTCCTCTAAGCTCTTTTCGTGTTTTCATTGCCATTTTGTCTTCAGCACCATTAGCTCCAACAGCTGTTGTTACAACAACCTTACCGCTACGAAGCAGTCCAACACGTATTTTTTTAACTAGCTGACCTGTATCAATATGCTGCATAGTATCATTTACAACACGTGACACAGCAAGTACATAACGCCCGCCATCTTTTTTACTTACTGCACCTGAGGATATTAATGACTCAATCATATCTTGGGCTGCTCCCTGAAAATCTCGATAATCAAGACCCATAACGGCTTCACCCCTATCATTATTCATATCAATATTTGTAGTCTTTGTTGCACATCCGCCTAATAAAAACCCCGTTATTCCTAAAATTATTGTCCACTGTATTGTTTGTCGCATATTACTTCCTTATCTCTTTTTATATATAAACGAAATGTTTTAGCTGTTGTACTTGGTGATATTGCATTGATATGAAAAGGTTGATTTGCATATGCCGGAATCACGTTCCACTTAGAGAGTATACTCTCTATTTTAAATCCATCTTTATCAAGCCAAACCACACGATATTCAAGAACTTGATAGCTACCAGAGCTACTCTCTCCTATAACTTGTGCCTTCATAAAACCATCAGCTTTTTTAAGACCTTTAATGTCAATAATATTTATATCACCGCTGTCGCATCTATCAATTATTTTAACAATAGAACTATCTGGTTCTACAGACTTACTACAACCTGCCAATATAAATATTGCTAAAATTGTTAATCCGATCAACTTCATAAGAACTCCTTAAAAATTTATAATAGAAAAACCCGGCTTTGATTTAGCAGTTGGTATTCTAACATAAACAATGGAACCTTTAGCATTGGAATCTACTTTAACATCTATGCTATGAGTCCCTGCTTTAAGAAGAAGTTTTCCATCGTTTGGCATTTTAACTCTTGCAATTTGAAAATCTTTAGGCATACTATTCCAAACTCTGGTATCTGAGTGTGTCGTTAAGAGCCGAAAAACAGTCGTTGCAAAACCTACATAGTCTTCTCGTTTCTCTGCTTCATGTTGTGCGTATGTTTTAAGTAGAGTTGAAAAAACTGCTCTCGTTAGAATATCATTATAAGAGTATTTAAACTCAGTTAGTATAACACGGTCCATATCTCCTACTACTGACGTTTCATTAAGCAGCTTTCCATTAGAGATAATACTCAGTTTTGGTGTTGCTTGTGAGCGAATATACATTTTTGGCAAAGATATCTCTGTATAATTTATTTTATTTGGCACCAGCCATACGGGAATAGTGATTTTATACTCATATTTAACAGGACACAAACCATTTTCATAAATTACCCATACATACTTATCTTTAGTAAGCTCTCCCGAGAGTGCACTCTCAACCATTTCAAAATCAGCCTTAACAGTTTTATTATCAGGCATCATCCCATATACCTCTTTTAATAATGATGATGACTTAGAGTAATCACCCTCTATGGCAAAAAACAGACCGGCTAGATACGTAGTAAAGGGGTTTATAAAATCTGGATAGGTCTTAAACTCTTCAAGATATGAGTAGTTCCGCGCAACACTGCTTTTAAGTTGTGAATTATCCAATGTTTTGTCAATAGCCTTTGAGTTACCCTCTCTCCTCTTGTGTGAAATTGCATCCTTTTGTTTTTGAATCAACTCTGCATACGTATTTTTTGCTCGACGTTGACGGTCAACTGCACGGTTTAACTCAACACGAGCCTCACTCAACTTCCCTAAAGCCATATAGTTTAGTGATTTATATGTATTTACCATCACAGAATCACTTATTGATGCATGATAATCAATAACTGCATCATTAAACATTAGTTGTACCATATAGTCTGCACCGCTAAGAGCCAGTGCCTCTTCATGATGAAATTTTATAATCGCCTCTGACTCATCAAGCATTTTAATACTATCATCATAATAATTAGCATATAAGTAACTATTTCCTGCTTTTAGAGTTGAGAGTAGATTTTCCTCATCCAGCTTACTCTCTTTATTCTTATTTTCAACTGCAAGAGCAGCCGCACCAGCATAATTACCTGCAATAAAATTTTCATTTTGCTCTACTGAATTAGTAATGTCAATTCCAACCGAATTTGCTAAATTTGCCATACAGCCTGTAAATAATATAGCAATAATGCCCACTAATAAACTATACTTTAAAGCTCTATAGTAGCTGTATAAAACCTCAAGTTTATTTTTTCTTTCACAACTTATACTCATTAAAATCACCCTTTTTTAATTGCCCAAACATATAGTTCACAACTCTTTGGATCCAGCCAAATATCTTTCTGTACTATTTGCTGTACTTTAGTTGCACTTCTAACGATTGAAGATGTCTCAAAACTCTCACCTGAGACTCTGTCATGGAGTATTTTATATAATTCATATTCTGATGAAATCTGTGTTTTTTGACGTTTTGAAAGGTCTGACTTTGCAAAAATAAATGCAGCACTTTTTTGCTTTGTATAACTCCTGCCTCTCTCTTTTTCAGCAATTCCAATGCTCCCAATAACTCCACCTTGATTAGGGCGGAAAAACCATATCGGCATGTTTTGATATAGATCAGATTTTGTCTCTATTGTTTCTAATATATTTTTAGAGTAACATTTACTTTGCATCAGCTCTTTTTTATCAAATGAACGAGTTTGAAGGATAGGAAGAGTGGCTTCACTGGATGGGAGTTCTGTTTTGTCACCAAATACATTATATACCTTTGCTTTTGAAATCCCTACCAACACATAAAGTCTTCTTTGCGCATCAATATATGCATCTATTTGATAACTCTCCTTAAGAAATATATTTGAGATAGATTTTACTTTCTCCTGAATTCTAGTTGAAATATTGTTTTTATTTGTCTTAGATTCTTTTTGATAAACTGAACTAATATATGATTCAACTCTATGTGACAAATCACTTTTTGCTCTATTAATAGCTTCTAGGCGCTGAGTATAAACACCTTGAAAATTTACATCACTAGAACCAACAGCATGAAAGCTGTCATGTTTACTCAACCATAAAGGGAGCTGTTGGGGCTCTTTTTTCTCTACTTCCGGAGCACACCCTGCAAATAAAAACATTAAAAAAAGCGGCAATAAAAGTTTATACATATTATTTCCTTTCTCTGAGACCAAAATCCACTACTCTGAATATAGTGTCCCTCTAGCTGTTTCTTGCTCTTGCTCATTAAATTGCATAAATAGAAGTTGTGTACTATTTATCTTTTTCAAAACAACATAATGTTTATCTACACACTTGTCATCTCCATAAGTCAGTTTCTCTTTAAATTTCACCAAATTAGCTGTTTTACTCTCAATTATAAGCTCACCACCACATTTTAGAGAGTTATAGTTAATAGTTACTACACCGGTCTCAGCAATCTCTATTGTAACATCTCCACTGCCGCCATTTGAACGCATTATAAAGCCACTCCATACTCCATAAAAACCACGTTTTACCTTTTCAATACGCTCTTGCGGATTTTGAAGATAACTTCTGCTGTCATCTACTTTATTACTGCTGTTATTTTCAGGTGTAAGATTCGCATTACGCAAAAACAGAGGAATATATTCAACAACTCCAGAGATGATATATGTAGCATTGTCTTCATCATAATCAGATTTTAATATTTCTACAGAGAGTGCCAACTGACGCACTCTATCAGCAGAAGTATTTTGAACAGAAGGTTTTTTTGATGAGAGTGCTTCAATTATAAAAGCACTCTGTGCTGCTGCTTTGAGTTCTCTTGCAGGAATGGTAGAATTTGTATATTTAAAATCATTTACTCTAATAAAATGCGGAGTCATATCTTCGATCTCTTCATCAGTTGCATAAGCTTCAATGCTCACTTGTAAATCACCGAAATTTTCACCGTTTTTAAACTTTGGCTCACCCTTGATATGAATTACTCCGCCAGATTTTTCTCGAACCACATCATCCAAAACTTTCCCATTAACCATTACCGTCTCAGAGAGTAAAAATTCACCAAATATCTCTTTAGCAGCTTCTAGTTTTGCTTTTTTTAGAGCAATACTCTTTAACTGGGAGAGTGTTTTTTTTGGATATTCCATCTGGTTGACAGTAACTGTTTTTATAACTGTTTTATCAGCAAGTAAAAGAGTTATAAAAATAGTGGCTAAAATAAGGAGATGTTTCACTATATGCCTTTTGCATCAGTTCGGTATTTAAGGACAATTTTAGTTAAATAATATTTAACATCATATTAACCTGCTTATTTTATCTGGATTTTTAAGTAATATGAGCTTTTTTGAATACTTTAACCTCTGTCCCTCCATTACAATATTAGAAATTATCGCGATGCTAAAGCATGTAAATTATGACATGTTACGAACGGTATATGTTTCATAATTGTAAATTTAGAACAATTTTTAAATTCGCGCTCTTTTTTCTTGACATAAAAAACCTATTTGTCTATAATTCCCGTCCACAAACAATATGTTTGTAACTGTCTTGTTAGCTCAGCTGGTAGAGCACGTCACTTTTAATGATGTGGCCGATGGTTCGAATCCATCACAGGACACCATTTTTTTGTTATTTGCACTTCAGTTTAAAGCTCACGTACTAGTCTGTACGCTTCCCTTAAAACATCTGCACAATTAACTAAAAAGCAACTACAAAGTGGCCCCGTCGTCTAGCGGTTAGGATCCATGGTTTTCATCCATGTTACAGGAGTTCAATTCTCCTCGGGGTCACCATTTTATACATCGGACTGGTCTTCCTTGAGAGCGAGGAGCATATCCCATATCTTTACTATCGATTGAATATGAAATAACTCTTGCAGAGCCATCTATAAATGCACCATTACCAGGATTACTGCTCCAAAGACTACCAGCTTTTCCAACATTATCAAAACCTCCGGAAGTATCTCTTAGACCAGACGAAGGCAATTTTAAAAACATATTTAATGCTTCATTGGAATTAGTTGTAAATGAAAGCTCTACCTCAAGTTCAGTAGAGGTTGGAACTCTAAATCCATTTGGACAGATACCATTTCCATCAACTAGGGACCATGATTTTTCTCTATAAAATCCATTCTCATCAATAAGGGACCAGTCATCCATGTTAAAAATTGATGAACTCTTATAAGTTATAAATTTATCTCCACTATCTATTAATGAATACGCTTGTACCTTAGCTAAAGAACTATTACTTTTTTCATGACCATCAGTTAATCTTCCCCATTGATAATAATCCCCATAACAAGCTTCATCATCTAGTGCAGTGCATACTTTTTGTGCCCCAAGATTTCTATCTAACCATACTTCATCTGTATAAGGAGAAGTGACTAAACCATACAAAGCTTCATTCAATATAAATTGATATCCAGATACTCCGCCAATAATCAATCCTGGGTAAACATCATCATCACTTTTTTTAATTTTTTTAACTTTTATATAATATGTTCCTGCTTTTAATAATATAGGCTTGTATTTATGGTAAATACCTACAGCCTCTACTTGATTATTAAGGTTATCGTATATGTAAGCGAGGAAACCACTATCAATATTATTAGTGTTACCTTCTATAGCTTTTATAGATAGAGTAATAGAAGTGCTTTGAGAAAGTGTAAACCTAAAATAATCTATATCTTTTAATGTTTCTAAATTACCACTAGTTGAGCTATTTAATTTTATAGGATAAGACTCTGTAGGTATATCAGAATAATCGTCAGGTACAACAATACCTTCAGTATAATTTAATAGTAATCTATATTTAGTTAAATCATTTTTGTTCTCGAATGTTGAAATTTTTATATAATATTTGCCACTATCAAGATTCAATACATATTTATTTATGTCTTCATTGCCATACACATATAGCAATTCGTTCCCATCAGAACTGTATATAAATAAATTTACAAAACTGGATTGATAACTATTTATAACAATCGGAGATATATCGAATTCTATCGTACTCTTTTGTTTTAAAGTGAACGTATAATAGTCTATATATTTATTTTCTATCAAGTTGCCAACAATCTCTTGAGCATTTTCAATTATTTTCAATGAATTTGAAATATCAACTCCATTAAGTAATATTGGTACAACATGCAAAGGAACTCCAAAACTATTAACGGCAGAAGTCATGGTAGTATCATCATCACTAATACCAGCCATAATGGTTCTAGCATCATCTACATTACTAAGACCAGCTTCTGAGAACGATAAACCTACTGTTGTCTTGTTAGTCAAAATATCAGCATCATTAGATGTAGCCGTATTTTGAGCTCCATTGATTATCGCCTGAATAAAACTGTTTTTAGAAAATGAACCTATATCTAACTCATGAACCCAATAATTAAGTCCATCAGTATCTGGTGTTCTATTAAAAAGATTTTGGTATACAGATGTAACAAAGTCACCATTAGATGTATCTGGAGTATAAATTGCCTGTGTCTCTGGTTGATCAAAAAAACTTTTAGCTATTTGACTTAATCTTAGTCCTGAATTATTAGTCCACCATGTAAGTCCAGCACTGTCTGGTGCTCTGTTAAATGTAGCTACATATAATTTTGCCACTTCCTCTTGTGTTGGTATTTCTTCACTTGAGTAAAGAAAACTATTTAGCATTAGTAAGACCAATATTAGTTTTAGTTGTTTCATGGCGGAACCTCTATTCGTTTATTATTAATTATTTATATTAATGTACAATAATAAACTTTAATAAATATATAATATGATAGTGATTTAATCAATAAATGCAATTTTTACCAAAAGATACTCTTTAAAAGAAAATTATTTACTTAATTCTAACACTAATATGCTCTCTAGTTCCTATATAACTTAACTAAATCTATATTTTTTAATTTAATTCTATTAATTAAATTTTAAGTCCTATTAAGTAATAATATTGTCCTGAAAAAGGAGTATAGATGAAAAAAATATTGTCTGGTTTTATTGTTGGAATATTATCATTAACACTTGGTGGATGTGGTCAACCTAGGGTACCTAGTGAACAACTTGTCTACAGTGAAGTTGTTAAACATAAAGAAAAGGCCGATGATGCATATGAATTATCTAAGATGTGGTTAGCACAAGCATTTAATGACTCAAAAGCAGTCCTTGAATATAGTAATAAAAAGAATCATACTATTATGGGTAAAGGCATATTAACTCAAGTACATTATGGAACAATAGTATTTATGGATACTCGTTTTACTATAAAAATAGAAACTAAGGATAATAAGTCAAAAATCACATTAAGTGATATGGTGCAAAAAAGTAGTTTTAAAGATGTAAGAGATTTTAAAATGTGGAATATAGAATCATTAAATTATTTCATAACAAGAGCTAAACCTATGATTGCTGAATATGCTAAATACATGAACAAAACAGAGACAGCCGCAAAGTCAGACTGGTAAACAATTTCATTGTTCAAAATGAGAGATGGGATATAAAGTTCCATATCCTTTCTCTTCTTATAACACCCATTACTCATAATTAAAAACTATTCTATAATATCATTATAATAAAATATTTTTGTTATTGTTTGATTAGCAACAATATAGTCCTATATATCAAACTTACTGTACTAGCTACTGCATCTAGGAAAGTATTCCAGTAGAAGTTACTTTATATTTAAAGATTGTAAAGTATAGACTCTTTATATAAACTTATATAATATGAAATCTCTTTAATCAATAAATGCAATATTTACCAAAAGATACTCTTAAAAAGAAAATAATTAGCTGTTAAGAACAAACCTAAGGATATAAGTTGAATCTAACTCAAAAAGTATTATTAAATGGGTATATTCCATTAATTCCAATACTTGTTTGGAATTTTATCTTTGCTTCAAGACTGCCTCAAGCATACGATTATCAATCGTTTAATAGTAATATTCCGCTTATCATTACTGTTGGTGAAAATCTATTTCGGAGTATTATTTTTATTCTGCCACTGTTTTTTCGCCTCAACATTAACTCATGTTTAAATATAAAAAAAATGTCTGTTTTTTCTATAGGGCTTATTCTATATTTCACATCCTGGATAACTCTTATTTATGCACCGGACTCTATGTGGAGTAGCAGTGTTTTTGGTTTTACTGCGCCTGCATATACTCCAATTATATGGCTGACAGGTCTGAGCTTAATTGCAGATTCATATTATTTCAAGTTGAGATATTCAAAATGGCATTTTATCTTACCTGCAATAGCTTTTTCAATATTTCACATCTCGCATGCTCTTTATGTATACTATAGAATCTACTGATAAATTGCATTAAAAAAGAGTTTAAATAACCTTCACCATGTTTCTGCCTTCATTTTTTGCTTCATACAGAGCATCATCAACACGTTTTATAAGACTGTCTCCACTCTCTTTCTCTATATAGGAAGTTACTCCAAAACTACATGTAAGTGTACCTGCTTTAGCAAATTTAGTTTTTTCTATACTCACTCTTAATTTTTCCGATAAAGCTCTTGCATTTTCAGAGTCAGTCTCAGGAGATAAGATAAGAAACTCCTCTCCGCCCCATCTTGCAAATATGTCGGTATTTCTAATGTTTTTATTCACAACATTCACAATACTCTTTAAAACCTTATCTCCTATATCATGACCATGGGTGTCATTAACATTTTTAAAATGATCTATATCAAACATTATTAGCGCTAGCGGACTTTTGTATCTTGAAACACGATCAAGTTCTACATTAAACATCTCTTCGAACTTACGTCGATTGTAAATACCTGTAAGCTGGTCTGTTGATGCTAATTTTTCCAAAGCATGTTGCATCTCAATATGTTGTGTGATATCCTTGCCTGTTGAGACAAATGAAGTAATAACACCTATATCATTCTTAATTGGGGTGATTGTTTTTTCTTCGTAGTAAAGCTCTCCATCTTTTTTTCTATTAATGATAAGTCCACGATAGACATTACCGGAGAGAATCTCTTTCCACATATTTTTATAATAATTTTTATCATGTTTACCAGATTTTAAAAGAGCAGCTGTTTTACCTATACTCTCTTCACGGCTGAATCCTGTATGTGCAACGTAAGCATCATTTACAAAGGTGAGCACTCCTGCCCTATCAGTAATCATGATAACATCATCAATCTCCTCTATAGCTTTTGAGAGTTTACTTATATCATCTACAGCTTTTTTAGATTCTGTTATATCCATAACAATACCGGATATAATCTCCTCTTCAATATGAGCACTCATAAGTATTGTTTTATCTTCATTCTCTTTAGTAATCACTTCTATCTCAATCTTATCAATCTTACCATATTGTATAAGGGCACGAAGAAAATGAGCATATTGCTCTGGATCTTTATACATAGTAATTACATGTTTTTCGTAAATTTCTTCTTGGGACTCATACCCCATGATAGCAAGTAGGGAGTCATTAACATATAGTATCTCACCGGTTAGTTTACTTTTAAAAATTCCAATTTGTGAATTTTGTACTAACTTTCTATACTTCTCTTCTGAAAGTTTAAGATTCTTATATATAGCTTTTCGTTCAGTGATATCACGAGCTATACTTATCATATACTTATTTTTATCTTCTTGGATTAACCTAGTTGTAATCTCTAGTGGAATCAGCCTTGCATTTTTGATTTTATGTGAAACCTCAAAAATGGCATGCCCCTTTTCTCTTATCTGTTTGTTAATCTCTTGTTTATACTCTTTTTCACTTATGTTGTTATCATAAACCTCAAAATCCTGAATTTTTTTATGTAAAAGCTCCTCTTTTTCATATCCTCTACTCATATAAGCCGCCTCATTGACGTATATAAAACTTCCATCTAGATTGTGAACGAAAATTGAATCTGTTACAGAATTGAGCACTCTTGACTGAAGTTCCAGCTCCTGCTCTGCTTTAAAACTCTCAGTTATGTCCTGCATTGTACCTATCATTCGGACTGGCTTATTGTCACTATCTAATGTAACTCTTCCCTTTTCATAAACAACTTTTTCACTTGAATCAGCAGCAACAACTCTATGACGTATCGCATAACTCTTTCCAGTTTTTAATGCCTCGTTTATAGTTTCTTCTACTAAGGTACGGTCGTCAACATGTATAATATTTAAAAAGGTATCATAAGTTCCAACAAAGCCTTGCTGTTTTATTCCGCAAATTTTATGCATCTCTTGGGAGCATACAACTATGTTATCAATTATATTCCACTCCCAATTGCCTATATGAGTAAGTCTTTGCGCCTCATTAAACAGTTCATTAGTGTTTGCTAATAACTTTGTTCTATCAATAACTTTATCCTCTAATGTCCTGTTCAAGAAAGCTATCTCATTGTATTTTTCAGTAAAGGAGAGATATAACGAGGAATACTCTTTAATAAAAAACTTTGATGGTGAAAATTTCTGCTCTTTAACCATTCTGTTTAGTCTTGCTAAAGGACGTATATTCAAAAAATATATAAATATGAAGAATGCCATCATGATGAAAAGAAAAGAGATGACAAAAGTATTACCTAAGTTTTGAATCTCCTTTTCGTTATCTATAAGATACTCATCATCTAAATCAATCACTAGATTAAATTCCACTTGTTTCTCTTTATTAAAATAAATAAACTCATGAAAAAAGAGTATATTATCTTCTAAAGAATAATCGCTTAATTGATTGATATGTAAGCTACTGCTGTAAGGCATATTTATCTTTTTTTTGTCCGTTGATACAATGATTTTGTCACCAATTGCTATTGAGAGTGACCGGTACTCTTTATGCGTAGCCAAACTTCTATAGAGTAGATTCAATGAACTGCTTACACCACCTTGTTCCATCGATGTTGCCACTGAATAACCAAGTTCTAAAATATCTCCTCTTATTCGTATAATATTCTCTTCTTTGAAATAATTTTTTGTTACGTTATAACTGTATACAAACATAATAGAGACAATAATAGTAAGAAAAGTGGCAATTAGAAGGTTTACTCTTGTTAGTGACATTATTCAGCCCTTATAGGAGTTATATTATAAGATTTAAGTTTTTTATTTAAAGTACTCACAGGTTCATTTAGCAGCCATTTAACAGTTGAACTGCTTTTCATAAACTCCTCATATGTCGGGTTTTCTAAATATGATTTTACTACTTCATAATATGCTCTTGGATCCTCTTTGAACTTTAAATACGACTGTTTAATAATCGATTTTAATTTTTCTAATTTTTTGTCATGCTCTTTTAAAAAATCGGCATTTACATACAATGAATCAAGAACAAAAGTTCCATCATCAGCAGCAGAGGATATCTCCAAAAAACCACTATTTCTTAAAACAGTAGCATATGGCTCGTAAGTTATAATTACAATGTCATCTTTATTGCTTACTACCATATCTTTGAGCAGAACCTGAGCTCTGTTAAAGAGGTCAAAATCACTTACACTTAAATGATATTTTTTTATGAAATCATCGAAAACCAATTTATTTATACTGTCAATTTCAAAATAAGTCTTGGCTCTCTTGTTTTTTATAATGGTCTCTAAAGAGCGGTTTGATAATACTACATCTCCATCAGAGTCATCTATTGCCATGTAGTGGACTAAGTTCTCCTCCTTAAGCATAGAAGCTTCAAACTGTGTAGAGACAAAGGCATTAATCAAATTAGATTGATAATAGTGCATTGTTTCATGCAAAGATGTCGATGGAATTAGTTTAATACCGGCATCTTCGAGCATACCTTTTTCTTGTGCATAATAGAGTAAAGAGTAGCCTATTCTAGGACTTACTGCGAGGCGTAAGTTCTCTTCATAATCTCTTTCACAGCCGACAAATATAACTAGCATAAACAAAGAGAGTAGTATATTTTTTAATAAGTTTTGCACATAAAGTTCCCAATAAACACATTCATTAAGGTCTGCGTCGTTGTTTTATAACATTGTAACACCTAATAATTAAAGAACTCTTACAATTAATAATAAGTGAAAAAATCTACTCTTTTAAATCATAATTTATTGGCACGTTTAAGATGAGCTTTTTTTCTGGTTTTGGAAACTTACCCGAGAGATCTTGTATGGTTTTCATCGCTGCTCGACTTAGTATCTCACTCTTGGAATCAACGATTTTAATATCATAAACTCTTGAATCGGTACCTAAAGTAAACTTAACGACTATATCACCGGTTATACTCTTTTTTCTTGCACTTCTTGGATAATAGAGGTTCTCTTTTAAGAGTTGAGCTATCTTTTTTGTATTAATTTTTATATATTTATTCGATAGTTTTTCCTCTCTTGTCTTTTTGTTATCTTTTGGCAACTCTTGTCTTTTTTTTCGGACAACTTCCATTTTTTTGACAATTTCTCTTTTTTTAACAACTACTCTTTTCTTGATAGTTTCTCTTTTTTTAACAACTACTCTTTTCTTGATAATTTCTTTTTTCTTGACAACTACTCTTTTTCTAATTGCCCTATTAACAATAGCTAATTTTTCAGGAACAATTTCTGTAATCATTCCGTCAACCTCATATAATTTTTTAGTTTTTACTTTTTTTTGTCTCTTGATTTTTTTTGGCTTTGGCTTCTCAAGCACTTTTGGTTTTGGCTTCTCAAGCTCTTTTGGTTTTGGCTTCTCAAGCTCTTTTGGCTTTGGCTTCTCAAGCACTTTTGGTTTTGGCTTCTCAAGCTCTTTTGGTTTTGGCTTCTCAAGCTCTTTTGGTTTTGGCTTCTCAAGCTCTTTATTGGAAGAAACACTAGAGAGTTTTAGGCAAACTTTTTTCTTAGGCTCAGCTGTTTTGGCAACATAATAGTGTCTCCAAGTAAAGAAGATTATCAATAATAATATAGTGTGAATTGTAATAGAAATAAGGAGTGAACGTCTGTGTCTAATCATAAGACAATAGTAACAAAAAAATTGTTACTACTTTGTTAAAGTCTATGTAAAATGATCCTCATTTGCCAAAATAGTGTCGGTGCAACTAAACTAGATTAATTAAATAGCTCGTTTGAATTCAGGATATGCTTCAACACCACACTCATTAACATCCATACCTTCAACTTGATCATCATCGGTTGCTCTAAACTTAGAAATCTTATTAATAATATATAAAACTACAAATGAAACAGTAAAAGCAAATGCTCCAATAATTAAAACACCCTTTAATTGAGCCATAAATGATATTTTCTCAATAAAAATTCCAACCGCTAAAGTTCCCCAGATACCATTTACCAAGTGAACTGAAAGTGCTCCAACAGGGTCATCCAACTTAAACTTATCAAAAACAGGAACAGCAAAGACAACTAAAGCACCGCCAACTAGACCAATTAAAATAGGTGTATATATGTCATATAAATCAGGTCCGGCAGTAATAGCAACAAGTCCGCCTAAAGCACCATTTAATATCATAGTTATATCAAGAAGTTTATATCTGAAATACATAATGAAACCGGCTATAATCGCACCTGCCAATCCTGCTGTATTTGTATTCATAATAGTTTTAGCAACTGCATTTGCATTCTCAACACTAGAGATTGAGCCGACACTTCCACCATTGAATCCAAACCAGCCTATCCAAAGCAGAAGTGCTCCAAGAACTACGAGCGGAATATTCGAAGCAGGAATAACTTTTATTTTTCCATCTACGTAGCGTCCTTTTCTTGGACCAACAATTAAAATAGCTGCTAAAAGAGCCCAGCCACCTGTTGAGTGTATAACAGTTGAGCCTGCTAAATCATACATGTCAATGTCAAACAGTGTTCCAGAGATCATGTCAGCGCCCCAACTAATATTTACAATAAGTGGATATATCACAGCGCCCATAACGATGGTAAACATAGCTAAAGGTATTATACGAACACGTTCACTGACACCGCCACTCATAATATTTACAGTTTTACCGACAAATGCCATCTGAAACATAAAAACAGCCCAAATACTATTCGAACTACTCTCCCAACTTCCAAAAGCAAGTTCATAACCAACAAGTAAAAAGGCCAATGAAGCAACTGCATAAATCATTACGTTTATTGTAAGAACAGCAGATACATTTTTTGTACGAACTAAACCGGCTTCAAGCATAGCAAAACCGGGAACCATAAAGATTATTAACACCATTGCAAAAAGTGTAAAGAGAGTGTCGATGATATATTTAAAATCAGCTTCTAACATATACATATCCTTTAAAAAATTAAAGGGATGATTATAGCTTAAAAAATGTGCAGTATTTTTTTTTATTGATTAAATTTTAATCAATACAGGAGTTTTACTCTAATATTCTGAGGAAAAAGAGGTCTGTTTTATAGCCTTAACGGCCAACTCTGTGAAAGGAATTGCTTCCTCTCACTCTATAATAATTATATCGCCTCGTGATCAGTTTCACCTGTACGAATACGGATAATTTTTTCAATATCACTAACAAATATTTTACCATCACCAATCTTACCGGTTCTTGCAGCTTCAACAATTGTGCTTGTTACTTGCTCTACACTATCATCATCAACTACCATTTCCATCTTAATCTTTGGTAAGAAGTCTACAACATATTCAGCACCCCGATAGAGTTCACTATGCCCCTTTTGGCGACCATAACCTTTAACTTCACTAACAGTCATACCAGTAATGCCGATCTCAGCCAAAGCATCTTTAACATCTTCTAATTTAAATGGTTTAATAACCGCTTCTACTCTTTTCATAATATATCTCCAATTTAATTTTAACATTCTAGCCATATTTATGGCGAAAATCAACTATTAAGTTTCTCTACTCCCAAAGGGAGTTAGCTTTTCTAGAGAAACATTTACTGTAGATAAGGGAGCTTATTCCTTTATCGTTGTATTATAGATTTATAGCCTTTTCACCATGAACCGTTTCATCAAGTCCACGAGTCTCTGTCTCATCATCAACTCTACCACCACCGGTTATAGCAGAAGCAATAAAATAAACAATAGCAGTTACAACACCACTGTAAACTATTGTCAAACCAATAGCTTTAAATTGGCTTACTAATTGAGAAGCCATGTTGTAGTTTTCAGCCATTGCATAGTCAGCGATAAAGATTGCAGTTGCAACTGAACCCCAAATACCAACTAATCCATGAACCCAGAATGCATCTAATGAATCATCTATTTTAAGCATTGGTTTTAACTTAGCAACACCAATAAAACCTAGAGCACCGGCAACAACACCAATAATTATTGCACCCTCAACACCAGCACTACCAGCAGCAGGAGTGATAGCAACAAGACCTGAAATAGCACCAGAAGCACCACCAACTAAAGTAGCTTTTTTGTATACTAACCACTCAACAGTCAACCAACCGATTACACCAAGAGAAGCAGCAACATTTGTAACTAAAAATGCAGAAGCAGCAACACCGTCAGCAGCTAATTCAGAACCCGCATTAAAACCGAACCATCCAAACCATAATAGAGCAGCACCTAGAGCTACTAATACAGGGGAAAAAGGCTTAATAGCAACTTTTTGGTAATCTTTTCTTCTACCTAAAATCATTGCTACAACTAAACCGGCAACACCTGCATTAATGTGAACAACAGTACCACCGGCGAAATCCATCTCACCAAAGTTAAGTGTTTCTCCACCACCCCATGCCCAGTGAGTAACAGGTGCATAAACAGCAACAATCCATAATGCAACAAAAACCATAAATGTAGAGAATTTAACACGCTCAATCATAGAACCACTGGCAATAGCCACAGCGATAGCTGCAAACGTTCCTTGAAATGCTACAAACAGAAGCTCAGGAATAGTTCCACTTAAAGTATCAGAAGTAATACCGGAGAGTAAAACTTTACCAGATCCTATCAAATCACCATCACCAAATGCAATTGAGTAACCAACTAAAACCCATACTAAACTACCAACAGCAAAAGCACCTAAACTCATACTTATTGTATTAACAACATTTTTACTACGTGTAAGACCACCGTAAAATAGTGCAAGTCCAGCTGGTGTCATCAACATAACAAAAGCCGTAGCAACTAACATCCAAGCAGTATCACCACCGCTTAACGTATCTTCAGCAAATACCAAACTAGGCAGTGCTAACAGAGCAAGAAAGAATCTCTTCATTTTTATATCCTTATTTATATATGACAAAATTATACTTCTAAACTCTTCATTATCAATCAAATAAATGATTAATTTTTAATCATTTATTTTTATTCTAAATATCTGCAAGATAAATTTTATAAATTTTTATAAATTTTCCAAATATCTTAAGCGTTAATCAGCTACCATAAGTGAATTTTATTTTAAAAGCTAGGTGTGTATATGAGCGATTTGCTAAACAACAATGAGATACAAACTATAAATATTGAAGAGACTCTTCAAAACAGTTACCTTGATTACTCAATGAGTGTAATTGTTGGTCGTGCTCTTCCAGATGTTAGAGATGGGCTTAAACCTGTTCACAGACGAATTCTTTATGCGATGGACAAACTAAACCTTTCCCACGGTGCAAAATTTAAAAAATCTGCTCGTATAGTCGGTGACGTAATTGGTCAATACCACCCACATGGTGATACAGCAGTTTATGATGCACTAGTTCGTATGGCACAAGACTTCTCAATGAGAATGCAACTTGTTGATGGTCAAGGAAACTTCGGTTCAGTTGATGGAGACTCTGCAGCTGCCATGAGATATACAGAAGCTAGAATGACAAAGTACGCTGGCGAGCTTTTAAAAGATTTAGATAAAAACACAGTTAATATGATAGATAACTATGATGGTACAACTAAAGAGCCGGATGTAATGCCTACTCGTGTTCCGAATCTTCTTATAAATGGTTCTTCAGGTATTGCTGTTGGTATGGCAACAAATATTCCTCCTCACAATCCACAAGAGATCATGAATGGTCTAAAAGCACTTCTTAAAAACCCTGATATAGAACTAGCAGAAATAATGGAGCATATAAAAGCACCTGACTTTCCAACCGGTGGTATCATCTTTGGTAAAAAAGGAATTACAGACGCTTATGAAACTGGTCGTGGTCGTATAAAAGTTCGTGCAAAAACCCACATTGAGCAAAAAGCTAAAAAAGAGGTTATTGTTATTGATGAACTTCCTTACCAGGTAAATAAAGCTCGTCTTATTGAAAATGTTGCAAATCTTGTAAGAGACAAGATGATTGAGGGTGTTTCTGAAATCCGTGATGAATCTGACCGTGACGGAATGAGAGTCGTAATTGAACTTAAACGCGATGCGATGAGTGAGATTGTTCTAAACAATCTTTTCAAACAGACAAGCATGCAGACTACTTTTGGTATTATCATGTTATCAATATTGAATCAAGAGCCTAGAATCTTTGGAATTATAGATATTTTAAAACACTTTATTAATCATAGAAAAACTATTATTATCCGTCGTACAATTTTCGACCTTGAAAAAGCAAAAGCAAGAGCTCACATACTAGAAGGTCTTAAAAAAGCACTCGATATTATTGATAAAATAATTAAAGTTATTAAAGCAAGTAAAAATATAGAAGAAGCAAGAGACAACTTAGTTTCGGAATTTGACTTCTCGCAAATCCAAGCACAAAATATAGTTGATATGCGTCTTGGTAAACTTACCGGCTTAGAGCGTGAAAAAATAGAGAACGAGCTTCTTGAATTAATGGCACTTATTGAGTATTTAGAATCAATCTTAAAAAGTGAAGAAGTTTTACATGGCATTATCAATGAAGAGTTTGATGAAGTAATGGAGACTTACGGCTCGAATGAGAGAAGAACTGAAATCGAAGATGACTATGATGACATAGATATTGAAGACCTAATCCCAAATGAGCCAATGGTTGTAACTATTACTCATAGAGGTTATATTAAAAGAGTTCCTCTAGCTCAATATGAAAAACAAAAACGTGGCGGTAAAGGTAAAACTGCGGTTACTACTTACGAAGATGATTTTATAGAGAGATTCTTTACATGTAACACTCACGATACACTTCTGTTTGTAACAGACCGTGGACAACTTCACTGGTTGAAGGTTTATAAAATTCCTGAAGGAAGCAGAATTGCCAAAGGTAAAGCAGTTGTAAATCTTCTTAACCTTGTAGCAGATGAGCAAATTCAATCTATTAATCCGACAACAGACTTTAGTGAAGAGAAATCTTTAGTGTTCTTTACGAAAAAAGGTGTTGTTAAACGTACAAACCTTAGTGAATTCTCAAATATTAGAAGTAATGGTGTAAAAGCTATTAACTTAGATGATGATGATTCTATTATTACAGCAAAAATTGCTGACCAAAATATCAAATATCTATTTATTATGACTAAGCTATCTCAATGTATCAAATTTGACATTGAAAAAACTCGTGACCAAGGCAGAAATACCAGAGGTGTCAGAGGCATCAAATTTAAACATGCCCATGATGAAGTAATAGATGCAAATATCATTGCAAATGATGAGCAAGAAATTCTTGTGGTTAGTGAAAAAGGTATCGGCAAACGAACTGATGCAGGTGAGTACAGACTAACAAACCGTGGCGGTTCCGGTGTAATTGCTATGAAGATGACTTCTAAAACAGGTAAACATGTTGTTGGTTGTCTGATGGTTGATGAGACTATGGATATGATGGCACTTACAAAAGCCGGTAAGATGATAAGAGTTGATATGCAGACTATCTCAAAGTCTAGCAGAAATACATCTGGTGTCTATATAGTAAAAGGTGATGAAGTAGCTAATGTATCTCGCTGTCCTAAGCAACCTATAGAAGAAGATGAAGATGACATTCTACTTGAACCAAGCGAGTTGGTATAGTAATTGCTTAACTTCTTCATCAAATCATAGTTAAGGGACAAACAATGAAATATTCTATGTTACTGATAGCACTCTTAAGTGTTTCATCACTTATTGGAGCTGAACATATTCATTCTCCTGATACTCAGGCAATGAAACATATTATAGAAAAAACAAATGCTGAGCTTGCTCATGCTCATGCTCAAACTGCTGAAGCTAGAGCTGAAACTAGGCAAGCACAAGCTTACCTTGCTAAGGCTAATGCAACTGCGGAACAGATTTTAAAAGAGAATAAATCTATACATATATCTGTTGTTGGACAAGGTGTTGCACCTATGAATACAAGCTCTCCGGCACAAGCCTATGCACTTGCAAAAAGAGCAGCAGTTGCAGATGCATATAGAGCTATTGCAGAGAAAGTAAAGGGTGTTCGTATTGATGGTCAAGACCTAATCAAAAACATGATGGTAAAAAGATCAATCATTCGTACTTCAGTTAAGGCGATGGTAAGAAATGCAAATGTTGTTGAGACAACTTTTAAAGAGGGGCTATGCGAAGTAGAGATGGAAATGACAATCTCCCATTCAGACTTTGTTCAATAATACTTTTTTTCTCACTTACATTAAATGCGGGTGAATACCTTATCTCCTACAAGTACATTGTAAAAGACGCTATCCTTTACAATGAAACAATGAATATCTCTCATGCTATGAAGGAGTGTGACGGCACTCCGCAAAAAGAGCTTATACTAGAAAACACATCTGATGGAAATCTAAAAAAACTTATCTCTAAAAACTCCGAAGAATTTATAGACTACATACACAAACTTGGACTAAATGTAGAACATAATGAGATAACATCGAATTTCCAAAATAGTTCAACAACAATACTCACTATGAAAACAACATGTTTCAAAGTCGATTTTAATGATAATTTCGCTAGAATTACACCTTTAAAATAATGGTGTTAAAACACCAAAACTCTAGGGTCTTTAATGAAAATTGCAATAGTTGAAGATGATATAAATATGAGAAAATCTCTTGAAATCGCTATGGGCGACTATAAAGAGTTTGAAATAAAAACATTTAAAAATGCAAAAGATGCACTGAAAAATATTGATGAGAGTTTTGATTTAGTAATTACAGACATAAATATGCCAGGTATGGACGGTATAGAGTTTGTTAAAACATTAAACGGTAAATTTGAAGTCATAATTATGACCGGAAATGCAACTCTTCAAAGAGCAATAGAGTCTATTCATCTTGGTGTAAAAGACTTTTTACTAAAACCTTTTGATGTAGATACTTTAGTTGCTGCAATCAAACGAGAAGACAAGGTTCAACAAGCCAAAAAGACTCTTCCAAAAGTTAAGAGTAAAAAAACTTCAAATGGCTTTTTAGGAACTTCCAAAGCTTTAGAATCAATAATAAAAATTGCAGATAAAGCATGTAAAACTGATGCAAGTATTTTACTTTTGGGCGAGAGCGGTGTCGGTAAAGAGGTATTTGCCTCTTACATTCATGACAACTCTCCTAGAGCAAAAAAGCCTTTTATAGCTATTAATATGGCGGCTATACCTGATAATCTTATAGAGAGTGAACTTTTTGGATTCGAAAAAGGTGCTTTTACAGATGCCAGTGAGGCAAAAGCCGGACAGTTTGAGTTAGCTCAGGGCGGAACACTCTTTTTAGATGAGATTGGTGAGATGCCTTATGGTGTTCAAGCAAAACTGCTTCGTGCTCTTCAAGAAAAAGAGGTAAGAAGACTAGGTTCATCAAAAGCAATAAAGATTGATATTCGAGTAGTATCTGCTACCAATGCAAACCTAGCCAACAAAATAAAAGATGGAGAATTTAGAGAAGATTTATACTACCGTTTAAACACAATTCCTCTAAATATTCCACCTCTTAAAGATAGAAAAGATGAAATCTTGCAAATTGCAGATGCAATGGCAGAACTCAACTGTAAAAAATATGAGTTTGAACTAAAGACCTTTTCTACGGAGGCCAAAGAGCAACTTCTAGCATACAACTGGCCTGGAAATATAAGAGAACTTATCTCTGTGGTTGAGAGAGCTGTTATATTAAGTGAAAATTCTGAGATAACAGCAGATGAACTCTTTTTGAAAAATAGATTTAACTAAGGAATACAAATGATAAGAATTAAAATTCAATGCAGTGAGGCACTAAATGCCCAATCGTAAAAAATATAACGTAGCAGTAGTCGGGGCGAATGGTGCCGTTGGTGAAGAGATATTAACAATTTTACAAGAGATAGACTTTCCGCTAAATAAACTAATTCCGCTTGCTAGTTCTAGAAGTGCCGGAAACAGTGTAGAGTTTAATGGCAGTGAGCTAGTAATACAAGAACTAACAGATGATATCTTTGAAAAAGAGGATATAGAGATAGCTCTATTTAGTGCCGGTGGCAGTGTTAGTGCAAAATTTGCTCCGGCTGCCGTTAAGGCAGGGGCAGTTGTTATTGACAATACATCCCACTTCAGAATGGTTGATGAAGTTCCTTTAGTTGTTCCTGAGGTAAATCCTGAAGATATTGCAAAATGGAAAAAATCTGGAATAATTGCAAACCCAAACTGTTCAACTATTCAAATGGTTCAAGTCCTTAAGCCTCTTGATGAGGCATATGACCTGATAAGGGTTGACGTAAGTACATACCAGGCAACTTCCGGTGCAGGTAAAACAGCAATGGAAGAGTTAGTTACTCAAATGCAAGATTTTTTTGCTTTTAAATTAAGTGACAGTGAGCATAAAGCTTTCAATCAGCAGATAGCCCTGAACGTAATCCCTCAAATAGACGTTTTTATGGAAAATGGATACACAAAAGAGGAGATGAAAATGGTGCAAGAGACTACAAAAATAATGCACAAAGATACTCCTCTTAGTGCTACTTGTGTTCGTGTTCCAACTCTTCGTGGTCATGCAGAAGCACTCACACTTACTTTTAAAAGCGAAGTTAAGGCAGATGAAGCGAGAGTCATTCTAAGTAAGGCTCCAAACCTTGTGATTCTTGACAAACCTGAAGAAGCTCTCTACCCTATGCCTGCAACTTGTGTAGACATGAATGAGACTTTTGTCGGTAGAATACGAAATGACAACTACTCTAAAAATATGCTTCATCTTTTTGTTGTAGCTGACAACCTAAGAGTCGGCGCTGCTACAAATGCCGTAAGAATCGCCCAAAAATGGGTAGAGATGAGAGAGGAAGACTAAAATGCTAGAAAAAATATTTGAAAACAGTTTATGGGGCTCAAGATTTATAGTTATTCTGGCTGTTGTATTTGGTCTTCTTGGTGCAATAATTTTATTTGCTGTTGCAAGTATTGATATTTTTGTTACTGCAAAATACGTTATAACGACTTACTTGACCGGTGCTCATCCAGAACATTTTCATCAAGATGTTGTTGGTGGTATTATAGGTGCAGTAGATCTATACCTAATCGGTGTTGTAATGTTACTTTTCTCGTTTGGTCTGTATGAGCTTTTCATATCAGAAATAGATGTAGCTAAAGATGAAGCCGGGGAAGAGAACAAAATCTTAGCTATACATTCACTAGACCAATTAAAAGATAAAATATCTAAGGTAATAGTAATGGTACTTGTTGTTGGATTTTTTCAACAAGTTGGGCACACACAGTACAATGGCGCGCTAGATATGCTATACTTCGCACTATCAATCACTGCTGTAGCAGTTGGACTTTTCTTCCTAGGAAAAGTTGGAAAAAATCATTAATAATTACAATTAAGGACTAAAATGAGTAAAATATTTGTAGATGCATGTTTTGGAAAAAAGACTCCATACACTCCGGTTTGGATGATGAGACAGGCTGGTAGATATCTTCCAGAATACATGGAAGTAAGAGCACAGGCAGGGAACTTTTTAAACCTCTGTCATGACCCTGAAAAAGCTTGTGAAGTAACACTTCAGCCTGTAGATATTATTGGTGTAGATGCGGCAATATTATTTAGTGATATCTTGGTTATCCCTGATGAGATGGGTATGGATTTAGAGTTTATTAAAGGTTTTGGACCAAAATTTAATGACCCTATAGCTACTGAAGCTGATCTAGACAGACTAATAGGCGGTGACGAAGCTGCTTCTAAACTGACTTATGTTTTTGATACGATTAAACTTATAAAAGAGCAGTTGGCAGATGACAAGGCTCTTATTGGCTTTACAGGTGCTCCGTGGACATTAGCGACATATATGATAGAGGGAGAAGGTACAAAGACTTACAATATCTGTAAAAAAATGATGTACTCAAATCCTGAACTTTTACATAAAATCTTAGCAAAAGTCACAGAAGTTGTAAAACTATACATGGAAAAGCAGATTGAAGCTGGTATTGATGTAGTCCAAATCTTTGACTCTTGGGCAGCTGCAATTGAACCGGGTAAATATGATGAATTTTCTTGGAAATATATGGTTGAGATAGCTGATTATTTAAAGGGAAAATATCCGAATATTCCTATAATCATGTTCCCTAAAGGCATCCCTGCATTTTTAGATAAAGTTTATGGAAACTTTGACGTGTTCGGTGTAGACTGGTCAACTCCAATGGCACTGGCAAAAGAGAAACTTGGAGACAAGTATGTACTTCAAGGAAACATGGAGCCATGTAGACTCTACTCTAAAGAAGCAACTACAGAGTGTGTAGAAACCATCCAAAAAGTAATGGGCACTTCAAGACACATTTTTAATCTTGGTCACGGGATTCTTCCTGATGTTCCAGTAGAGAATGCAAAACACTTTATAGCTGAGTGCCATAGAGTTAGCAAAAAATAAGTGAAAACAATTTTCGGCCCTATTAACTCAAGAAGATTCGGTTCTTCTTTGGGTATAGACCTCTCCCCTGCCCTTAAACAGTGTAACTTTGACTGTCTCTATTGTGAACTGGCTCCAAGTGCTACAATTGACACGCAACAAAACACCGTAAAAGTATCAACAATTATAGATGAGTTAAAACCTCATTTAAATGACAATATAGACGTGATTACACTTACTGCAAATGGAGAACCTACTCTCTATCCTCACCTTACTGAGCTGATAGATGAAATAGACAAAATAAAAAACTCTACTCAAACTTTAATACTAACAAATAGTGCCGCTCTTGTAAATGACAAGGTCTTCAACTCACTTCTAAAACTTGACCAAGTAAAACTATCTCTCGATGCTGTAAGCGAAGATGTTTTTAAAAAAATAGACAGACCGCATGCAAGTATTGAGATAAAAAAAGTAGTTCAAAAAGTTATAGACTTCAGCAATATTTACAAAGGCAAACTCTTCATGGAGATTCTTTTTGTATATGGATTCAACGATACAAAAGAGGAGATACAAAAACTAAATGAAGTTCTTCTAAAATTAGATGCCACAAGAGTTGATTTAAGCACTATAGACAGACCGCCGGCATATCCGGTAAGTGGAATTAGCTATAAAGAACTGCACGATGCCTCGCTGCTCTTTGACAGCTCTTTGCCAATTCATATAGCTTCAAGAGTTCATGCAGAACCAAACAACTCTAATTATACCGATGAAGATATATTAAATACTCTCGATAAAAGACCGCTGACAATGGATGATATAAATTTACTATTCGACGAAGATAGTAAAAAAAGACTTGAAATACTAATCAAAGAGTCCAAAATAGCTAAAAAAACAGTAGGAAATTTAGAGTTTTTTATTCTACATGCCAATGAAAAAAGAAAACGTACAAAGTAGCTCAGAAAACCTTGACATTTGACAAGCCATAAAGTATAATTTCGCCTCTATACAAAACTAGCGATAGCGATTTCTCATAGAGAAAAGTTTCTTTAGTAATCCGGATTAGCTCAGCGGTAGAGTAGGTGACTGTTAATCACTTGGTCACTGGTTCGAATCCAGTATCCGGAGCCATATTTACACAAACCCCGTAAACATTTACATTCCAACTGAATTATTTAGTTATTGTGCCCATCTTGTTTCACTTAATAAGTTTTAAAGTTTTATTCCCTAAATAGGGTCAGACCCCAATTAGACCCCAATTAAGATACCCATTAGGTAAATAATAAATATTGTATAGTTTTGTAAATTCTAAACTAGGAGAAATATTTGCTTTTCAACAGCTACGAGTTTATATTTGCTTTCTTACCAATAACATTTTTCATATACTTCTATCTGAACCATAAAAGACTTACAGAAGCGAGTAAAGGTTTCTTAGTATTTAGTAGTCTATTCTTTTATAGTTGGTGGAATATAGCTTATTTACCAATTATTCTTTCATCAATGCTTTTTAATTATATTATTGGAAACTCTTTAGCTAAAGAGTTGAAAAGCGATAAACGTAAGTTTTCTAGAAAATCGGTTTTAATATTTGGTGTTGTTTCTAATGTTATCTTGCTTGGATATTTTAAATATATGGATTTCTTTATAGAAAATATAAATTTAGCAATCGGCAGTAAATTTGATTTATTGCATTTAGCTTTACCTTTAGCTATCTCATTCTTTACATTCCAACAGATAGCTTATTTAGTTGATAGCTACAAAGAAGAGACAACAGAGTATGATTTTTTAAATTATGCAGTATTTGTTACATTTTTTCCGCAGTTAATTGCTGGTCCAATTGTTCACCATAGAGAAATGATGCCACAGTTTGCAAATATAAGAAGTAAGGTTATGAATTATAAAAATATATCAATGGGTCTTTTTATATTCTCTATTGGTTTATTTAAAAAAGTTGTAATTGCTGATACATTTGCAGTTTGGGCAACAGCTGGGTTTGATACAGCTATTACACTTAATCTGTTTGAAGCCTGGGCAACCTCTTTATCTTATACATTTCAACTCTACTTTGATTTTAGCGGTTACACAGATATGGCTATTGGGTTAGCACTGCTATTTAATATAAAACTACCTATAAACTTTAATAGTCCATATAAAGCAACTGATATACAAGATTTTTGGAGAAGGTGGCATATTACGCTTAGTAGGTTTTTAAAAGATTATGTTTATATTCCTCTTGGTGGAAATAGAAAGGGAGAGTTTAGAACTTATAATAATCTCTTAGCTACTTTTATCATTGGTGGTATCTGGCATGGTGCTGGCTGGACCTTTGTGTTTTGGGGATTTTTACACGGTATCGCATTAGTTATTCATAGAGCTTGGGGTAAGTTAGGTTTTAAATTATGGACTTGGTTAGCTTGGTTTATTACTTTTAACTTTCTTAACATTGCCTGGGTGTTCTTTAGAGCTAAAGAGTGGAGTGATGCTCTTAAGGTTTTAGAGGCTATGTTTACTCTTAATAATGTTGTTTTACCTGGATCATTAAAAGGTAAGTTTAATTTTTTAAGTCAATACAGTATTGAATATGGTGGTTTTGCACAACATTTGACTACAGGGTACAATGAAACTAAAGCTCTTCTTTTAAGTTTAATAACAATCATATTATTTATATTATTATTAAAAAACTCAATGCAGATGCTAAAAAAATTCAATCCTGATAAAAGCAGGCTTATTTTTACTACTCTGATTTTTGTAGTAAGTATTCTAAAGTTTAATGAATACTCAGAATTTTTATATTTTAGGTTTTGATGATGAATATATATTTAAAATGGATAAAAAGTTTTTTTATTACGGTTTTAGTTACTTCATTTAGCATACTATTATTTAACTACTATATTGACAGTTTTAATTTGTTTAGCCAATCTAATTCAAATTTAGCAAAAGATTTACAAAATGGATATTATATAAGCGGTGAAAATATAGACTCAAATAGAGTGGATAATATATATGAACCATTAATACGAAATATAAAAGAACTTGACTTTCTTGCGATAGGTTCTTCTAGAACAATGTTATTACATAAAGATATATTATTTGGTAAAAAGCATATAAATTATTATAACTTTACTGATGGAACAGCTAGACTTAGGCACTATGCAAAGATATTTGGACTTTTAAATAAGTATAATATACAATTTCCTCACACTGTAATCCTCGGATTAGACCCATGGATTTTTGATGAAAAAGCAAGTATAGTTCAAATAAAGCAGCTTTTAAATAATCCTAAATCTAGTAATTCTAATTATTTACAACTATTTAATTATGAATATACAAAAATCAATATTTTAAGCTTAATAAATAATATAAAGTATACAAAATCAACCAAACTTGAGGATTTAAGAAAAAGTAAAAACATTATCATCTCGCCGAGTGGTGATTTATATAATCCTTTACATGACAACAGTATTACATTAGATAACTTATTAAAAAAAGTAGAAAATGTATTAAAAGAGTGTGATGAAAAAAATGCTAATACAAAATGTGTTAAATATAGTAAACTAAATAATTTCAAAGAAGTCAAATATATGTTTAATTATTTAAAAAACAGAGGTGTCGATATTATTGTATATTTAGCACCTTTTGAACCAACTTTTTATCAGCATATAGTAAAGTACAATAATTTTACGAAGTACAACAGTGATATTCTTGAATTTCTTAGTAAAAATAATATTGAGATAGTAGGTAGTTATAATCCTGCAGATTTAAATTTGACCTCAAGTTATTTTCTAGATAGTGTGCATCCAAATGAAGATGCAATAAAACTTATTTTCAAGAATATAGAACTTGATAAGTTTAGATAAAGATTTATTCCCTAAATGGGGTCTGACCCCCTATGTTTGACCCCCTATGTTTGACCCCCTATGTTGTGACCCCCTATGTTGACCCCCTATGTTTTGTTTTATGTTTTTAAAACATCACTGGCTTTATATGTTGTTATTTTGTCTTTATAATCACCACTATGATTTATCTCATCTCTTACATACAAGAAACAACTCTTAGCAATATCTTCATCTGAAGATAATCTATCAGCTAATCTATACGCTAAAGATATAATTGTCAACCGCGGTGTTAAAATAGGCAGTTAGAAAGACTGCTAAAAAGTAGTTTTTACAACCCAAAGCTTAAAGAAACAGATTAGTTCTGTTAAAGTCTTTTTTCAAATAATTTGAAAGGAGATAAAT
>Ga0316206_1000298_pt1 | contig 77456 bp, 66 predicted proteins | sample 6monthpyrite_MG_FD_204942 | JGI IMG/M metagenome (GOLD analysis project Ga0316206, IMG submission 204942) | Microbial mat bacterial communities from mineral coupon in-situ incubated in ocean water Damariscotta River, Maine, United States -... | ecosystem: Environmental > Aquatic > Marine >...
GGCCTCCTTTTTATCCGCTCAGCCCTACGGGCTTCCCAGATAAAAAGGAGAAAAATCGTTCTTTCCGTATATGCTATGGCCCGGAATATGTCAGCCATTTGCTGGCAGCGTGGGCTGAAAAGCACAGCATTACATTGCAGTTTATCCAGCCGGGAAATCCGCAGCAGAATGCCTATGTGGAGCGCTTTAATCGTACCGTCAGATATGACTGGCTCAACCAGTATATCTTCCAAACAATCAGCGAGGTTCAGCAGGCTGCCACTGCTTGGCTCTGGACTTACAACAACGAGCGTCCCAATATGGCGCTCGGCGGCATAACGCCAAAACAAAAACTAGCCATGGGCATGCCCATGGCTGCTTAAAACAGTTCTACTTATGAAGTCCCCTAATAATGGGGGTATTACCTTTACATTGGCGAGCAGCCAAGATCAAACGCTGCTCTTACTCTAAAAGAAAAGCCTCCCACAACTTGGTGTCGTGGAAGAATTTTCTTGTTGTTGTCTTGCCTAAAAGCGCAGGTTAGCGCTTTAGGAGCGAATGGTGCGAAGGAAGCTCTCTACCTGACCGCGTAGTTCGTCTGATTGCTGCGTGAGCAACTGGGCGGCGGATAGCACCTGCGTAGCTGCCGCACCGGTGGAGGTTGCCCCTTCATTCACTGCATGGATGTTAGAGGTAACCTCTTCGGTCCCAGACGAAACCTCAGAAACGTTACGAGCAATTTCCTGGGTAGAGGCGTCTTGTTCCTCGACCGCCGAGGCGATAGAAACCGATGTCGCCTCAATGGCGCCGATAATGCCTTTGATCTCATCCATTGCGCGGACAGCCGTATTGGTAGCCTGCTGCATGCCACCCACTTGATCGCTGATCTCTTGCGTTGCATGGGCAGTCTGGGTCGCCAAAGATTTAACCTCACTGGCCACGACAGCAAAACCCTTGCCCGCATCGCCCGCCCGCGCGGCTTCGATGGTCGCATTGAGCGCTAACAGGTTGGTCTGTTCTGCAATATCATTAATCAGCTTCACGACTTCACCAATTTTCTGAGCTGCATCAACCAATTCTGCAATATCTTTGCCAGCATTTTCGGTCCGGCCCACGGCATCGCGCGCGGCAGCGCTTGATTGCGTTGTCTGCCCCGTGATTTCCCTTACGGACGCCGAAAGCTCTTCCGCCGCACTTGCGACCATCTGAGCATTACTGCTGGCCTGCTGGGCAGCATTTGCAACAACGTTGGATTTTTGGCTGGTATCATCGGCGGTTGATGCCATGCCCGCAGCCGCACCTTCCATGTCTTTAGCAGAACTAGAGACACTTTCGACCACCGCCATTATGCTGGCTTCAAATTGATCTGCAAGTTCAAGCATACCGGCGCGGCGTTCAGCGCGCGCCACCTCAGCCTGTTCCTGTTCCGCTATACGGCGCTCTTCGCGATCGTTGCGTCGGCTTTCAGCTTCTTCCTCTTGGCGTTTACGGTCTGTTTCTTCTTGCTCGTGGCGCTGAGCCGCCATAGCTTGCCGTTCAATCGCATTTTCCTTGAAAATCTGCACTGAGCGCGCCATATCGCCGACTTCATCTTGCCGTTCCGCATTTGGAATATCAACGTCAAGGTTGCCGTCAGCCAATACCATCATGGTATCTGAAAGCGCTTTCACAGGGTTTACCACACGCGACATTACGACCCAAAATGCCACGCCGCCCATAGCCAAAACCAGCACAAAAATTCCGCCTGCGATGATCATCGCCTGATCAGCGTCCGATACTGCCGTTCTATTAAGTGACATTGCCAAGTTCGTAGCATAGCCGCTCATTTGATTGACAGGAGCAGCAGCTGTTTCGGCTGTTTTAACCCATGTCTCTGGGGTCATTCCATAATTAACGTTAACATCGCCGCCGTCTTCTTCAGCATCACTGGCGGCATTCTCAGAATCATCATACATATCAAACCGCTTCTCTCCAAAGCCCTTAAAAAATACGGTTTGAATCGTATCTACCTGGTCGGAAATTTCCTTTGAAGCGGTAGCCGAAACAGCGATGGCCCGAACTTGATCCCATGCATTGTTAACACGTCCACTATAGCGCGCGCCCTGGTTCTTTTGGAATGTAGAAATTTCCGCACCAGAGGCGACATTTCTACCAAGCGAAGCGGCTTCGCGGGCAGAATATTCTATCATAACCCACAATTGGAACTTTAGCCGGTTTACAACAGCAATGTTGTCTACGCCGTAATCATAGTCAGTTTCAATCTGACTGCGGAGTTTGGCACCTGCATCAATCAGCGTATCCATTGCCTTTGATACCGTGCGAATTGTTGTAGACTTGGTGCTACCACTTAAATCCGCATCAATGGCATCATGCAGCTCACCATAAGCTTTATAGGTGGCAAAAAATTCGCTTTTTATGTCTTTGAAGACATTCTTAGCGGCTTTATGGTGAGGCTCGTTGCCTTCAATTTCCGGCAAAACCGCAAGTGTTTCTACGATATTATCATAAGCCCCTTCGACAACATTTCGATTGAGGTCGATTTGGCGGATGAAACTATCCGGCGCCGCCTCAGCCATACCATAAGCGGTGATCGTATAGTTACGTTCTCCACTTACCGATAATTTTAGCGTTACAATCTCATCTATCAGTTGATTGAGCGTCATCGCTCGTTCGGCCCTCTTTTGATCATCGTAAGCCGCCACAAATTGTAAGGCAGCCAAAACGAGCACAATAGCAATCAATATGCTCGTTACGCCCAAAAGAAGATTTCTTAATGTGAAAACCCGTGCTTTAGAATCACTCGCAAGTGCGGTCATGGTAAACCTGCCCCTTGTTAAAATACTCGCCCCAAGGAAAACATCCTGTTTAAAGCCAATGAAGTCCATTCAAAAAAGGGGGAATGAACAAAAACGCGGTCAGCGCCCGGCAATATGCAAAAATACATTTCCTCTACCTTGCGGGAATAGTAGCGGTTTTAATATATGACGCAACCTTGGCGTGGTATTTTTTTGGCTTTCAACTATTTGGTTCAAGGCAACTAAGGCTTGTGGACCGCTTGTGCAAGGCTTATTAGTCGCTTGAAATAATGCTCGGTAAAGCCGGGCGGCAGGTGAGCGCAAAGCATGTCCGAAACCAACAATAAATCCGGCCGTCATAACTTTGGCGTCATAATTGTAGGCGGCGGTGCGGCTGGTCTTATGTGCGCGCTTACAGTCGGCAAAAGTGGCAAAAGCGTGCTTGTTCTGGAACGCGGGAAAAAGCCTGGTGCCAAGATTCTGATATCGGGGGGAGGCCGGTGCAACTTCACCAACCAGAATACAGTGCCTGAAGCTTACATTAGCCAAAATTCCCATTTTGCCAAGTCGGCGTTAAGCCGCTATCTCCCGCAGGATTTTTTAGGGTTGATAAGCCAGCACGGTGCAACATGGCACGAAAAAACACTAGGGCAATTATTTTGCGACCAGGGCGCGCGCAAGATATTAGAGCTGCTGTTAGCAGAGTGCGCGGCTGCGGGTGGTGTGCTGAAAACAGGTGTTGAGGTCGCTGATGTTTCAGCTGAAAACGGCAAATATAATATCAAAACCAACATCGGTATTTTTACGACCACAAATATGGTTGTCGCGTCTGGCGGCATATCCATTCCGAAAATGGGTGCCACGGGTTTTGCCTATGATACAGCGCGGAAATTTGGGCTCAAAATAGTAGGTCCGCAGCCGGCGCTGGTGCCGCTGATTTTTGCCGGGGCTCTGGTGGAAGCCATGAAATCTTTGGCAGGCATTGCCACTGACTGCCGCGTAAGTTGCGGGAAAGCGAGCTTTCGAGAAGCGCTGTTGTTCACGCACCGTGGCCTTTCGGGTCCGGCAATATTGCAGATATCTTCATACTGGCAGCAAGGAGACGAGATCGTCATTAACTTGTTGCCTGATATCACCTCACCGTTGCAGTGGTTAAAAGATGCCCGAAAAGACCAGCCAAGGGCGAAATTAAAAACCATGCTTGCCAAAATATTGCCAGACAGGCTCGCCGATTGGCTGGCTGCATCCTGGCCGGGAAATCTGGCCGATTTGTCAAATGGACAGTTGCAAGATGTCGCTGAGCAGCTAGGGGCTTGGCGCATCACGCCAACAGGAACCGAAGGTTTTGCCAAAGCAGAAGTAACAAGGGGCGGCGTGAGCACCGAAGAGTTGAGCTCCAAAACGATGGAAGCCAAAAATCAGCCGGGCCTTTATTTTATCGGCGAATGTGTCGATGTGACGGGTTGGCTGGGCGGATATAATTTCCAGTGGGCCTGGGCCAGTGCCAACGCCTGCGCTACCAACATTTCTGTGCAGACTCAATAAAGTGAGTTCACTCGGGTGCGAGCGGGTCTTTATTGCGGGCTTTTGGGCTTTGCGAAACTTCAGCGCCCGCACTTTCTGCAAATTTCTTCAATACCAGATCTGGGCCTGCCAAAATCATAAGCCCCAGTTGCTTGGATCCTTGCCATTTTACTTCAGCCGCAAACTCGCCAAGCTCTTTGATTTCCAAAAGCAGGCGCTCGCCAAGTTGAAGTTCGGCCTCGCAGGAAATTAAGGTGCCCGCAAGCGATATATCGCGCACCTGGCACGGATATACACGGTCATCATCCGTGGTTAAAATACCGTTCCATAAAACAGGTAGCCTACCGTCCTGGCGTTTGTTATTTTCTTCCATGTGAGCTTCCTTGCCTTTTCACTGAGGGGCCTTCACGAGTAAAGTACCTGATTTTTTCCTTGAGTTAAACCCGGTTAAAGTGGCAAGTGGCATTTGGTTACCAAGTCTTATGGGGAGCAGCATAAGCATGCGCATCATTGACGGCATACGTTCTATTTTTTTCAACGTAGTATTTTTCCTTTTCTCGCTGTTTTTCCTCGGCCTTATTGTGCTGCCATTTTGCTTCGGGAAAGATGAAAACCGCGTGCGGCGCCTTGTCGATGTTTATTGTCGCTCCTGCCGGTGGATAGCACACTGGGTAATGGGCATCCGCTCGGAATACCGCGGGCTTGAAAACCTGCCAAAAGAGGGCGGCTTTATCCTCGCTGCGGCGCACCAAAGCAACATGGATCCGATCATGACATTCCCACTGCACAGCGGTGTGACAGCGCTTGCCAAAAAAGAGCTTTTTTCAACCCCCATTGTTGGCCGAATTCTGGCGAAAATGGGAATTATTCGTATCGACCGCCAAGCAAAAAATGCGCATAGAGGCATGCTTGATGTTGGCAACCAGGTTGCGGCCCTTGGGCGTTTGCTTATTGTTTATCCGCAGGGCACGCGTGTGCCTATTGGCCAATATAAGCGCTTAAAGTCTGGTGCTTATTATTTACATGCCGACACAGGCCTGCCGGTTGTTCCTGTGTCTACCAATACTGGCCTGTTTTGGACCAAAGGGTTTTTCCACCGGTCGGGTACGGCAGTTTATGAGATCGGCATACCGTTTCCTGCCGGCCTGTCAAAAGACGATTTCATGAAGAAATTGCACGGATATTTGATTGATCGCAGCCATGAACTTGTCGCTGAAGCAGGCTACGGCGCGCTGGTGCCGTCTGCGGAAGATATTGAAAAGGCACGAAAACCACGAGACTAACGGCATAAAAGGCAAACAGGCGTAAGCTTTTTTCATAGACGGGTGAAGAAATTCTCGTGCCTTGAGGGCTTGTAGATGGCCCGTCGGCCCCTAAACTGTTATACTTCAGAGACTGGAGGTCATCATGAACGATATGCCAGAGAGCCCAATCAGCTTGGACTATATAGCGGACCGGCTGCGACAGCACCACCGAAGATACGGCGAGTTATCGGGTTTGTCGTTGCGCAAAGTTGGCGCTTTGTTGAAAGAAACAATGGCCGTGATGTTTCCGCACTATGCGTCTGCAGAAGATGACGATCTCACCCTTGAGGCGCGTCTGCAAAAATTGGAGGACACATTTTTTGTGCTTGTAGACCAATTGTGCAGTGAAAACGTCGGCTGCGCCCGGGCTTTGGTGCAAAAGTTTCTCGCCGACCTGCCTGATATTGCTGATTACGCCTACAGGGACGCACAGGCCTTGCTCGACGGTGACCCGGCTGCTCATTCGGTTGAAGAAGTAATTTTGGCCTACCCTGGTTTTTATGCTGTGGTTGCCTATAGAATCGCGCACCAGCTTTATAAGCGTGATGTGCCGCTTTTGCCCCGGCTCTTCACAGAATATGCGCACCAGCGCACCGGTATTGATATTCATCCTGGCGCGCAGATCGGCCACAGCTTTTTTATTGATCACGGTACAGGCGTTGTGGTCGGCGAAACAACAATCATTGGCGACAATGTGAAAATATATCAGGGCGTTACGCTGGGCGGCCTACGGGTTGACCGCGAACTTCGCAAAATAAAGAGGCACCCGACGATCGAAGACAATGTTGTTATTTACGCGGGCGCGACTATTCTCGGCGGCGATACGGTCATTGGCAAAAACTCTGTGATTGGCGGCAATGTGTGGATAACGCGTTCGGTACCCGCTTGGTCTAGGGTGATGTTTAAACCGGCTGATAACGAGGAAATCATTGCCATTCGCAGCAAACAGCGAGCGCAATTAGTTCGATAAAGCCGTCCAAAAATATAAGCGGCAATACCAATTAGGGGACACTTATGAAAGCGATGTCGATTTTGGGCACCATCGGCGGTACGCCGCATGTGCGGCTGGCCAAACTTTTTCCAGATCATGAAGTTTGGTTAAAGATGGAGCGGGCTAATCCGGGCGCATCGATTAAAGATCGCATTGCGCTGGCGATGGTCGAGGCTGCCGAGGACGATGGTTCGCTTAAGGAAAACGGTGTGATCATTGAGCCAACGTCTGGTAATACAGGTATTGGCTTGGCAATGGTGGCGGCGGTTAAAGGTTATAGGCTTATTTTGGTGATGCCGGAAAGCATGTCAAAAGAACGTCGTCGGGTGATGTTGGCTTACGGCGCTGAATTTGTGCTTACGCCAAAAGAGCTGGGCATGAAAGGTGCGCTTGCCAAAGCGACCGAGTTACTGGAAGAAACCGAATCGGGATGGATGCCGCAACAATTTGAAAACCCGGCAAATACAAAAGTGCACCGCGAGACCACTGCCCTTGAAATTGCGGCTGACTTTGAAGGCGGTCTTGATTATCTGATCACCGGGGTTGGTACGGGCGGGCATATCACCGGCTGCGCTGAAGTTTTAAAAGAAAAGTGGCCTTTGCTTAAGGTATTGGCGGTTGAGCCCAGTTTGTCACCTGTTCTCTCGGGTGGGGCACCGGGGCCTCACACCATTCAGGGCATTGGCGCTGGTTTTATACCCGCTGTCATGAATACTGAGTTGCTCGACGGTGTTTTGCTGGTTGACCCCGAGGACGCCAAGACGATGGCTCGCCGAGCCGCACGCGAAGAAGGAATTCTGGTTGGAATATCCACAGGTGCGACACTGGCTGCCATTAAAGCAAAGGTCGTGGACTTACCGGCGGGTTCAAGCGTACTGGGATTTTGCTACGATTCGGGTGAGCGGTATTTTTCCGTGCCAGGTTTCTTGCCGGACGAATAAAGCGGGTGCCATAATATTTGAAAACGTTGGTGAAAGTTCAGAGGGCGAAGGTTATTCTTCGTCCTCATCTATTTCTGCATTTATGGTGCCGGATTCAAGGCGGACAATCAATGCAATATGGTCGCCCCGAATGGCCAGTTCTTTGTATGAACCGCGCGGGAGCGGAATGCCTTGGTCAATACAGTGATTTAAAACAGCTGCGCCCACTTCACGACTGGCGAACAAAATAGGGTCGCCTTCACCTTTTGGTAAAAGGATGCGCACATTCACTTCCCCGTCGCTATCTAGCTCAGAGATAATTTCGGCAATTTCCATGTCCCCAGACATGCCGCGGCCCTCAAGAACAGGGCGCAACGCAATAATGAGTTCCTCATCGGAAAAAATTATGCTGCGAGATTCTAATATCATATACGGCGTGGCCTTACCCATTTTCGTGCACGGCCAATTATGCAGAATTTAGGCCGCTTGAAAAGCTATTTTAAATCAGAGCGTTGCCTCGGCATCGTTATCGGCTGAACGTTGGCGCCATGCGCGGATAACGGCATTTGCGACAGTAGCAAGCGGGATCGCAAAAAATACTCCCCACAACCCCCAAATACCGCCAAAAACCAGAATTGCAATGATAATGGCATTGGGATGTAATTTAACAACTTCCGAAAATAACAAGGGCGCAAGCAGATTGCCGTCGAGAGCCTGTAAAACCAAGTAGGCAATAACGACACTTAACATTTCACTCCCCATGCCACCCCATTGAAAATAAGCAACAAGCGCAACTGGAAAAGTAACAACCGCCGCACCAAAATAAGGAATGAGCACACTGAGTCCCGTGGCGACAGCAAGCAGCGTGGCGTAACGCAGATCAAAAAATTGATAGGTGATAAAGGCGGCGCTACCAACAATCAGTATTTCATAGACCTTACCGCGCGCATAATCACCTGCACGGCCGGTAATTTCACGCCAAACCTGTTCAAGAAGCGGTCGGTCATGGGGCAAAAACCCGCTCACCCATTTCAAAATTTCATCTTTATCCTTAAGAAAGAAAAAGACCATAACCGGGATGAGAACCCCGTAAACTGCAAAACTAACAACGCCTGTTACGCCCGTAAGCGAATATTGCAAAATGCTTGGGCCAAGGCTGCCAATTTCGTTACCAATTTTGGCGAACCAGCCTGCAACCTGTTCGTGGGATATCAGATCAGGAAACTCTGTTTGCAACGATAAGATAGCGCCTTGAACGCTGGCGACCATCGCCGGGCTGTCTTTAACAAATTGGCTTATCTGGGTGACAAGTGGCGGCAAAACAGCAATCAGGGCAACCAAAAATATAAGAACAAAACTCAGATACACAAAAATAAGGGCTATGATGGGCCGTGTCCCTCTGCGCTTTAGCCATTCTATGGGCCCGTCCAATAGGAAAGCGATTACCACCGCGCTGATCGCCGGGGCCAGCATTCTGGCAAATAAAGACATCAGGATGATAGTGCTGACTAACACCAGAATCAGCAAAACCACTTGTGTATCGGAAAATGTTTTGCGGAACCATTGACTAACTAAATTCATCGATTAAGGCTCCATGCGGCGGGTTGTGTGCGAGATTTTATAAAATGGTGCGCAATTTAGCAATATTCAAGGGAGAGCCGTATCAGCCTTGGATTTGCGCTACGGCGTTTGTCACCCACTTGAAGTGCCGCCGTCAACAATAACATTAGCTCCATTCATATATGATGCTTCTTCACTGGCCAAATACAGGACAGTTTTGGCGACGTCTGCCGGATCCGCCGGTCCGCCTTTTGGCATGCCGCCGGCAAATTTGCTCATGTCTCCGCCAATATCATCAAGGGCACGGGCGAACATTGGGGTTAGCATTGGGCCGGGCGAAACACTGTTGATGCGGACATTATCCGCAGCATAGTCAAGCGCCGCGCTTTTGGTAATACCAACCGCAGCATGTTTACTTGCGCCGTAGGCCGCCATCCATTCAGCCCCCGATTCAGATAGAATAGACGCTATATTGACAATAGAACCGCCACCTGAATGCAGCATGGCTGGGATCTGGTGGCGCATGGCATACCAGATGCCCATCACATTGGTTTGTATTACATCAGCTACCATAGCGGGGTCTTGATCTGCAAAGCGCGCCGCCTTGTGGCTGATACCGGCGTTATTCACTGCAATGTCGAGCGTGTTTTCCACGGCCACTACTGAGCGAACAAATGCCATCATTTCTGATTCGATACGGACATCGGCATGGTAATAGCTGGCTATTCCAGGATTACCCGCACATTCTGCTACAACCCGAGCACCTTCGTCGTCGATCAGGCCACAAAAATGCACCGAAGCCGCTTCTTGTGAAAAGGCTTTCACAATGGCCTCGCCAAAACCCGATGTGCCACCGGTAACGATGATAGACTTGCCTGTAAAACGCATACGCAGCTCCTTTTAAGGCGTTGCTAGCGATTGTTAACAGCGAGAGCAAGAGAAACCGGCTAAATGCTCTGTCAGACCAGATAGATATTAGGGGTGCTGATCGTCTATTTCGTTTGATCCCAAGCTTTGACGAGCTGAGTTTAAAATGAATCTTTCAGGTTTATTTATCCAGCATTTACAAATGTATTCATGCGGGATTAGCCCCTCTAGAGTTTTTCCTAATGTGTTTAAGCATAACCTGAGTTTCTGAGATAGTTTATACATTCTTGTGGGGAGAAGTGTTTGAGAAAGGGGCTGATTCTGCGCCATATTGCTTCCTTGTTGCGCTCTTCGGCTCGCCCGAGTAGGCGTTTGAGTTTAGCGAAGACCTGTTCTATTGGGTTAAGATCAGGTGAATAAGCTCGTGGCATAAAGGCTGGCCTCCTTCATCCAGCCTCTATCTTGAATCACATATCAGACCCGATGGGAATCCCTTTTCGAATCGAATGATCAGGAAAAAACTCTAAAACTGGCCTTTGCCGAGCGTTTGCCCTGCCACCGGAAATGGGTTTTCGAACCCCACAAACCACCTTGCCTTTCAAGGTGTTAGGAGACATATCATCTCCTGTTTTGAGAATGGTGCGCCCGAGAAACCTTTTTCAAACGAGGTTTGGGCTTTCATTCAGGCTGCGCAAAAAGTGACGGATACAAATTAGCGCTAAAGTCAGGGTGCAGATGCGGCAGTAATCGCTGCTGTTTCTTCACGTGCCAACTGCGCCTTGGATTTTTTCTCGGACGCGGATTTCAGTTGGCCGCAAGCCGCCATAATATCGCGCCCGCGCGGGGTACGAACCGGTGCCGAAATACCCGCTTCAAAAATAATATCTGAAAAACGCTTAATACGGTCATCATCGGAACATTCATATTCCACCCCCGGCCAAGGGTTAAAGGGAATAAGGTTTATCTTTGCCGGCAATTTATATTTACGCATCAAATAAACCAACTGGCGGGCGTCTTCATCGCTGTCGTTAATACCCTTTAGCATCGCATATTCAAAGGTAATGCGCCGCGCATTGTGGGCGCCCGGATAATTGGCGCAGGCTTTCAACACGGCATCCAAATTATATTTTTTGTTGATCGGCATAATACTGGTGCGCATGTCATCATTCACGGCATGTAGAGAAACAGCCAGGTTGACACCAATTTCCCGGCCTGCGCGTTCCATTTGCGGCACCACGCCCGAAGTGGATAGGGTGATGCGTCTACGCGACAGCTGGATACCCTCTTCATCCATAATGATCTCAAGTGCTTTTTTGACATTGTCAAAATTATACAGGGGTTCCCCCATGCCCATCATGACAATATTGGTGACCATACGTCCCTCTGTCGGGCTTTCCCATTCATTCAAGTCATCGCGTGCGATCATCATCTGAGCGACTATTTCACCAGCGGTTAGGTTCCGCACAAGCCGCATGGTGCCTGTGTGACAGAACTTACAATTTAAGGTACAGCCGACCTGACTTGAAACACACAAAGTGCCACGGTCTTCATCGGGTATATAAACGGCCTCTGCTTCATTGCCATCGGCAAAACGGATCAGATATTTGCGAGTTCCATCCTCAGAATACTGTGCTTCCACCACTTCAGGGCGGCGCACTTCAAAATGATCAATAAGTTTGGCACGCATATCCTTGGATATGGTTGTCATTTGGTCAAAATCAGTTGCGCCCTTGTGGTAAATCCAATGCCAAAGCTGGGTGGCACGCATACGCACCTGTTTTTCGGCAACACCAAATTCACGGAGGGCGTTTTTTAGCTCTTCGCGGTCAAGACCGAGCAGATTGATTTTGCTGCCCGCTGCGCTGGGCACACGCGGTGAAACAATCGGCTCATAGCCGTTTGGGGTAATTTGCATTGGCTTCTTCCTGCCTTTTGCGGCTACATAACTGTAGCACTGCGCTAGGTCGTTTCTATCACGAGAGCGTTCCACCCCCGTGCGGGTCAATTAAGGTCAGGCCTCATTAATGAGGCCTGACCTTAAGGCGCGCCTTATACGCCTCACCAAGCTGAATGTAAAGCAGGCTGGCACGCCGACTGAGCGGCAATTTTCTTATTTTGACTTGGGAGGCCTAGTCGCCGACCAAACAACGGATGCAATGCGCCACTTTCCATCAACTTTAAACATCTGCCAGGTTTCAATGCCGTAATTGCTTACCTTGCCATCCATGCGAAAATCATAATCGAAAACCACCAATGCAAAATCCGCATCCTGAGTTATTTTTACATTGTAAAACCGTTCCTCAATCATGACTTTGCTTTCAGAAATAAATTTCACAAAGCCCTTTGCCGCCCCGATGGAGTGCTTTTTCATAAATTCAGGATCCCGCTTTTCACGCACACGGTCAATCATGCGCTGTGGTGCCGCGGATTGGAAAAAAATATCATCGTGCAAAAACAACCCCTGAAGTAGGGCGCCGTTTTTTTCCACAATACTGCGCTTAAAATCCTCAACAACACTCTCGATGGCTTTAATATCCTCTATGGTGTCGGAATATTTCCCGACATAAGCGGGGGTGTCATCCGCAGCGATGGGCGAAAGAAACCCAAGAATATTCACCAAAAGAAACGCAACAATAATTTTCTGAAAAGTCATATTGAAATCTCCCTGATCGTTGAATTTTTAAGGAGATTACCGGAGTTTCGTCACCGTTACAATTGCCCTAAAGTAGCAACAGAACAGCCTCAAAAAAAATGCTGTAAATTTGTTTGGTGGTAAACGCATCCCATTAATAACCCGCATCAGTGCCGCGATAGGATTACTCTCAAAAGCCGCTATGCCAAAATATTGGTTGTTGGTTAATGTTTGCTAAATTTTAACTCTTATTCGTAACACTGAATATGTTGGCAGAGTATCGAAAGCCTGAGGGTACTTTTGGAGACGAATAATGACAATTCAAGGATTGCAAGTGGATAACATCGAAAATATTCAACAAGATAGCGACGGATGGAAACATTTTTTCGATTTTCGTTCCAGCCTTCGAGGGCGCTTGATCGTAGGTTTCCTAACCATCATTTTAGTCTATGTAGTCTCAGTCGTAATAACCGCTTCCAAGATCTCTGATATAAACAAAGAGTCTGACCGTATCGTCAAATTGCGAGTCCCTACGGCAGCGACCAGCGCGCGGTTGGCGAGCGATATCAATGCGTCTCTCGCTGCCCTTCGTGGCTGGATGCTTACGGGCAATGAGAACTTTAAACTCAGCCGGGGTGTTGTTTGGGCCGACATAGATAAAAACGTGGCAGCGATGACCGAATTTTCGAAAAACTGGACCGTGCCAGCAAACGTCAAAAAACTTGCAGATCTCAAAGCCCTACTCCAGAAATTCAGGGCAGCCCAACAGGATGTCGAGCAAATCGCTAATAGCCCCAGTTCGTATCCAGCCAATCAAATGCTTCTGAATGACGCCGCCCCATCTGCCGCAATACAAATTGCGCAAATAACAGCGTTAATTGACGAGGAACTTGGCCGGGATGCTACACCGGCGCGCAAGACCTTATTGGGGGTTATGGCTGACGTCCGCGGCACACTTGCTATCAGCCTCGCCAACATCCGCGCCTATTTGCTATCTGGTGATATTGGCTTCAAAAATCAGTTTGATAAAAGTTGGGCTAAAAACGAAACCCGGTTTGCAGATCTAAGCAAAAGCAAAAGCCTTTTATCGTCTAGTCAAAAGAAGGCGTTTGATGCTTTTCAGGCTGCACGGGTAAAATTCTCTCCGCTGCCTAAAAGAATGTTCGAAATCCGAGGGTCTGACCGTTGGAATATGGCCAACTATACGCTCGTAACCGAAGCCGCGCCCCGGGCTGGTAAAATACTTGATATCCTGGAGGGCCCTATCGGCGCCAATGGCGAACGCCACGGCGGCATGGTTGAAAATCAGGAAAGTTTACTGCGAACAGACGCTGCTATGGTTTCTGACCAGATTGAAAGTGTGACCCTGCTGAATTGGTTATTATTGTTAGGCGGCGTTATCATTGCAGTTGTCACGGTTTTTTATACCAACAGGGCCATCTCTGTGCCCATTGGCGCGATGACGGACGTCATGACCAAGCTTGCTGGTGGTAACAATGACGTTATGGTCGAGAATATGGACCGCAAAGATGAAATCGGCAAAATTGCTGGTGCCGTCCAACTCTTCAAAGAAAGCGCTATTGAACGTATTCGCCTGGAAGAGGAAACAAAAACACTCGCCGAACAGCAAGCTGCTGAAAAAGAGGCCGCTGAAGAACGACGTCGAGAGCGCGAGCAAACAGAACAGGCCACAGAACGCGAAGCACGCGCTGCTCAAGCGGCCAAAAGTGAAGCCGTCGAAAAGCTGGTAACTGCTTTTAATGCAGAAGTTACGGGCATATTGGCCGACGTAACCGGGGCCTCAAGCCAGCTTGAGGCCACAGCTGGCAGCATGAGCTCGGTCGCTAATCAAACCAACAATCAAGCCGGGGTTGTAGCAGCAGCCGCCGAGGAAGTGAGCGCAAATGTACAAACCGTGGCCAGCGCCGCCGAAGAAATGGGCGTTTCGGTTCAGGATATTGCGCGGCAAATTCAAAGCACCAATGATCAGGTTCATGAGGCCTCGGTAAAATCCAGCGAGACTGCTAAAACCATGGAAGAGCTGGAGGGCGCGTCGCAGGAAATAACCAATGTTGTTAAATTGATCAATGATATTGCAGAGCAAACGAATTTGTTGGCGCTCAACGCAACAATTGAAGCGGCGCGCGCCGGGGATGCAGGCAAGGGCTTTGCCGTAGTCGCGAGTGAAGTGAAAAGCCTAGCGACACAGACCGCGCAGGCTACCAGCACCATTAGTGATCAAATCCAGGATGTTCAGGACCGGACCGCAAAGTCTGCAACGGCCATGACGGAAATTTATCAGGCTGTGGAGCAGTCCGCTGAATATGCCGCCGCAATAGCCTCTGCCATTGAGCAACAGCAATCCGTGACACTTGAAATATCCAATAGCGTGCAGGAAGCTGCAAACGGCGCGGGTGAGGTGAGCGAGAATATAACCGGCGTATCGAATGGCGCATCAGAAACCACCGCCGCCGCCAGCCAGGTACTAGCGGCAGCTCAACAAGTCGCAAAAAACGCCGCCAAAATGGCTGCATCCATCAAACATTTTCTCTCTGAGATTGAAACCGTTTCGGCGGGCTAACAATTCCATTCCGCACTCTCACAACCTATGTGAGAATACTTGGCGAGCTTATGCTTGCATGGCCCTGCCGAGTAGCCAACCCGCCACAAAGTTAAACATTTTGTGTTCCGAGATATTAGCCACAGGACTGCTTTTCACTGCAGCAGGAATACCCTTTATGATATTAGTTTGATGGTACGACCCTGTTATTCTATCAATTTAAGGAACCAAAACAATCGGAATTCCGAGGGTATGGGCCAGTGAATTGGCGACACTTCCCAAAACCAAATCAGCCACCCGCGAACGCCCCCGTCGGCCAACAAACACATAGCTGGCTTTTTCCTTCTTAGCTTTTTTCTGTAAGATGGATACTGGATGGCCTTTATGGCTTTCGCACGAAATTTCAGCAGTGCTATTCTTGTGCTTCTCCAGAATGGGGGCAAAAATTTCTTGATTTGCCATATCTTCCTCTTCTTGCTCACCAAGCTGAGGATAGCCCATTTCCCCGAGCGCCAAAGGTTGGTATCCCGCCCAAGGGATCACTGTGATCAACCTTACTTGGGCCTGCGTTTTTTCGGCCAATTGAATAGCATGATCGGCAGCACGGTTACCCCATTCACTACCGTCAACAGCAACGAGATAAAGGTGTTTGTTGGACATTTTCTTCTCCTTTGGCCAGCTCAATACCGATTATGATATTGCGCGCAATTACAGGTAAAATATAATGGATAAAAACAACCGTCTATCTACCATATGGGTGCAGCGCTGGCCGGTGCAAGAGGCGGATTGCCGCAGCTGCACCGACTATAATGTCAGACCATTCAACCTCGCCCTCCTGCTCCCATCAGCAAGGGGATCAGCGAATACCCAAAGACTGAGCGACAAAACCCTGATCTTCGGCAAGTTTAGGCCGCATTGGCAAACCGAATAAGGGCCGGAGTATAGCTATGCGTCGGATGATAAACTCGTTGACCACCAGACAGCCAACTATCGTCGCCAGCAGTACTAGCAAGAATTCCGGCCAAACTGACAGCCCCAGTTTGTCGAACATGACGCCGAAAACGACTATCAGGCTTTGATGTAGAATGTAATAGGGGAAGACTGCTTGTGTAAGATACGTTAATTGAGCGCTCGGTTTATTCAAATAGGCTTGGGCTGTTCCTAACAAGGCCATGATCATAACCCAGGCATATAGTGGTCGCATCGCGTGCACGGTGGCCTCGATTGGATCAATACCATCAAACCAATTGTCCCAATTCGCCCAAAGCAAGGATAGTGAGATAGCAAGCAGAACAGCAGTGATCACACCAATGCGCCATGTTGCGACAAGGACCCGCCAAAACGCCTGATTTTTAGCAAATAAGATCCCCAGCACAAAGTAGCTGGAATACCGAATATGTGCGTCCCAATCTCCCCAAAATATATGGGTTTCATAAGGAAACCACTCGCCGCTCGTGAAACGATACAAAATGAATATAGCGGCTGGTAAAATGAACAAACGCCCGCCGCCCATCAAACGCTCAAACCAAGGGTTATCCATCACAGCAGCCAATTTCCTAAGCTGAGGCATCAGCGGCAATAGAAGCATGGTATAGACCAGCATATAAAACACATACCAAAGATGGTTCCACGTCGGCACTATGATGGAATAACTTTGATTGCCGGACAAATATTGGCCGTAAAAATCCAAATAACCCGGGCTGATTTCGCCTTTTCCCAAGAGTTCAAAATAGGATTGCGGCGCTACAATTACGAGCATACCAAACACAAGAGGTACAAAAAGGCGCAAAAAACGCTTGCCTGCAAAGACCCTCATCGGCCCAATCAATGCAGCTTTGTCAGCGGCAAATCGCAGGGCTATTCCGGATATCAAAAACAACAATGATAACCGCCACGGGCTTGAGAGCCACATAAAGGGGTCAACACTGCTGTTCATATGGGCGCTTTTTGCGTGCCAGCCTTCACTGTTGAAGAACATACCAATATGGTAAAAAATCAACAAGAAAAACGCGAGTACGCGCAACCAATCCAAATCGTATCGCCGAGTATTTACGGTCGTCATTTTACTATCCTTAATATCTGTCGTGAACGGTAACAAAAGTTATCACCCAAACTCACCTGCTTTGCCTTTTTTTTGGGCCAAAAGACATACGTTTGGGCTAAGCGGTAGCGCCGTAATTTTCATGTGGGACAGTCGGCATGCAATTTGGGACAAACGGTAAACGACTGTTATTTTTGTGCTTTTCACCCCGAGATGAGCTGCGTATGCTGATCTTATGGCATTTTCACATTCGAATTATTGGCAGCAAGTAAAATCCCGAACCCGGGATCCACTGCTTTATGTCATTGCAGCGGTAACGCTGGTGATCGCCGCAGTTAATGTTGGCACCAAACTATCGGATGCTGCAGACTACGGCGCTGAGATGCCATGGCAAAATGCGGCCACAACCGAATATTCAAGCGGTGCAGTACTGATCTTGATTTTACCAATGGTATTTGCTTTCTTCAGCCTGCATCCCATTTCGCTGAAATCATGGCATAAACAAGTGCTACCCTATGTGGCGGCCAGTCTATTGTTTTCATTTGTGCATGTATTTCTAATGGTGGCAACACGACAGATTGTTTGGCCGTTGCTGTTCGATGTGTCCTATAAATTCTTTGGCGACGGGATCAGCGCGCTAATTTATGAATACCGCAAAGACGCCATCACATTCCTGATGTATGCGCTGATCGCTGAACTACAGCGTCAAATGCAATTGGCGAAAATAACCAGAGAACACACTCTCGAACCCATCACGCTAAAAAGCGGTGCTACAACCATTTTGTTGCAACCCGCAGAATTTATATTTGCAAAAAGCGCGGGCAATTATGTTGAAATCACGTCATTATCCGGCATGCAGTTGGCACGCTGCACCCTTGCAGACCTAGAGATGGCCCTTCAGGCAAAAGCCTGTGACGCCGTGCGCATCCATCGTTCCTGCCTTGTGAACCGAACTTCGATAATGGAGACCGCCCCTATCGCGGGCGGGGACTTAACCGTCAAACTAAAAAGCGGTCAACACCTGCGCGCCAGCAGACGCTATAAAGACAAACTGGAAAACGGTTAACGACAAGCTTTGGTGATAGCATTATAGGCGGCCGTGAAGCCTGACAGGCTGTAGCGGTCATTTGTGTTGGTGCCACGCTGGCTGGTGGCAGCCACTGTTAGGCTACTGCCGCGTTTCATTGCCACAATCATTTTGGCATCATCTTTTGGATCGTAAGCCCATGCGCCCGAGCCTTCCGTAAAAAATTCCATTTTACCACGACCGTCCACACGCAACACAGCACTGCTGCCTTGCCGAACAGGGTATCCAAGAACGGCATTTATCTCGCTCACCACTCCAAATTCAGGACGGTGAGAAACCATCATATAAATATCGCCGCGCTTAGCCTTTTTTTTACTCGCGGTCGAAGATTTGGGCACACTGATCATATGACAGGTTCGCTTGGCCCCTGTACCATAGACAAAAGCATCCCAATCCCGGTAGGATCCCAAGTGCCGACGGCTATCTTGCTGGGCAGAAACGCTGGTGCCCACTGAAACCACCAGTAAAAATACAGATGCCAAAAGACCCCTTAAAACCACGCCGCCATTTCTCATATTGTTACGCCTCACTTTTTTTTTCGGTTCACTCGACATTTCCGTCTCAGCCCGCGCTTTGCGTTCGGCTGTTCTGTTTCGGCTGCCTCCAAACACATGCGGCGCCTTTGCTTCGGGCACCCGCCCTGCAACAACGGGCCGATCCGCATAGCCACCCAGCATACGGTGCCTATCATACATAACGATTGCGCCCGCCGTCGCAACATTCAGACAAAACTTTGTCGGAATTTTGATGACCTGATCACAGCGTGCCAACATTTCCGAGCTGAGTGAGGATCGCTCGCCGCCCAAAACATAAACCGCTTGCAATGGGTGTCGGAAACTTGGCAGATCAATCGCATCGTCGCAGATTTCAATGCCCACCAGTTTACACCCTTGCGGAATGTCCACATCAGCCGCATTTTTATAATTGAAAAACGGTATTTGCTGATGGCTTTTGCTGGTATCGGTAAAATCCTTTGTCACCAGTTCACCGTTATGGGCATAGGCTTTGGGCTTCACCGCAAAAGCAAAGGACGCACCAAAAGCATGCGCTGTGCGCAACAGGTTGCCCATGTTTCCGCGCTTGGATGCGTTATCGATGCCAATGCCAAAATATCCACGCATGTTCAAACTTTCTCGATCTGGTTTGCAAGTGTTTCACCGGCATAGAGCGCATCACGGTGAAATGCCGCCAAGCCACTAAATACCACCAAAATTCCTGATATTATCAGCAGCGACATATTCAAATTCCACTGAAAAGCCAGCCCCAGAAGTAACGCCGCCACCGGTACAAGGCCAACTGCCAAAAAGGTAAAGATTCCCATCACCCGGCCAAGCAGTGCCTCCGGCGTTTTCTGCTGTACCCACGTTGTAAAATTGATCATCACATAACTGTCCAGCGCACCCGAGATAAAAAACACAACCATCGCCCACCAATAGGGTTCATAAAACACGATCAGACCAATCGCAGACCCCGACACAGCAAACGCCAAAAACATAATACGCACCAGATAATGTTCAGGAATAGGCTTCAACGCGCCACCCGAAACTGCCCCAATAAGCGCACCGCTTCCCCAAGCTGTTACCATCAAGCCAAAGACATAAGCAGGCTCTAGGTAGCGCACCTTGGCAAGCGCAGGCAAGCCCACAAAAACAGTAGTCTGATAGAAGAATTCCAAAACAGCAAAGCCTAAAAACCCTAACCGGATCGTCGGCTTCGACCAAACCCAGCGAACGGCTTGGCCTATCTCGGTAATTAACGAACTCTTTTGCCCCTGTTTGTCGCCACTAGGCGTACGGGACCGCACAAATATCAGTGTTAAAAAACTAGCAGCAAATGTTAAGCCGTCGAGGAAGAAAGCACGCGCAAAACCTGCCCTGTTACTGGCATAATTCGCCGCTTCGCCACTACCGTGCTCCATTGTGGTCGCTTCGCCTGCAATGATAAAGCCGGCCAGCGCTGGACCAAAGATTACACCTACATAGATAGAACCCTGTACAAGTGCGTTGGCCTTTTGCAGTTTTTCTTTGGAAACCAAACTTGGCACAATCGCAGTGCTGGCCGGATAGAAAAAAGCGTCCACAATGCCAAACGCCAGCGCCGCCGCGAATATCACGTCTATGGTTGCCTTATCCTCCTCGACCAAATAGGCGACCAACATTACCAAACAAAAGCGCGCAAGATTGGTAAGCAGCATAACAAGGCGAGGGCTGTAGCGATCTACCAACGCGCCGCCCATCAACATCAAAATTGCTCGCGGCACACCCTGAACCGCAAAAACAAAACCCGTGAGCGCAACACTTTCAGTCATCTGCAAAGTTAACAGCGGGAAGGCGATCAAGCTGATATGATCGCCGATCACGGAGATAAATTCGCCGATCCAGTATGTAAGAAAGTTGCGATCTTTAAACAGCTGTAACATAAGGGGCCCTAATGCTAAATTCTAGCCGCCCATCTAGCGCCACCATAAAAGGGCTCGCAAGCGGAACAGCGGCCACGGCGATAGCCGAGAGAAAGAGAAGACCCAGTGACTGACAAAAATACAACATCTCCCATGCGACAAATGGCGATCGACTTTGGACCTCTGCTGATCTTTTTCGCGGCCTTTAAAATCTATGATCTCTATGTCGCAACTGCCGTTTTTATGGTGGCAATCATCATCGGACTTGCCGCATCAAAAATATTGACTGGCCGCATATCCGGCATGTTGAAATTTACCTTCGCGGTTGTGATGGTAATGGGCGGCCTGACGCTTTATTTGCACAATGACACCTTTGTAAAAATGAAACCAACCATCATTTACGGCCTGTTTGCCGCGATCCTTGCCGTGGGGCAAATACGCGGCAAACTGATTATTAAAGACATGCTATCCAAAACTTTGGGCGGAGAAGTAGACGATAAGATTTGGCAAAGCCTAGGCAAGCAAGCCGTAGGGTTTTTCATTGCCATGATGATCGCCAACGAGCTAATTTGGCGCACCCAATCAACGGATACGTGGGTCACGGTGAAAGTTTTTGGTTTTACCGGCGCTTCCTTTGTTTTCACAATTTGGCTGATCATTAACCTAATGAAACATCTACCGCCTGAAGACGAAGGCACGCTGGACGCTAAGGAACCGCGCGACCAATAAATACCTATGGAACTTGGGAGATATGGGGGTGTTAAAATCTTCTTTGGTTATTCATGGCTTAGCTAGGCGAATTCCATATTCTCAAATGAGACCCTGTAAAGGATCATGTTTACATCTCCGAGATCATCAAACAAGGGGCAGCCAATCACAGCATAGTGACGGTAGTCCTTGCCTGCCCATGCCATTTTATCCAGATAAGCATAATAGGGCTTTTTATTATCAATGACCCACATGAAACGCTTTTGCATGGCTTTTGTATGCTCGACTTCATCAATGAACATACCGGTGGGGTCAAAGCCAATCGCTTCAGTATACTTTGTACCGATCAAACGGATGCAAAACCTTTTTTCGCTCAGTAGATAATCCACCAAAACCAGATATGGCAAATGGTCTCTCAAAGCCTCAGGTGAAAGATGCTCACGTCGCTGCAAGCCGTGCTCAACGCCCCACGAGATCCATGCTTCATATACCTCCCGCAAAGATACAGAAGGTATATCTTCCGGCAATGGCTCTAAAATAATAAGTTCCGACATTGACTCTAATCACTGTTGCCGCTGAAATATCAACCTTAGCTTGCCCAATAAACGCCCACAGGTCAAACCATAACGGAACCCGAATATCCTTAATTTTCAAATGTTTGCGCAAAAAATGGTTGGATTAGTCTACGCCGTCTTGCCTAGTATGAACCGCAGTGACTAAACGCGAATATCTATAATCTGGCCCAAAGGCTGATTTCGCAAGTCGTTTTGGCGCGTCGAAGTACGGCCAGTTGGCGCTTCGCGGTTATTACTGGCAACCTGGCGCACACGTTCCTTGGCACTCGATAATTCTTGCGATGTCGACAAATCGCTGGTGTGGTTCGCTTGTTTAACGGGCAAACGGCGACTGGAGCCATTGTCATCGCGGCGCGCGGCGATACGCTCGTCGATAATGGTTTTTTTAGGTGTTGGGGCCGTCTCCACACCGCTGGACTTCGGCCTGACGCCGGTTTTCCCCGCTTGCAATTGAGCTTGCAGCTGCGCCTGCAATGAAGAGGCGTTTGGATTAATATTGACCATGATCACAAGGCCCAAATCAAAAAAAGAAAGCTATTTCTTGGCTATACTTCAGGCGCGCGAATTCTTCGTGCCCGGTATTAAATGCCAGACCTACCGGCAAACAGTTCCCTAAAAACCAAACTACCAATATGGTATCTGCTGGTCTGCCACTCAACACCTGCACAGTAGCGCTGAAATGTAACCAGTATCTTAAGAATTGGGCGTTTTGGTAAGATTGTCAAGGAAGGCCTGCAATTCTGCGCGTTTATCCGGATCAATTAGGTCTATAGCCCTAATTAGCGTGGCAACCGCAGCATCCTTTTCTCCAAGTGCGGCGCGCGAGCGCGCCAACATCATCCACCCCGCAGGGTCATTCGGCGCCGATTCGAGCCGAGCCTCAAGTCGTGCAATCATCGATTGGATAAAAGCATTCCGCTCTATATCTGACATATCTGCAACTTGATTCACTTGCTCTTTAGTGAGCGCAGGGGGCTTTTCACCAAGCTCGCCTAACTGGGCCCATACACTTGCCATCCAAGGCGCGTCTTTGGCAGAATTATCAGCGAGCCGCAACCATATGGCCTTGGCAGCCGCTGCATCGCCTGCCTGCAATCGGGCAATACCCATATAATATTGCACCGCCGGATGGCTGGGATCGCTCGTCGTGAGGGATTGCAACAATAGATTTGCAGCGGGTGTAAATTGCCCTTGGGCCATCAATAGATAGGCATCAAGTTGCTGCACTTGCCACTTGCTATTTGTTGGGTCCAATCGCACAAGGGCCGCGAATGCACGTGCTGACTTCGAAAAAGCCCTTGCTGAGCGTGCGGATTTGGCCAACACTTCCCAACCTTGTTTGTCTTCCGGGTTTTTCGCCAAATGGGCTTCGATTTGAGCGATAGCCTCGCCCATGGTCATGCCGTCTTCATTCACCGGTGCTGCTAGCAAATTTACAGCTTGCCCCGGCTGCGAAATCACATCCGGCCGACCGACAAAATGATACAGGCCGAACGAAATCGCAATCAGCAGAAAACACAGAGCTAACACTTTGTGACGGCCCGATCTGGTGCCGTGCTGATTACCTGCTCGGTGATCAGCCAGTTTCAAAATTCGTCGTTCAATTTCCAGCCGAGCAGCAGCGGTAGCCTCCTTTTTCAAGAAGCCGCTTTCCTCGTCTTGTACCAATTCATCCAATTGGCGACGGTAATGGGTCACCGGATCTGCTTCGCTTTCATCCTCGCGTCCGCCTGCTAGCAGCAGCCATATCAAAGGCACGAATATCAATGATAAAATCAGCCAAATCATTTTTGCCTTGCCTCTTTCATCAGCTTATCCAATTGAACTTGTTCGACACTGGTCAAGGGTTCGCTGGTAGGCCGAGCTTTTCTTGAAACCATCAGGCCGCCCGCAACTATAGCCAGGAACAAAAAGGGCGAACCCCAAAGGAACAGTGTCATCCGGTTCAACGGCGGCTCCAACAGCACCCAGTCACCGTAGCGATCAACCAGATAGGAACGCACATTTTCAGGTGTATCGCCGAGCGCAATGCGTTCACGGACCAAAATACGCAAGTCTTTGGCGAGATCCGCATTAGAATCTTCGATCGATTGATTCTGGCATACCAAACAGCGGATTTCTTTCATTAGCGCGCGTGCAACAGCTTCCATCGCCGGATCCGCCAGCGGCTTTTCATCTACCGCGACGCCGTAAACTGGTGCCGCCAGAAAGAGAACAATGACCAACAGTAACGCGCGCATCATTGCAAACCTTCCATTTTCGGCACAAGCCTCTGCTCCAGCGTATCACCCGCGATTGGCCCCCAGTGGCGGTAGCGAACAATGCCTTCACCGTCGATTAAGAACGTCTCAGGCACGCCGGTCACGCCCCAGTCAATGCCGGTGCGGCCATCCCGGTCTAATCCCGTTTTTGCATATGGATTGCCAAGTTCGTCTAAGAATTCGCGCGCTTTGGCGGCATCATTTTTATAGGCAATACCGATGATCGGAATACCTTTTTCATAAGCAAGTTTCATCAGGTTTTCATGCTCGGCCCTGCACGGCACACACCAGCTCGCGAAGAAGTTTACAAGCATAGGTTTGCCGGTTTGAAGATCGGCGTTGCTGATACCAGCGCCGCCTTCCTCTAGCGCAGGCAACACAAATACAGGGGCGGGTTTGTCGATCAAAACACTTTTGATTTCTTTTGGGTTTCGACCATCGCCCATCATTTTAAGAAATACCAGCAGCAGGCCAACAACCACAAGTATGGGAATATAACGTGCAAAACCTGTCATGTTATGGCTCCAGCTGCAAAGGCAATTTACGCCGCCGCCTGCGCCCCGAAGGCGCACCTACGCGCTGCCGCCTATCGCTTAGCGAAATTAAACCGCCAATCACCATAAAGCCCGCACCCAGCCACAGGCCCGAAATGAAAGGCTTAAAATATAACCGAACCGACCATAGTCCTTCACCTGCATTTTCTCCGATCACAGCATAAAGGTCACCTACAAAAAGCGGTTGGATGCCTGCTTCCGTGGTATTCATTGGCGGATCACTATAGACCCTGTCTTCAGGCGCAAGCCGTGCTACAGGATGCCCTCTTTTTGTAACCAGGAACGCCGCTCGAACAGCAGTATAATTTGGCCCGGCAATGGGTTTCACGCCTTCAAGTGTAAAATCATATCCAGCAACGCGGGCCGTATCCCCCAGCTTCATCAGCCGCAGCACTTCTTCGGTCCAGGCTTCGCTAACCGTGACTCCCAAGATAACGATAGCTAGGCCAAAATGGGCGAAACTCATGCCCCAAGACGCACGCGGTACGCTGCGCGCACGCTTAAAAAACGCCGACGGCTTTTTGGAAAACCCCGTACGATCATTAATTTCCAGCATTACCGACACCATCAGCCAAATGGCAAGCCCGATACCCATGCCGGTCATTACAATGCCTCCTGCGCTTTTCCAGATCACCGCCCAGAACACTACAAGCCCAACAATCAAAGCTGGCACCAAAATCTGCAACGGTTTGCTGATGCGTCCGCGCTTCCAGGCCAACAACGGCCCAAAGCCAAGCGCCACCACCAGAGGGCTCATCAAAACTATCGCTGCATATTCGAAAAACGGCGGCCCGACAGTGATTTGGCTGCCATTCACCGCTTCAAGTATCAGTGGATACAGCGTGCCCACCAAAACCACGGCAGCAAAGGTGGAGAGCAAAATATTATTCAGGACCAGTGCGCTTTCACGGCTGACCAACCCAAAAAGCCCGCTTGGGGAAAGACGCGGCGCACGCCACGCAAACAGTGTGAGCGAGCCTCCTATCACCAAAGCTAAAAACGCCAGAATAAAAACGCCGCGCGCCGGATCAACGGCAAAAGCGTGCACCGATGTTAGCACGCCAGAGCGCACAAGGAAGGTGCCCAGCAAGCTGAATGAAAAAGCAACAATAGCAAGCAAAATAGTCCAGCTTTTTAGCGCGTCGCGCTTTTCCACAACGATGGACGAATGCAATAATGCACCTGCCGCCAACCACGGCATGAAACTGGCATTTTCAACCGGGTCCCAGAACCACCAGCCGCCCCAGCCAAGTTCATAATAAGCCCACCAGCTGCCGAGTGCGATGCCTGCAGTTAGAAATATCCAGGCCGCCAAGGTCCAGGGTCTTACCCAGCGCGCCCACAGCGGTGTTACCTCGCCCTCAATCAGGGCTGCCACCGCAAATGAAAAAACGACACTTAAACCTACATACCCCAAATAAAGCATCGGCGGATGAAATGCGAGGCCGGGGTCTTGCAACAAGGGGTTCAGGCCATTGCCTTCAAAAGGCACATCATCCAGTCGAAGAAACGGGTTGCTGGTAAATATTATAAACAATAGGAAGCCCACGAGCAGCATACTTTGCACCGAAAGCACTCGGGCGCGGAACCTAAGCGGCAAGGCGGAACCTCTGAGCGCAACAGCGGCGGCAAATAGACTAAGGATCAAAATCCACAGCATCAGGCTGCCTTCGTGGTTGCCCCAAACGCCGGATATTTTATACAAAAGCGGTTTGGCTGTGTGCGAATTTGCAGCCACATTCACCACCGAAAAATCCGAAATAATATAACTATAGGTCAAAGCACCAAAGGCAATTGCCACCAGCAAAAACTGGCCAAAAGCAATTGGGTCTGCAAGCGCCATCATACGGGTATCGCCGCGGCGTATCGCCACATTGGGAACAATCATGCCCATAAGCGACAAAACCAGTGCCGCGATTAGGGCAAAGTGGCCAAGTTCTGGTATCACGGTCCGACCTCGGCCAATGTTTCTGTCACCGCTTCAGGATGCTCACACGCCTCCGGATTTTTCGGCATAGTGCCGGGCGGTGCATAATTTTCGTCGTGTTTCGCCAACACGGTATCCGCTGTAAACAACCCGGCTTTATCAAGCATGCCTTCGGTTACCACGCCTTGGCCCTCGCGGAACAGATCAGGCATAATGCCGCGAAAGTTTACATGGATATCCGCTGTACAGTCTGTAACAGTGAAAACATAAGTCAAACCGTCCTCTAGCCGGTTGAAACTGCCGTCTTTTACCAGCCCGCCGAGGCGAAACCGCTGCCCTGCAGGAATTTTTTTCTCCAACACAGATGTGGGCTGCAAAAACAGGCTCAAGCTGTCACCGCCCAGTGCAAACAATATCAAGGCCACAGCGCCCACCAATACAACGAGCGCGGTACTAACAACAATGAGCCGTTGCCGCTTACGTGTTTTAAGTCCGCCTGCCATTAGCTAATCCCTTTGCGCATGCGGCGCAGGTTTGCAGCTTCAGTCTCGGTTTTTTTCATGGCGCGGTAGCTCAATAGACCGAGCACCAAAAGCCCAAAACCTGAAATACCATATGTTAATGCGATTGAAAATGTGTAGTCAGCCATGTTTCACGCCTCATCTTTCCCAGCCATCGCCATTTGGCGCATTACATCAATTTTACGCTTATTGATCTCAAACTTCATGCGCCACAATAGCAGGACGGCAAAATAAAGTTGGTAAGCAATACCAAGCACAAAAAGCGGGATCAGCATGTCGCCCGCGATGGTAGGGCCTCCGATACGCATCACGCTGGCAGGCTGATGTAGCGTATTCCACCATTCGACGGAAAATTTGATGATAGGTAAGTTTACAACGCCAACAAGCGCCAAAATAGAAGCCGCTCGGCCCGCTTTTTCGTCGTCTTCAAAAGCCTGCCACAGCGCCATATAGCCGATATATAAAAACAGAAGCACCAGCACCGAAGTCATGCGCCCGTCCCATTCCCAATAGGTGCCCCACATAGGTTTGCCCCACAGCGAACCGGTTAGCAATGCAAGTGCTGTAAAAGTGGCGCCGATAGGGGCTGCCGCCTTAGCCGCGATCAAAGCCAGCGGGTGCCGCCAAACAAGCGTCACAAAACTGGCAACCGCCATAAAACCATAGACCGACATGGACGCCCACGCTGCGGGTACATGCACATACATCATGCGCACGCTGTTACCCTGCTGGTAATCTGCAGGGCTATCAAAAAGTGCGTAATAAACCCCTGCCACAAAAGCCACTAACCCCAGAATTATCATCCAGGGCAACATCTTGTCGGCAAGCCGGTTAAACTTGGCTGGGTTGGCAAATTTATGCATTCGCCCTATCTAGCGCCTTCAAGGCTTTGCAGCAAGTGCGACGTGGTGTCTCAGACTTGAACTTTCGCAAGTGCAGCGCTAACGGCCCGCCATCAGACAAGCTATACCCAGATGATTGGACAAGGGCTTTGCTTTATTCAGGAAACGGAAATTCCCCTTAGGGTCAGGCCTCATTAGAACCGCTATTTCAGCATACCTGCCGCGAAATGTTCAGTAGACTTCAGTCAGGTCAACCGCGCGTAACGGCAAAGTAAATCACATATATCCACGACAAAATACCGTGAAAGATGGCCCAAAGAATGGACTTATTCACCGACCAGGAAATTGCGATCGCAAGTGCAGCTCCAAAAGTAATGCCCCGATCAACATATTTGATCCTTGTACTCATGAATGACGCTCCCTTCTGTAAAGAAATGCCTGTAATCGATATATTGGGGTTAAGGACCAGACATTCAACAAGGGCCGAGAGCCAAGCCCGGCTATTCGAGCGACAGGCGAAGAGCCGCGGCCGTAGCAAAGGGCGCTATCACCAGCGCAATAAGGGATACTGCGCCCAATAACGCCAAATGCGGCAGCGGGTCGGCCAAGTGAATAGCAGCATCAATGGCACCAACACCAAAAATCAGTGTTGGGATATAAAGTGGCAATACCAAGAGCGACATTAAAACGCCGCCGCGCCGGATCGAAACCGTTAGCGCCGCGCCGATGCCCCCCAATAAACTGAGGGCCGGGGTGCCAATAAGCAGCGATAGCAACAAATAACCGTAGCCTCCAGCAGGCAATTTCAGCAGCAGGCCCAATAAGGGGGCGGCAATAATCAACGGCGCGATGGTGGCGATCCAGTGCGCGACAATCTTGGCGCTTGCCACGCCCATCAGTCCCAGCGGCGACAGTGCCAAATCATCAAGACTTCCATCTTCATAATCGGCTTGAAAAATTCGGTCGAGGCTCAACAGACATGCCAGCAAAGCCACCACCCAAATCACCCCGGGCGCGATGCGGGCTAAGGTTTGTGGTTCTGGGCCCACTCCAAAAGGAAACAGGCTAACGGCGATCAGGAAAAACGAAAGCGCCATTGTGCCCGTGCCGCCCTGCGACCAAGCGAGCCGGATATCGCGCGCAGCAACGCCCCTGAAAATGGCAGCCAACCTCATGGACGCGCCCTCACAGCCAGTGCTCCAAGTGTTCATGGTTGGCAGCGTAATCAGCCATATTCAATGTTTTACCCGCAAGCGCGATGGGATCGTGCGATGCCGCAACAATCATACCGCCGCCGTCTAAATGAGCTTGCATCAACCCCTGCAAGCGACTGCGATTATCACTGTCCAATCCGACAGTGGGTTCATCCATCAGCCACAAGGGGCGTTTAATCAACAAAAAGCGCAACAAAGCCGCGCGGTGAGTTTGACCGCTCGAGAAAAACCGGACAGGCATGTCAACCAGTGCCTCAAGCCCCAACCCCAATGCCGCTTCCTCCATTCTGCTATCCAACAGTTTGTCACCCGTCATCAGCCGAACAAAATGGCTGCAATTTTCACGCAGGCTTAATACTGGCTTTAGCCCGTGCTGGTGGCCACTGTATGTCGTAACCCCCATACGGGCGGCCTCAGCGCCAGCCATGTCCTCATCGCCGTACAGTACGTTACCACTGTAAGCAGACAGCAAGCCTGCCAACAGCCGCAGCAATGTAGATTTGCCGCTGCCGTTGCTACCGGCCAAATGCAAATACTCACCAGCACCAAGTTCAAAGCTTAAATTTGCAAAGACCATGCGCCCCCCACGTAAGCACGAAAGCGTGCGTGCACTAAGGCGCTTCTCAGGCAATTCTGTGAGCAAGGTCTGTAACATGGCCGAAGGCTAACGAATGCGGGACGGTCAAACAAGCAAAGAAATGTGTCGGCGCAAATACTGAAATTGACCTAATCCCTTCAACTGACAGCGATTTTACCTTATATAGGGAACCTCAGGTGATTAACGGGGGAAATATGAATTTTGATGTGATGATATGGCCGGATGGACTATTGATCGCGGGCATCGTGCTTTTGGCACAGATGCTCGCGAGCCTTCATATCATGCGCACAAAAGAGGAAGTTCGTTCGGCAATTTCCTGGATTGGCCTTGTTTGGCTAGCGCCCATTTTTGGTCTTTTGGCCTATATGTTATTTGGGGTAAGCCGCATCAGACGGCGCGCCAGACTTTCCCGCCAAAAGCGCGGGTTAGCTCCTCGCGCAGATGCGCTGGTTGACCCGGGGGGGCCAAAGCTCATTCAGGCAAAACCAGATGCTGAAAACCGCTGGCAGGCCCATGCCAGGTTGGCAGGGCGGGTATGCGCGGCACCGCTTACTCTCGGGAACAAAATTAAACCGCTGAACGGCGGGCGTGTGGCTTATGACGCCATGATTGACGCCATCGATCATGCTCAGCACACCGTTGCTCTCACCACTTATATTTTTCAGGCTGATCAGGCGGGCAGGCGTTTTATCGCTGCCCTTTCTCGCGCCCAAAAACGCGGCGTTCATGTGCGTGTGCTGGTTGACGCTGTTGGCAACCTGTATGGACTTAAGCCGGTCTCAAATCTGTTGCGGCGGTTGGGTGTGCCTGTCGGCGTGTTTAATCCTGCGCGTTTTTCTTGGCGGCTCGCATTTTTTAACCTGCGTACCCACCGCAAACTATTGGTGATTGACGGCATCAAAGGCTTCGCTGGTGGCATGAATATTCGCAAACATCATTTGGAAGAAGAAAACGGTGAACCACGGGTGCGTGACAGTCACTTTATGCTTGAAGGGCCTATCGTTAGCCAGATGATGCATGCTTTTGCCGATGATTGGGCTTTCTCGTGCGGCGAGGAACTGGATGAAGACATATGGATTCCAGCAGTTGAGCCAACAAGCGAAATGGTCCCGGCAGGTATCGCAGCGCGCGCAATTGCCGACGGTCCAGACGAGCCACACCATAAGGCCGCAATGGTAATAGAAAGCGCGCTGGCGGCCGCACGCGAACATGTGCAAATCATCACCCCCTATTTCCTGCCGGAACAAGCTTTGGTTTCAGCCTTGAAACAGGCGGCGCTGCGCGGGGTCCGCGTTGATATTTTGGTACCGGAAAAAAGCAACCTGCCGCTTTTTGCGCTCACGTCCATGGTGGGCGCTCGCCAACTGGTACAGGCGGGCTGCAATCTATTTATGTCCAAACCACCGTTTGACCATACCAAACTGATGGTTGTTGACGGTTGCTGGGCTTTGTTTGGTTCAACCAACTGGGATGCGCGCTCTTTCAAGCTGAATTTTGAATTTAACGTTGAAGCTTATCATGATGGTTTTGCCCAGCAGATGGTAGAGTGGGTTCGGAAACGCTTTGAAACGGCGAGTTCTATCACTCTCGCTGATATCGATACACGGCCTGTGGGCTCTCGCTTTTTGGGGCGTATTTTATGGCTCGCCAGTCCCTATTTATAGCGGGCTAATCTTTCTTAAGGTACACGCCCATGCGGGCTTGCATTTCTGCCTTCAAGCCCTGCTCTACACCCAGCGCGAACAGTATTTCAGCAATCAAAAAGGAAGGCGCCATCAATATCTGCAGCAGATTGTCAAATAGCGCGGGTTTACGACCTTCGAAATAATGCCCTACAAACTGGATAACCCAACCCAGAATAAACAGGCCTACAAAAACCGTGAGCGCGGTAGCGCTACCCATACCGCCTATTTTCTCGGCAAAATACAACAGCGCGCCGTATAACACTACCGCAGCCGTACCAACCAAAGGGGCTGCAAGAATATAGAACAGCAACAGCGCCGACATCAAAACCGCCGCCAACGTTAAGGGGCCAGAAGAAAGATCAATCAGCGTTAGGCGAGAGGCAATCACCAGAACTGAGAAAACAATCATCGGCACCCCGATATGGTGCGTTAACTGGTTCCGCCGATCTCGGTGATAGGCCGCATACATAGCCATTTGCTCGTAAAACCAATTGCGCATTATTATTCCCCTGTTATCCCGCCCCACCCGCAAAAGATGGCGTGTCTACCAAAATTAATCAAATAGTTTTCCCGCAGCGATGCGCGCGCTATCCTTATTATTTGGAGCCAAAGATAATAGGGGAGCAGTGCCATGTCATATGAAACACTTGAGGTAAGCCAGCAGGGCAATATTCAAACCATACGGCTGAACCGGCCAGATCGCATGAATGCCTTCACTCCTACAATGGGGGCCGAGCTTGAGCAGATGCTTGATAAAGCCGATACCGACGACAGTGTACGTGCGCTAATTTTTACCGGAAACGGCCGAGCATTTTGTGCGGGCATGGACCTATCGCCCAGCGGCAATGTTTTTGGCCTTGATGAAAGCATCGATCCCGCCTCGCCCGAGATGGAGAAAAACCGTGATACTGGCGGACGCGTAGTTTTGCGCATGTTCCGCATGAAAAAACCGCTAATTGCAGCCATCAACGGCGCGTCTGTTGGCGTAGGCACCACCATGCAGCTGCCTATGGATGTGCGAATCGCTTCACCCTTTGCCAAATTTGGCTTTGTTTTTTCCCAGCGCGGCATCACGCTTGAGAGCTGTTCCAGCTGGTTTCTGCCCCGGCTTGTGGGCCTAGCCAAAGCGCTTGAGTGGTCAATGAAGGGCGATGTGTTCGGCGCAAAAGAAGCCCTGGCGGGCGGCCTGATATCAGAAATCGTGGAGGCAGATCAATTGCTGGACCGTGCAACCGAGATCGCTGAAAGCTTCACCGCCAAAACCAGCGCGATGTCGGTTGCCGTAAACCGGCAGTTGCTGTGGCACATGATGGGTGCCAGCCACCCGATGGAGGCCCATAAAATCGAGAGCCGCACCATGCTGCATACCAGCACCCGCGACGGTAAAGAAGGCGTTCAATCTTTCCTCGATAAACGCGCGCCAATATTTAAGGATACGATCAACCAGGGCGCGCCTGTTGGGTTTGATTGGGATAATGAACCGCCCTTTGAATAAAGCCCAACCCGCCATATACACATAGTTGCAATTCTACAAACAGCGCTTTAGGGGGCGTTCTCAATTAGGGATTCCCATTTGGATAGATTTGTGATTCAAGGCTTATTTTTGGAGATATGTCTTGAACAGGGATATTTTAAGCGACGAACAATGGACGCGCATTGAAGGGTTTTTGCCCGGAAAAGCTTCGGATTGCGGCGTGACCGCATCAAATAACCGGTTGTTTTTAGAGGCTGTGCTGTGGATTGCCCGAACATTTTGCCAACTGGCACCGGGTTTATGTACGGTATGACTGCTGGGGGCCACCAAAGCCCAATTTCGCTCCCCGTATTTCCCAGCAATTATGCTGCATGCTTGGGGTCAATGAAAACCACTCATCAGTGATACGCCAACTTCACAATATGAATAGGCGTGGCTGTAGCTAAGTAAGCCGTCATGGCGACTTGACCCTGATCAATGCATGTTTTGCGAAATCTTGTTAGGGTTTTTCCTATATTAGCCTTAACAACCCTTTGGCAAGGAGCCAAACAACTCCAACAGGAGATTAAAATGTTTAACAACCCTTCGCTTATCACCCGCATTGCCATTGGAAAAGGCTGCGGGTTAATCTTTGGTTTGATTGGGTTTTTCATGTTGCCTTATTTTATGCCGGACGCCAGCCCAATGCTGCTTTGGGGGATATTGCTTTGGTATATTACCATTGGTGCAATTGTAGGTGTGTTTGGTGTGATGACTTGGCACCCGATTTTGAAACTACCGATGCCGTGGTGGTTTAGGGCACCGTTAATTGCCGGCTGGATGAATTTTGTTTTGACCTTCTTTGCCTATGATAGTTTTGCCGCCGTTATGATTTCCGTCTTCGGTGAAGGGGGTATGTTTCTTTCGCCCTTCTGGATGGTTTTGGACGGCGCCTTTGCGGGTTTGATCATTGGCTATCTGGCAACGCGGTTTGGCGGCGAAGGAAAAGAAACCGTTGATACGGTGGAAGCCAGTTAACAAAACAAAGTTTATTCTGATCAGCACAGATGCGCGCAGGTCCATAATGCCGGGCCTGACAGTATAGGTTATAAGCGGTAGGTGGCTGGTTTTGCTGTTGAGCGGAAAGCGCGGCACGTTCACAGGCACGTTTCTGCGGTATTCATATAAACATTGGTTTAGCAAAGGGTGGTCGCGATGCAATATGGTCAGCGACTCGCTGTCTATCGCGCTGCCAGTATTTTGGAAAGTATGGTGATCCCGAGTGGATTTGAACCACTGGCCCCCAGATTAGGAATCTGGTGCTCTATCCAACTGAGCTACGGGACCATAACCTTGGCTAACAGCACAGGGTTTAACGCCAATGAAAGCCCGCGTCAACGGCGGAAGGTGAAAGTGAAAGACTTGCGTCAAACCCGGCACCCGATTGGGAAATTCACCTGAGGTAGTCACTGAAAATTAACCAATACTGTGGCATAACGGAGGTTCAAAGAAGGATGCCCGTGTGAATTTTCGTTCGCTTGTAACCCCAGTATTTGCCGCAGTGGCCGCCAGCGTTACCGCCTTTGTCCTTTTTGTAATTTTTGCTGCGAGCGAGCAGGATGATCTTTCCATTAGCTCTGATCGGTCAATATTGAGCCAGGAATTGGATTCAAAAGCACAAACGCTCGAGTCTTTTGCGACCGACAATGCCTGGTGGGATAGTGCTGTACGCAAGTTGCTATTATCGGAAGATATAGAATGGCTTGAAGGCGTTTTGGGAACATCCGTGCAGGATATTAATTTTGTTGACGGGACGTTAGCCTTGCGCGCTGACCTGAGTATTGTTTTTTCAGCAGAACATCAGTCAAGTATGCTAAAATCGATCTCTCCTTCCCTTCTTCTGAAAGTTGGCCTGGCACGAGAACTTACAAAATTAGATATACGCGGAGATACCAATCTACATTCTAGCGCCGGTTTGCTTTTGGCTGACGGTAAACTCATAGCTTATGGTGCAAGCCTTGTCCGTCCCAATCATTCGGCCCAATTCAAAGAGCCACTTTCAAACAAACGCCCGATTGTAGTTTTTTACAACATCCTGTCTGACACAGATATAAAGGAGCTTGGTAACAAAACGCTGATTAACAACTTGCGCTTTTCTGTTGTCCAGCCTGAAACGGCCGCCCGCCTCCCAGTTCAGGGTGCCTCTGACACCGCTCTCGGCTGGTTAGTGTGGGACGCTAAAAACCCCGGGACACAAATGGCGCTTGATATGGTAGGGCCCGCTGTGGTTTTGCTGATTTTAGTTTTTGCAGCTATGGTCCACTTTACGCGCCAAGCGGCTGGTTTTGTCAACGGTTTGGAACAAGCCAACAAATCAAAGTCTTCTTTTCTAGCCTCAATGAGCCACGAAGTACGAACCCCATTGAATTCAATTCTCGGCTTCACTGAACTTATGTCGATGGAATTATTCGGCAAAATTGAAGGCGAGAAAAACAAGGAATATTTGCAACTTATTAAAAGTAGCGGCGAACACTTATTGGCGATCATCAATGATATCCTCGATATTTCCAAGCTGGAGGCAGGAAGGTTTGACGTATATGCAGAGAAGATTTCACCGGCGCTTATTGTTCATGAATGTTCCAAAATGGTGGAAACCAGCGCCTTGGAGCGAGACATTGTTCTGACCAGCAAGTGCGAGCCCGTCACTATCTATAGCGATGAGCGCATCATGCGCCAAATCTTGCTCAATATTCTCTCAAATGCGGTCAAATTTACACAGAAAAATGGCGCTGTGCATGTCACCGGCGAACCCCGAGGTGATCACTATCAAATTCAGGTTATCGACAATGGTGTCGGCATGAATGCCGCAGAAATTGAAGTGGCCTTCGCGACCTTTGGACAAGTACAAAATGAATATACAAGATCGCACGGAGGAACCGGATTGGGACTACCTTTGGTGAAACGATTTATGATGTTGCTTGACGGTGATATGGACATCACTTCAAAGCCGGGGGAAGGCACTACCGTAACCCTGATTTTTCCCTACCGCACACGTGCCAAAAAGCTTTGATTTTATGGAACAACCGTCCAGGTTTTCCACAATCCCACACGTCTGCATCAACAAGCCCTTTACGGCGTAGGTGATTTCTGACCTAATCTGGCGATGAAAGCACCAACATCTATCAGGTATATGGCCTGCTCTGTGTTATTACTGATGTATTTTCATAGTGCCGCCGCAACAGATTTTGCGCTACCGGTCGGGCTTCGGCTGTGCGGCAATGGCCGAGTCGATACTGTTTTATCGGGGGACAGTTTCACACTTCACAACGGCACCACCGTTGCCATGGCAAGCATTAAAGCGCCCGAATACTGGCCTGCAGGCGCACCCTACCGTAGCTGGCCGTATGGTCACCGGGCGAAAGAAATACTCACCACATTGCTGTCTGGTAAGACAGTAGACCTTTACTGCGGGAGGAAATCACAGAACCATCAAAATCAGACTTTGGCCTATATTTTAACACAGGACCATAAATGGGCGCAGCAGCTTATGGTGGACCGCGGTGCGGCCTATGTTTTCCCCCTACAGCCAAGTGGGAGTTTTGAGGATGAATTATGGGGCACCGAAGCCGTTGCGCTCGCCAACCGCAAGGGTTTATGGAACCTTGGGGCCATGCGGCCAGTAGATGCGATCAGTGATAAGCTTCGGCCTGGCTGGTTCCAAATCGTGAAAGGGACCGTGAGGTCATCAAAAGCTTCAAAAAACAGCGTATACCTGAATTTCGCTGAGGATTGGTCAAAAGACTTTACCGTCGAAATCCCAAACAATATAGCTCGGCAATATAATGAAGATTTAATGCCGCTTTTGGAATTGGCAGGCCAGAATGTGGAAGTGCGCGGCTGGGTCGAATGGGCTGGCGGCCCCAAGATCATTCTTGAAAATGCTTCTCTTTTGCGCATTTTTCCCGGGCCAACGCCAAACGACAGCAGCGAACAATAAAAATTTGGCTTTGCTTTTAACCTTCTGCCAATCCAGCCAGCACAGGGTCGCCGACTTGGCGAATGAGAGCCTGCTTTAGCTTGCCCAAGGCCTGCGCCTCTAATTGGCGTACACGCTCTTTTGAGATACCCAGCTGGCCACCCAGAACCGCAAGCGTAACACCCTCTTCTCGCAGTTGGCGCTGACGAATTATGAAAGTTTCTCTTTCTGTCAAATTTTCCATGGCAGTTTCAATCAATTTAACTTTCTTTTTACTGTCATGGCTTTCCATATAAGCGACTTCTGGCAGCAGTGCATCCGAGACCAACAGATCCTGCCATTCCTGCGCGCTTTCGTCCGCAACGGGCGCATTTAGCGACCTGTCATTAGCCGTCATTCGGCCCTCCATGGCTTCAACATCGCGAAGTTTTACACCCATTTCGTCAGCAATTTGGTTTCGAGCGTTGAATGACAGCGGCCGGTCTGGATCTACGCCCATTCTGGCCTTCAAGCGTTTCAGGTTGAAAAATAATGATTTGTGCGCCGAGGTGGTCCCTGTGCGAACGATCGACCAATTTCTAAGCACATAATCCTGAACTGCTGCACGCACCCACCAATTGGCATAGGTCGAAAAACGAACTTCGCGCGAAATTTCAAAACGATAAGCGGCTTCCATCAAACCAACCGTGCCTTCCTGAATCAGGTCAGCCGCAGGCAGGCCGTAATGGCGATATTTGCTGGCAGAAGAAACAGCGAGACGAAGATGTGATTCGGTAAGCTTCCTGAGCGCGTGTTCATCGCGTTCCTGCTGCCAACTGATAGCAAGCTCTAATTCTTCGTCGCGCTCCAGCATCGGTGCTTTCATCGCAAAACGAATCAGCTTTCTGTCTTCGGTCGTCGCCCAATTTCCTTGCGCCAATTCACCCTCCCAGAATCTTTTTTCAACCAGTTAGCCGTAGCGTAAATCCAACTTTTTTCCAGGGTATACCTGGATTTTTCGTAGCTTCCCCAAGCCTCAAATCATTTTAATGATTTCGATTAATTTTGGCTATTATGCCTATTTTTACGCGCATTGCAGCATATTTCTTATAACTTCACGAAAAAGCAGTTGGCAAGGTATGGCATCAGCGCAAACAAGCCATGGCCTTCATGTCGAAAGCCACAGCTATACACACTACAGGCACAAAAAAGCCTGCCGCAGGTTTCTGAGGCAGGCTGATCTGATAGGGTTTTGGTATTTGATCCGTTAGGCGACAAGCTCGCCTTCGAGCTTGACCATCGCTGAGGCTTCATCAATATCTTCGACAGCAGCCAACTCGCGTGCCAAACGGCCAAGCGCTGATTCGTAAATTTGGCGCTCGCTGTAAGATTGCTCAGGCTGGTCAGCACCACGGTGCAAATCACGGACAACTTCCGCAATGGAAACCAAATCACCTGAATTGATCTTCGCTTCATATTCCTGTGCGCGGCGTGACCACATGGTCCGCTTGATGCGCGCTTTTCCTTTAAGCGTAATGAAGGCTTCTTTGAGCGTAGCGTCAGACGAAAGCCTGCGCATGCCGCTAACTTCAGCCTTATTGGTTGGAACACGCAGCGTCATGCGTTCTTTTTCAAACCGAACAACATATAGCTCCAGCGACATGCCGGATATATCCTGAGTCTCAAGTTCGGTGATCTTGCCTACACCGTGTTTTGGGTAAACAACATAGTCGCCGATTGAAAATAGATGTTTGCTAGATTTTACCATACTGGTGTCGCATCCTTCCTACTAACTGCTCTTGCTGTGTCTTAGCTCAGCAAAAAATACGGGTTTCAAATGCCACTTTTTTGTTCTAAAGCGACAGAAACCCCTAAGATTTAGCCAACCCAGCCAAATCTCTCATAAAGTGCCAAAAAAAAACGCTGCGCCCCGACAGTATCAAGGGCACAAAGGAAGCGAATTTTTAGCATCATTCAAATTTTGGTGGTACCAGCCACCCACAAACGCGCCAGTCTCAACAGGCGCAGTCCATCTCACAGCAAGCATTGTAACACATTTTTTACTAGAAATGTACCCCTTAAGCGCAGAAACCCCTCAAAAGTGCGGCCAAGCCTTCATTTCCAGCAGGGGGTTCAAGCACGGCGGCTGTAGAATCCGGTGGGGTTGGTCACAAAAAAACCGGACGTTCAAGCCCGGTTTTAGCTCGGTGTTTTCAAGCATTCGCGCAAGATACCGGTTAGCTGCCCTCGCCTGGCTTGTCGGAGAAATGTTCCATCTTTCCGTCTTTACCTTGCCAATCCTCTGCATCCGCTGGCTGCGTGCCTTTTACCGTAATATTAGGCCATTCTTCCGAATACTTGGTGTTCAGTTCCAACATCGCCTCAAGGCCGTCCTCTGTATCGGGCAGAATAGCCTCAGCCGGGCATTCAGGTTCACAAACTCCGCAATCAATGCACTCGTTAGGATTGATCACAAGCATGTTCTCGCCCTCGTAAAAGCAATCCACGGGGCAGACCTCCACGCAGTCCATAAATTTACATTTGATGCAAGCCTCGGTGACGATATAGGTCACAGGAAGTCCTCCTAATATTTCCGGCAACCTTACACTAGGTCGCTTTGCTTCCGGGTTTTATGCCCAAAAGATACTCGCTCGGCAATGCTTTTTACACGAGACTTTCTAATCAGTCCTGTTCCATCAACTTATTGATTGCCCGTCTATCAGCTTTTGTTGGTCGCCCAGCACCTGCATCTCGTTGCGCAACAGGACCTCTTGCTGCCACAGAACCGGGCTTAACAAAGGGCGGCGTTTCGTCTTTATAAAGCGTTTGCGCCTCAACAGCCGGGCCGCGCCGCACGCCGGGTGCCAACACTTTTATCACTTTAATGTCATTCGCCTGGGGAAATGTTAGAATATCGCCGGGCTTAACAAGTGAACTGGCTTTCACCGCGTGTGTGCCGTTAATCCGTACTTTATTGCTTTTGCAAACCTTTGCCGCCAACGTCCGCGTTTTGAAAAAACGGGCGTGCCAAAGCCATTTATCAAGCCTGATCTTTCCGCCCGTTTCGTCACTTGTTTCGCCCATCAGCCCCGGGCCCTATTTCTTTTTTGAAAGCGCTTCCTTTAGACCAGCAAGCGCAGCAAACGGCGAATCCGGATCGGCTTTTTTCTCGTATCGCTGCGGTCGCGGCGCGGGCTTCGCCTGCTGCGCGCGTTGAGGAGGTTTGCTTTTTCCTCGGCGCGTATTGCTATTGTTTTTTGAACCCCGACGATCAGCATCAGCGTTTTTACCGTCCCTTGCGCCGCCACCCGGTCTAGCCGCCGCAGGTTGAGTTTTCTTGCGCGGATGCTGCTGCGCGCGCGCCTTGCGTTTAGGGGCCCAAGTAAAATAATAGCGCTCAACAAGAGCGACTTCCGCTGGTGCGCTTTCCGGACAGGCAGGAATTTCGCTATCTGTTTGCGCAACAACGGTTCCTGGCGTTCCAGCAAGAACAGTGGTGGGCTCTGATATTGTATCTGCCGCAGCATCGAGGACAACAGCAACAGGCGTTTCTGCCTGAACTTCCACCGGTGTCTCAGCCGAAATTTCAGCGGGGGTTTCAGTTGGTGTTTCTGTCAGAGTCTCCGTCCGAGCCTCTGCTGCTTTTTCAGCATCCACATCCACCACGGCCAGATTGAGTTCTGCGACAGCCACTTCAGCAGCGTCTTCTATTGGAGAGTCTATACCAACCCTTACAGAAGCGTCTACGGGAATTTCTGCAGTTGATTCTGCCTCAACTTCTGGCAATACAGGCGCCACTTCGCGTAGCTCGTGTTTATAGCCCGAGGCTTTCATTACATTTGCAAAGTCTTCACCCGACAAGCCAACAAGCCCCATAATTTCAGGGGTAACCTCAAACCAGCCGGTGTTTTGGCCGAGCGGGCGCACGGCATCAGAAAGACGCTCCAACATATCCATGCGGACGGCTTTTTTACCGCACGGCAAGAAGCCCGCAAGTTCGTAAAATTCGTTTGGCGCGCCCTCTTCAATCGCTACCCACACCATGCCAGGGGTTGGAATTTTTGGCAGGCCTTCTTTGCCACCAGCCATTGCCCACATCGCAAGGCGCAATTCTGTGGCATGCGGCTTCATCACAAATGGCATATAAAGGCTGGAAGCCCCTATCCTGATACCAAAACGTCGTAGCCCCTTGCGGGCATCCTGATCAAGCTGACGCAAGTCACCATCAATCTCTCCGCGCGCCATTACCCCGTAATGCTCGATCAAGCGAAACGCCACGCCGCGCACCAGACCCGCAAGCGGTACCGCGCCTTCTGGTGGCTCAATCTCGCCGTTTAGCTCCTGGGCTAGCTTAACCAGCGGGTCCATACGCTCTGAAATGCGTTCGTCTAGCCATTGCTGAATTTTTTCCCGTACCAGATCGGCATTTTCATCCGCCAACAACGTGCTTGCTACGAGCTTGACGCGAGGGCCAAAGAGCGCGCCGCTGTCATGAACTGTTGCCACAGGCGCGCCTTCCCAAACCAAAATAGGTTTGTTAAGACCTTGCTCAAAATCAAAGGCTAGTTTTTTGTAACCAACGTTTGCGAAAATCTTCGCGCGCCGTGTCAATTCCATCTGGAGGCCAGCTTCGGCAGCGGCTTTCAGAAGTTTCTGCTCGTTGCCGCTGCTATCTGCATCTACGCGGAAGGAAAAACCATTCAATTCACCGATCTCGTGTCCTTCGACAGAAACCTTATTCGTTTCACTATCAATGCTCACGCTGAGTGCGTCCCTTTGCCTGAGCGAGCGCATGAGGACAGCTGTTCGCTTGTCCACAAATCTCTGGGTTAACTTTTCGTGCAGCGCGTCAGACAATTTGTCCTCGATGCTGCGGGTTACATGGGCCCAGTGGGCCGCGTCTTGTAGCCAGCCTTTTCGGTGGGAAACATAGGTCCACGTTCGAATACTGGCGATTCGACCGGCCAAGGTATCTATGTCGCCGTCCATATTGTCAAGCCGCTTCACTTGACGTGCGATCCAGTCGTGCGGGATCGTGCCCGAAGGGCCCATCAAATCCACAAAGATACGCCTGAGCATACCGTAATGATCCTCGGGCGATAATTTTCTAAAATCCGGAATTTGGCATATATTCCAAAGCCTTGTCACTGCCTCTGGATGAACGGCCAATGCTGATATTTCGCCGTCAGCAGCGAGCGCCTTTAACGCTAGCAAATCAACACTGTTCCGTGACCGTGACAAACCATCCGTAAGCGCAGGCTGTTCCAGCGATTGCAACAAGCGGGGAATCGTTGAGAAATTCAGTTTTTGACTACGCCAGTAGATCGTTTTGACAGGTTCGAACCGATGCTCTTCAATCTGGGCAATCATAGCGGGGTCCATCGCCTCATTGCCACCGCCGCCAAGCGTGGAAAAACTGCCGTCGGTTTTATATCGCCCGGCCCGGCCCGCCACCTGTGCCGCTTCGGCTGCGCGCAAATAACGGTAATTTTGCCCATCAAATTTAGTGAGTCCCGCGAACGCTACATGGCCTAAATCCAAATTTAGCCCCATACCGATTGCATCAGTGGCCACCAAATAATCGACCTCGCCAGATTGGTACATGGCAACCTGCGCATTACGCGTACGCGGGCTAAGGGCGCCCATCACGATCGCCGCCCCGCCTTTTTGCCGCTTCAATAACTCGGCCATGCCATAGACATCACCGGCTGAAAAGGCCACTACAGCGCTGCGCCTTGGCAACTGCGATATTTTTGCGGGGCGCACATGGCTAAGCCTGGAAAAGCGTTCGCGGTAAACAACTTCAACGTCCGGCACCAATTGCACGATCAGGCCGCGCATCGCCGCTGCGCCGAGAAAAAGTGTCTCGTGACGGCCACGCGTATGAAGCAAATGTTCGGTGAATATATGGCCGCGGCCAGGATCTGCTGCCATCTGGATTTCATCGATTGCGACAAAATCAACCGCTGAATGGCGCGGCATCGCCTCTGCAGTACACATAAAATAGCGTGCACTATCGGGCATGATGCGTTCTTCCCCGGTCAGTAGTGCAACCTGATTTTTACCCTTAACGGCCACGACACGATCATAAACCTCGCGCGCTAAAAGCCTGAGCGGAAACCCCATAACCCCCGACGAATAGGCAAGCATACGCTCGACCGCATAATGAGTTTTCCCGGTATTGGTGGGGCCAAGAACGGCTTTAATTATGCCTGTCATAAAGAGGTGCCTAAGGAACTGAATGTGGACCGATGTTTCTAGCGCGCACCCATATTTGAGACAAACACTATTTGATAAGAGAGCACCAAGAACAAAACTTATTTTACCGATGCCTATCATAAAGCCACCTCGTCCCCCCGCACCCCGATGCGGGGTCCATGTTAAACATTAAGCTCTAGGGTACAAATGGACCCCGGCCTGCGCCGGGGCGACGATAGGTGCCGGGTTGACGGCATTTGGGGCCCGCGCCGGGGTGATACCATACAATGACGCTGGGAGCTAGGGAGGCCAACCTAAGTCAATAATGTTAAATATAATTGACATTAAGTCGTATATTTATTACATATAGTTAAATAAACACGACAAAAAATACAGCGAGGTAGATATGTCATCCCAAGAAAAACGTGTTGCGGTTTCCCTTATCAGCTCTCTTATCGTGCTGGCGCTCTATATTTATTATGGTGCAGGCCTTCACAACAGCGGCGCACTTGATGGGCCGGAGGCCAGCCATTTGGTGGGCAGAAGCGCCTTCATTATGATCGGTGCGGGTATAGTCGTCAGCATCGTAATCCATATACTTTTCACCATCGTCCACACTGTTGCAACTGGCGAGCAAGCCGGCGAGGATAGTGCAGACGAGCGCGACAAATTGATCGAACTAAAAGCCATGCAGATTGCTTTTGTGACTTTCAGTTTCGGCTTTATGGCGCTGCTGGGCGTTATGGCTTTCGGCGATATTGGGCCTTACCTTGTGACCTTACTGACCATCGCATGCCTCTACGGTGCGAGCATACTTTCAGACTGTATTAAGCTTGTTTTATATCGGCGCGGGTTTTGAAATGAAAAAAGGCCAAATCAGCAACAATGTGCGGCGACTGCGTTTCGAAAACCATGAGATGACCCAGCAGCAGCTGGCCAAAGCGGTGGGCGTTAGCCGCCAAACGATTGTCGCCATTGAAAAGTGCAAGTATTCGCCTTCGCTGGAGTTGGCGTTTTTGATCGCTCACACATTCAATACGCCGCTCGGGGATGTTTTTTCCTTTTGTATGGAAAAGAAAGTGACTTGCGCTAATCCTTCATAAAATCCGGCCCTCAGCATCCGTAAAGTTTGTTACAATTCTTTCTGCAAAGCTTGATCTCGCAGCTGCGATTATGTTGTATGGTTGCCAGCAAACAGGAGTATGGTCATGGCTAAAGAATTGGGCATTAAAGAAATCACCAAAAGACTGAACCGGCGGCAGTTTCTGAAATCATCATCTATTGTGGGCGGTTTGGCGGCTACTGGCGCTGTATTGGCGCAGGATAAAAAGCCAAATCCCCCAATTGGGTCGGCGAATGATCTGGGCATCGCCGAAAAGCTGGTGGATGTGAATTATACCGACGCTGAACGCGCCGCCATCTATGATAATCTGGAAGGCATGGTTGACAGAACGCGTGAGCGCCGGGCCAATGCCCCTCTCGCCAATACGGATGCGCCCGCGCAAACCTTTGACCCCCGCCTACCGGGCCGGTCCTACAAAACCCAGAAAAATAGTGTTGCCATCAAAGGCGGCGAAGTTGGACCCCTGCCCACTGACGAGGACATTGCCTTTGCCCCCGTTTGGAAACAAGGCGCATGGCTACGTTCGGGCCAATTATCGGCAACACGCCTAACTGATATTTACCTTCAGCGCATAGCCCAAATTGGACCCAAGCTTGAGTGCTTCATCACTGTCATGGCAGAAAGCGCACAGCAAGAGGCCTACCGGGCAGATGTTGAGCTGAAAGCCGGGCGTGACAGAGGGCCGTTGCACGGTATCCCATACGGTCTTAAGGATTTGGCCGATACAGCGGGGGTTCGCACCAGCTGGGGAGCCGAGCCCTATAAAAACCGAGTGCCCGCGGACGACGCCGAGATCGTAAAACGGCTGCGCGAAGCAGGGGCTGTGCTGCTGGGCAAAACCTCGCTTGGGGCGCTGGCTTACGGCGACTTGTGGTTTGGTGGCCTGACCAAAAACCCATGGAATTTAGAAGAAGGATCTTCAGGCTCCAGCGCGGGGTCTGCCTCCGCTACCGCCGCCGGGCTCTGTAGTTTTGCCATTGGCACCGAAACACTGGGGTCCATTATTTCACCGACAACGCGCTGCGGTGCAGTGGGGCTGCGACCTTCCTTTGGCCGAGTGCCGCGCACGGGCGCAATGGCGCTATGCTGGTCGTTGGATAAAATCGGACCGATTGGCAGGTATGTTGAGGATACCGCGCTGGTATTGCATGTGCTGAACGGCGGACACGCGGGCGACGCAAGCTCGTTGGATCACGGTTTTGCCTATGACGGGGTGGCAGCTGCGGGCGAAGATATTATCGTTGGTTATGATCCGGCATGGTTTAAGGACGCCAAAGCCAGTGATAAAGCCGTGCTGGAACAAGTACGAGGTATGGGCTTTACGCTGAAAGAAATTTCGCTGCCCGATATGCCTTATGGCTCGCTGATCACCACCCTTGAGGTGGAAGCCGCGGCAGCGTTTGAGGAATTAACGCTTTCAAACCGCGACGACCAGATGCGCTGGCAAGACGCCCGTGCCTGGCCAAATACCTTTCGCGGTGCGCATTTCCTTTCCGCAGTTGAGGCCATACAGGTTGATCGCTTCCGCCGCAAAGTGATGGACGCAATGGCCAAGGTTTATGATCAGGTTGACGTGATCATTTGTCCGAACTTTACCGGCAGCATGCTGCTGATTACCAATTATACCGGCACGCCGAGCCTTACTTTGCCTGTTGGCATGGAAAAGCGGCCGAACGTGCCACTTACTGGCCAACCACGGCCAGCAGAAACTGATGCTGAACCTGCGGAGGAAAAGCTGTTACCGCATACGATTACGCTTTGGGGCAGCCTGTTTCGCGAAGACCAGATATTGGCGCTTGGCCGCTTGATTGAAGATGGCGTTCGTTTCCATACCAACCGACCCACACTTTAATAGGCGACCTGGACCGAAAATTTGGGCGGTGATAAGTACGGGGCCCTGATAGGCCTTGACCTTCCAAAGCGAATCGCGTAATCAGCCTCGCATCCGCGCAGTAAGGGCGGAATTTTGAACCGATCATAAAGATTCCGGGGACTTCGCGGTTCCTGAGAAAAATAAGGATAACGATCATGGCTCGCGTATGTGAACTAACAGGTAAAAGAGTAATGTCAGGTAACAATGTGTCGCACGCACACAATAAAACCCGTCGGCGCTTTTTGCCAAACCTAACCAAAGCTACTTTGATCTCTGATACCCTTGGCCGTTCGGTCAGCCTGCGCATTTCGACCCATGCGCTGCGATCAGTAGAGCATAACGATGGTCTTGATAACTTTTTGCTGAAGGCCAGTGATGCGGATCTTTCTGCGACAGCGCTGAAGCTGAAGAAAGATATAAAAAAGAAGAAGGCAGAGGCCACTGCTTAAGTTTTAGGCTCGCCCTTTAAGAATTTCGAAAACGTCGCGCCCTTAAGGGTTGCGGCGTTTTTTTATTCCGCGACAAACTGGGCTTCAGGGGCGGGTGAGGTTTTAGGGGCAAATGGGATTTCGGGTTTCCAATCAAATACCATCAAAAGGGTGCGCTGAAACGGATTGAAATTGTCGTCCGACATCATATAAAGCCGCACGCTACCGTCCGGCAGCAAGATAACGTCTAGGGCTTCCATATTATCCACCGAAAGCGGAGAGGCCAGGTGCGCCAGTTCACGGCCCACCAAAGCCTTGCCGGATGCAATTTCAGCCGCGCTGATCAAAAGCACCTTGGCTGAAACCCCTTCGATCGGCGAAAAATAGCGCATAAGCAATAATATATCGCCGTTTGGCAAAGCCGCAGCATCCGTTGGCGAATAATTTTGCGGCGGCGCAAAACGCCGGGCCACTGCGCCGGATTTCCCTGCAAGCCATACCGGCAGTGTGCCATTAATATCAAGACCATGCTCGGCGAAGGCTAACAATCTGCCATCGGGCAAAAGGGTCATAGCTTCGATGCCGCCGTTTGCGGAAAGACCGCTCAGATCAATTAGACTATCATAGACTGAGCGCCTGCTAATGCCCCCGACCTCGTCAACGGCAAGAATCCGGTGGTTTTGCTCAAGCCCCACTAAAAACCCGTTTTCTGTGCGGACCAGACTTTCTGCGTCATATTCCTTTTTTTGGTCACTACCAGCCGCCTGATCACCGTTTTCAAAGGGATAGAATAGCGCGTGAGAAAGCAAGCTTGGCGCATCTTTGTCAATATTAGCGGTGAGCCAAACACCTTGATCGCTAACCGCTGTAAAGGATTTGGCTCCGTCACCTAATACCATTGCAGACCAGCCGCCAAAATCATCATTATCAGACGAAAGCGCCCAACCGGCTACATATGTTAGTGCCCCCACTGTGTTTTGGCTCGGCGATTCCGAGTTTAAAGGGATGGCTTTGGCGCTAGCGGTCACTACAAAAGGACCAGCCTTAAGGGTGCGCGCCAATGTACCCTGCGCAATATAACTGGAAATGCCAGCAGCAGCCGTTAGGCCCAGAATTAAAACAACAGCTATTTTGTTACGCATACGAAATGAACCTTTAAAGACCTAATTTATCCGAGTTTTCGGGGTTTGGGCGCTATCTCTGAAAACAACTCAGCCAATTGCTCTGTCATGGCACCTCCCAATTGTTCGGCATCCAAAATTGTCACCGCGCGCTTATAATAGCGAGTCACATCATGACCGATGCCAATAGCGATCAATTCCACGGGTGAGCGACTTTCTACCCATTTTATGACTTGTCGCAGGTGGTTTTCCAAATATGTACCAGAATTGACCGATAATGTGCTGTCGTCCACCGGTGCGCCGTCGGAAATCACCATCAGGATGCGGCGCTCTTCCGCGCGCGCGATCAAACGGTTGTGCGCCCACATTAACGCCTCGCCGTCGATGTTTTCTTTAAGCAAACCTTCGCGCATCATCAGGCCCAGGTTTCTGCGGGCGCGTCGCCATGGGCTATCGGCATTTTTATAGATAATATGACGTAGATCATTCAGCCTACCGGGTTTTTGCGGGCGTCCGGCTTGCAGCCATTTTTCCCGGGATTGCCCGCCCTTCCAGGCTTTGGTAGTGAAACCAAGTATCTCAACTTTAACACCACAACGTTCCAGCGTGCGTGCCAATATATCGGCAGAAATTGCAGCAATAGAAATGGGCCGGCCACGCATTGAACCCGAGTTATCAAGCAACAGCGAAACGACGGTATCCTTAAATTCCGTTTCCGATTCCAGCTTGAAAGACAAGGGCCGCAAAGGCTCGGTTACCACACGTGCCAAACGCCCAGCATCCAACATGCCCTCTTCCAGATCAAAATTCCAATGCCGCCGCTGTTGGGCTAAAAGCCGCCGCTGCAAACGGTTTGCCAGCTTGGAAACCGCCCCGGAAAGGTGGGCCATCTGTTGATCAAGATATTTCCTCAGCCGCTCCAATTCTTCTTTGTCGCAAAGATCCTCCGCCCTGACAACTTCATCAAATTCCTCGGCAAACACTTGGTAAAAGGGTGTATTGGGGAGATTTTCGAGCGGACGGTTGGGCCGCCATGGCACCGCACCTTCGTGTTTTCCCTCACCCGATTCCGCATCGCTGTCGTCCATATCATCAAGCGATGCCTCGGCGGACGCCTCATCATCGGCGCCTTCGCCTTCACTATCTTCTGATGATTCAGCGCCGTCCGAATCACCCTGTTCGCCGTCCCCTTCGTCGCCATCAGGGTTGTCGGCGGCATCGCCTTCGCCGTCGTCTGGCTGATTATCCTGATCCTCGGGATCAAATTGATCGCCCTCGGCGTTACCGATCAGGGTGGAAATAATACTGCGACTAACCACTGCAAGCCCGCGCTGATCCTCGACTTTGGCCTCGAGCGTATCAAGCAAGTGCCCAATAGTTTCCTCAAGCCATTTGCGCTGGCCTTCCACCGCAAGCACCGCTTCTTCTGGCGCAGCCTCGCCGGTCAAGCGCTCGCGTACCATCAGCCGCATCACATCAGCAAGGCGGCCATGATCATCATCGCTGGGGCGCTGTAAACCGGCCTCCAGCGCGCGTTTGCTCTCTAATGAGGCCAGGTTTTCCTTCGTGCCCGGCAGTTGACGCGCGCCGATCGCTTCGAATCGGGCCATTTCGACCGCATCAAAAATCGCTCCGGAAACAGCGCCGCCGGGGGCCAGTTTCCGGTGTAATTTAGCATCATGAAAGCGGTGTTTAAGGGCGTAAGCGTCAGCCTGACCGCGCATTTCAGCAATATCCTGCGGCTGAATTTTATGCGGCATATGGGCAATACGAACTTCGCCTTCACCCAGCCCCGGCACGTCAGCCGTGAATAAAACCTCAAGCTTAGCATCACCCGCCACCGCCCGCGTGGCCGCGGCAACAGCTTGCTCAAAAATTTCACGATTTTTCAGGCTGCCATCAGCCATAACATGGGCCTTTTTTGGTGTGCAAAAAACAGTGCATATTGTGCGCAAATGTGTGCACGGTTTGTGCAAATTGGCTCACATGTGCGCAACTAGAATGCCCGGTGTGCACTGTTTTATCCAACCAGCAGGTTAACGCCGCTGGCGGCAAGGTCTTCGCCAAAAGATCGCTGATAATATTCAGCCACAATCGCGCGCTCGGCTTCATCACATTTATTGAGGAAACTTACCTGAAAGCCAAAACCAACATCGCCGAAAATATTCGCATTTTCTGCCCATGTCAAAACCGTGCGTGGGCTCATGACAGTGGAAATATCGCCTGCCATAAAACCGGTGCGCGAAAGATCAGCAACCCGCACCATATTTTCAATCACTTTGCGGCCTTCGTCGGTATCATAATTTGGCACTTTGGCGAGCATGATCTGGGTTTCGGTGGCATGCGGCAGATAATTCAGGGTGGCGACAATATTCCAACGGTCCATCTGGCCCTGATTAATCTGCTGGGTGCCGTGATAAAGCCCGGTGGTATCCCCCAGACCCACCGTATTCGCGGTGGCAAAAATGCGGAAAGCCGGATGCGGGCGAATCACCCGGTTCTGGTCAAGCAATGTTAATTTGCCTTCCACCTCCAGCACACGCTGGATCACAAACATTACATCAGGGCGGCCAGCATCATATTCGTCAAATACAATCGCGGTGGGGGATTGCAGCGCCCACGGCAGCATGCCTTCCTGAAATTCAGTAACCTGTTTGCCGTCCCTCAGCACAATCGCATCTTTGCCCACCAAATCAATACGGCTGATATGGCTGTCCAAATTCACCCGCACCGTCGGCCAATTCAGCCGCGCGGCCACTTGTTCGATATGCGTGGATTTGCCGGTGCCGTGATAACCCTGGATCATCACGCGGCGGTTATGCGAAAAGCCCGCCAGGATCGCCAGCGTGGTATCGCGGTCAAACACATAAGCCGTGTCAAGATCAGGCACATGCTCGGTGCGTTCAGCAAAGGCAGGCACCAGCATATCAACGTCAATTCCAAAAACATCGCGCACGGAAATCATTTTTTCCGGCAAGTTCAAACTCGGCAATTTATCGGCCGCAACTGCGGTCATGGGGCATCCTCACAAACTTGGTGTGGCAATCATCTGCGCCACTGGCTAAACACTGTTGATGACTATCATAAAGAATGACACCATGCTTTACCAGATACCAGCATAAGCACCACAATTAGATTTCATAATGTAGAAAGTAAGGCAATCATGGGCGAAGTCACTAGGCTAATCGAAAAAAAGCTAACCGCCGCGCTTGCGCCTACACATTTGCAGGTGATCAACGACAGCGAAAATCACCGAGGCCACGCCGGACATGATGGCAGCGGCGAAAGCCATTTCACCGTAGTTATCAAATCAGCGGCTTTTGTCGGCCAAAACCGTGTTGCCCAGCAACGTATGGTGATGGCAGCCTTGAAAGAGGAACTAGCAGGGAAAATCCACGCGCTGGCGATTAAGGCGAGCGCGCCTGAGGAGTAGGGGTGATTAAGATTAATCCTAAAGTCCTGAAGGCCTATCTAATCTATTAAAGTATATTTGTTCAGCATGATCCCACAGTCGTTGCGATCATCGAGGATTGTTATAACGGTCCAAGCGGCACAGAATATGCGGGTTTATGCACAAAAATCGTGCCTGGCACTACTGCTCTGTATCGGTAACATATTCCTCTATCTCAACGGTCGCTTCCCGTAACCTGTTTCTGTCCTGAACATTTTGCAGCAACTCAGCAACTAATGGGGGAACTATTCCGGACCCTAATGGCTTTGGATGTCTGCCATTAAAAAGATCTGCAATGAACCAGTCAAATTTGGCATACTCCACCTTATTATATTGGATCATGCGCTCAGCGACCTCGCCTTCAGCAAAGCGCTCGAGATGTTTCCTAATACCTGTTTCAGCCCCGTTAAAAAAAGGCTCATTCCAGAGAAAAAATTGGGAAATAAGCAAAGTGTCGCGGCGAAAACGCACTCCCCGCAACGAGTTCACAAATTCTCGCGCATTTTCTTCCAGCTGTTTATAGACGGTTGCTCCGTAAAAGGCCTTCGTTCGAATATTTGGTCCGCCGACAGCACCATAATAGAGACCGTAAACAATCAAAGGATCGTGCCAAAGGGGAGCCAAAATGCGGTACCTAATATCGTTCAAGGATAGATCAAATTGCTCCACTCGCAGGAATTTGCGGTCTGCGTTTTCTGCATACAACTGGCCGACCTTCACTACAGGGTAATTTTGTGCCACCAGCGAAATAATGGCTAGATTATGGAGATTGACCCAATATGCCAACTGCTCTTTTCGGTTTAACGTCGACAAGGCTACTGTGTTCGGTAATTTCTGAAAATAATCCAAAAGGGCCGTGATTACCGCAATATCGTGTGACGTCAGAATATGGTAGAAAAGACGATTAGCCTCTAACCTGGTAGGATAGGGGTTTCCTCGAATGATGCGCTCAATACGCACCCAGGGGCGGAAGGCATATTTTCTGTTAGACCGACCGGTCTTCCAAACATACTTGTTTAACAAGGCATCTAAGTTCTTGAAGTTGAGAGTTTGGCGGGAATTTGCATCATATTTTGCAAAATGGGCGCTTAGTTCCGATTGCACTTTTTGATTGGCGGATGCCCGGCTTTCGCAGTCGCTATATATCAACATGAAAGCAAAAAATATTATTCTCATGGCATAAAAAGCGACTTGGCACATTTTCGGTGCCTTTCCTGTCAAAAGTTCTTAAAAAGCCAAAGCCCTCTGAATCGAATATATACTTACCCGCCTGCTGCAACGCTTACTTTATAGTACAGGATCAACTTCGCTCGCATGAATTTAAGGCTACGATACAGTGATGCAGCGCACAAATATAATCAAGCCTCCGCGAGATCACCAAACATTGGTCTAAGGTCAGGCCTCATTAATCTCACTCAAACCAAAAGCTGAAAAAAGAATAGTGTGCCGCAAAGGACTGTACCAACCAGCGGAATGATGGCCGATACAGTGAAGATTTCAGCGGAAGTTTGTCCACTAGCAACTGGCTCACTCTTTGCTTTTCTGTGGTGCCATTTGATAACAACAAGGCCTGCATTCACCAGCGTAAATACCGCCAGCACAATAAAACTGGTGAGCTGCGCCAACGTGGTAAGCGGCAACCACAGGGCAAAACCCAGCACGGCAGCCACAGTAAGGCTGGTTGCAATCACCGGTGTTTGTGTAGCTTCTGCCACACGGCCAAGCCAAGCATAAACCATACCCAAGCGCGCCATGCCGTATATTACCCGTGATGCCATTATCATTTGCACCAACGCGCCGTTAATAACCGCCACAAGGCTAATAAGTGCAATCAAACGCGGGGAAAAACCGCCTGCTTCCACAATTGCCGCCAGCGGCGCATCGCTGGCTGCCAGCACATTTGCAGGCACAGCATACAGCGCCACCAGCGCCACCAATACATACAGAAGTATCGCTATGCTGATCGCCGCCAAAATAGCTAGCGGCAAAGTGCGGCGCGGGTTTTTAATCTCCTCCACCAGATTGACCATATCTTCAAATCCGATAAAGGCATAAAAGGCAAGGAATGCCCCTAGCAAAACTCCGATCATTTCTGCGCCTGCAGGCAGTGCCAACGCTGTACTTATATTTTGAGGTTCAGGCACCGCCAGCCCCGCATAGGCCACGTAAATCAAGCCACCAATTTCTGCAATTGTTATAAGCGTTATCAAAAGCGCGGATTGTTCAATGCCCCATGCCGCCACAGCGCCCAGCACAAAAACCAAAACTATAATGGCAAGCGGTGCAGGAACGAGTACAAAAACGGCCAGATACCCTGTAAAGCCATTGGCAATTGTAGCGGCAGATACAATGCCCGTAAGCACCACCAGCCAGCCAACAACCCGCGCCAACCGCACACTGCCAAAAGCTTTCTCCACATACAGCGCCACACCTGCGCTTTTGGGGAAGCGCGACGCCAGTTCAGAATAGGAAAGCGCAGTGAAGACGGCAATAAGCCCTGCAAGCAGAAAGGCATAAACCAGTTTATCACCCGCCAGCCCTGCCACCTTGCCAATGAGCACATAAACACCCGCACCAACAATGGTACCAAGCCCGTAAAAAGTGACAACCGGCAGCGAAAGTGAGCGTTTCAATGAGACAGGTTGGTTTTGCATTTATGTCTCCGTATAACGACAGGGCCTGACCCTAGGTCTGGCTCCAAGTCCCACAAAAAAGAAAGTGACACACTATTGGTATCATGTGATACTTTTTACCGAAAGTTTATAGTTGGGATCAGTTTTCTTGAGGGGGCTACAATGAAACATCTGTTGAAAATAGTAGTGGCAGCCGCTGCTGTATGCGTGTGGGCATCCGGGGTGCAGGGTGCTGACGGTACAAAGATGCTGCAACTTAAAGATTTTCTCGATTTTGAGAGCGTGAGCGGCGCACAGATTTCGCCCGACGGATCACAAGTTATTTATACCCGCCGATGGGTCGATCAGAAAAAAGACCGCCGGGCCTCAACCCTGTGGATCATGAACTCAGACGGCAGCAAAAACCGTGAGCTAACCCGGGGGCGCGGCGCACTATGGTCGCCCGATGGCACCCGCATTGCTTTTGTCAATGCCGACGACAACAAACAGCCACAAATATTTGTCCGCTGGATGGACGCCGAGGGCGCGACCACCCCCGTGACACGCGGTGATCTGAGCGCACGTAGCATGGCATGGTCGCCGGACGGAACCCAGATTGCGTTTGTGGCGCGCATCCCCAATAAAAGCAAATGGACCGTCAAACTACCCGCACGGCCCAAAGGCGCGAAATGGGCCAAAGACCCCGAAATTATAGAAAGCTACCATTTTCGCCAAGACCGGGTTGGGCTTTATAATGGCACCAACGACCATTTGTTTGTTGTACCCGCAGAGGGCGGCACCCCGCGTCAGCTTACCGAGGGAAATTGGAACGTAGGTGCACGCGGCATCGGCGCGATTGCCGGCCGCCCCAGTCTAAGCTGGTCACCAGACGGTAAAATGATCGCCATCGACGGCAATGCCAATGATGATTGGGAAATGAAGTTTTTTGTTTCACATCTGTATCTGGTGGATGTTGCCACTGGCGAGCGCACTGCACTTACCGAGGGCGACGGCAATTGGTCGAGCCCTAAATTCTCAAATGACGGCAAAAAGATCGCCTACAATGGCTTTCCCGTATGGAACAGCACCTACCCAACCAGCGATTTGTGGATGATGGACGCGGACGGCACGAACAAGCGGGTGCTGGCGGCAAACATGCCCGATACCGCCCGGAACCTGACTTGGGCAACAGGCGATAAATCGGTCTATTTTGCTATGGCAAGCCACGGGCATGTCAATTTCTACAGTGCGCCGCTTAAGGGCGAAGTGAAGGCTATCACCAAAGGCATGCACCGGCTGGCTTTCTCGAACATCAGCAAAAACGGCGTGGCGGTGGGCACACTTGATAGTTATACCGACCCCGGCGACATTGTGCGTTTCAAAGCCCGCGACGGCAGCGACATGCGCACGCTAACAGACGTAAACGCAGATATCCTAACCGGCGTTGATCTGGGCAATGTTGAAGAAATTTGGTATACATCCACCGAAGGCACCCAAGTGCAAGGCTGGTTGTTAAAACCACCCGGATTTGACCCATCCAAAAAATATCCGCTGTATCTGTCGATCCACGGCGGACCACATGCCATGTTTAACGCGGGCTTCAGCTTTTTTCGGCTAGAGCATGCCGCAAACGGCTATGTGGTTCTTTATACCAACCCACGAGGATCAACCGGCTATGGGCCAGAATTTGCCAATGCTATCCAAAATGCCTACCCCGGCGAGCGTGATTACGCCGACCTGATGGCGGGCGTGGATACAGCCATCAGCAAAGGCTATATAGACCCTGAACGACTTTATGTTGAAGGCTGCTCGGGCGGCGGTATTCTCACCACCTGGATCATCGGCCAAACCGACCGCTTTAAGGCGGCTGTAGCCCGTTGCCCTGTGGTCAACTGGATATCAATGGCCAGCACCACCGATGTCGCAGGCTGGGCGGCGCACTTCTTTAAACCGCCTTTCTGGGAAGACCCTACCCAGTGGCTGGCCCATTCGCCTATCATGCATGTGGGCAACGTGAATACGCCGACCTTGCTGATGACCGGCGACAAAGACCTGCGTACCCCGATCGCGCAAGCTGAGGAATATTACGGGGCGCTGAAACTAAGGGGCATAGCCACCAAACTGATCCCCATGCGCGGCGAATATCATGGCACAGGTTCAATTCCGTCAAATTTCATGCGTACCCAACTGTATATCCGCAAATGGTTCGAGGAAAACACACCAAAGGCAGCCGCCGCTGAATAGGGCGCTTCAGCATAGGAAAATAATGGAAAAGGCCTCGCCATTTGTGCGGGGCCTTTTGCTGTTCAGTCGGATAGTCAGCTTGGGGCAAGCTGGCTAAGGCTATATTGCAGCAAGTTTGGCAGGGGAGATTTACAGGCCACGTTAAACGGTGCACCACCAGCGCCCAAGCCATCCAGGGTCAGCGCTTGCGGGGCCAACTGCCAATGAATTGTCGGCGACGATGACAAAAAACAAGCCAAAGGTTCGCGAGAGGCTGCTGCAATTTCACATGCAAAATCAACCACGCTCGGCTAAAATATCTTGCGGGTCATTTGCGCGCGGCTATGGGCTATGCCTGCGGCGGCAACGGCGGCTAATATCAGAGCGACGACAAGATCGGTGCCGGTGAAATTCATTAAAAAATCAGTCATTTTTTCGGTTCATTCTCGCAGTTTGTGGTTTTGGGCGTTTATATCGCTATTTTAACAAAACCAAATTGATGGTGGAATAAGGCGCGAGCATGAAGAAAATAAGGCCATTATAGGTTCAACATATTGCAATTAAGACCTTGTTGCGGCATAAGGCGGCTAGCTTTCTATACTATTCTATAGCGGCGCTGCTTATCGCTCCCCCCCAAAGACCGGGCGACCCTTGCCGCCGCCGATTTTAACCCCCTTGAAACAGAGGTTTCCCGCTCATGGCTTCATCTCCCCAAGATACGCTCAAAACCCGCCGCACCCTTAATGTGGACGGCAAGGAATATGATTATTTCAGCCTCAAGGCCGCTGAAGCCAAAATCGGCGATGTCTCTCGCTTGCCCTATACGCTGAAGGTGCTGCTTGAAAACCTGCTGCGCTACGAGGATGGCTCCTCGGTTAAAGTCGAAGATATTCAGGCGTTAGCCGATTGGCAAAAAGAACAGCGCATCAGCCATGAAATTGCTTACCGTCCCGCGCGGGTTTTAATGCAGGATTTTACTGGCGTACCTGCGGTTGTTGATTTGGCTGCCATGCGCGATGCCATGGCTGATTTGGGCGGTGATCCTGAGCTGATCAATCCGCTGGCCCAGTGTGACCTGGTGATTGATCATTCGGTGATGGTGGATAAATTTGGCACCAAACAAGCCTTCAAGCAAAATGTTGATCTGGAGATGGAGCGCAACGCCGAGCGTTATGAGTTCCTGAAATGGGGCCAATCGAGCTTGAATAATTTCAACGCCGTACCGCCCGGCACAGGCATCTGCCACCAAGTAAATTTGGAATATATCGCCAAAACCGTATGGACCAGCACCGAAGGCGGGCGCACGGTGGCATATCCCGATACCTGCGTTGGCACCGACAGCCACACCACCATGATCAACGGCCTTGCCGTTCTGGGCTGGGGTGTGGGCGGTATTGAAGCCGAAGCCGCCATGCTCGGGCAGCCAGTTTCCATGCTGATCCCCGAAGTGGTTGGCTTCAAACTAACCGGCAAATTGAACGAAGGCATCACCGCAACCGATCTAGTTCTGCGCGTTGTTGAAATGCTGCGCCAACTGGGTGTGGTTGGTAAATTTGTTGAATTTTACGGTGACGGCCTTGATCAGCTTACGCTGGCAGACCAAGCCACAATCGCCAACATGGGCCCTGAATACGGCGCGACATGTGGTTTCTTCCCCGTATCACAGCAAACGCTTGATTTCCTGACCTTCACAGGCCGCGACGAAGAAACCGTGGCGCTGGTAGAGGCCTATGCCAAAGAACAAGGCATGTGGCGCGGCGCCGATTCGCCTGAGCCCATCTACACCAAATCGCTTGAACTGGACATTTCAACCGTAAAACCCGCGCTGGCTGGCCCAAGTCGCCCGCAAGACAGGGTTGATCTGGATAATGCCAAAAATGCCTTCATCAATGAAGTTTTGGAAAAAGCAGGCAAAAAAGCAGATCTGACCGAATATGATGTCGATGGCGCAGATTATACCCTTACCCACGGTGATATTGGTATTGCCGCCATCACCAGCTGCACCAATACATCGAACCCCGGCGTTTTGATCGCCGCCGGTTTGGTCGCCAAAAAAGCCAACGCGCTGGGCCTGAATAGCAAACCCTGGGTGAAAACCTCGCTGGCGCCGGGTTCACAGGTTGTGACCGACTATTTGGATAAAGCTGGCCTCACCGAGCATCTGGACGCACTTGGTTTTAACCTTGTGGGTTATGGCTGCACCACGTGCATTGGGAACTCTGGCCCGCTTGCGGCACCCATTTCAAAAACCATCAACGAAAACGGCCTTGTATGCGCCAGCGTTTTATCCGGCAACCGCAACTTTGAGGGCCGCGTAAGCCAGGATTTGAAAGCTTCGTACCTTGCATCCCCGCCGCTGGTGGTGGCTTATGCCATCGCCGGTTCAATGAAAGTGGACATCACTACCGAGCCCCTAGGCCAAGACCAAAACGGCAAGGATGTATTCCTCAAGGACATTTGGCCCACCAATGCCGAAATCCACGAAGCCATCAGCGCCAGCCTGAACCGCGATATGTTTATCGAACGCTATGCCAATGTGTTTGACGGCACACCCGAATGGCAAGCTGTGCCGGTTTCAGAGGGCAAAACCTATCAATGGAATGCGGACAGCAGCTATATTCAGCACCCGCCTTATTTTGAAGGCATGGGCCCTGATGTGGGGCCAACCCGGAATATTACCGGCGCGAGGCCTTTGGCCCTGCTGGGTGATAGCATTACCACCGACCACATTAGCCCGGCGGGTGCCATTAAAGCTGACAGCCCAGCCGGTGAATATCTGCAATCAAAGGGCGTGGCGCGCGCTGATTTCAACAGCTATGGCTCACGCCGCGGCAACCACCAGGTAATGATGCGCGGCACGTTCGCCAATGTGCGCTTGCGCAACCTGATGGCACCCGGAACCGAAGGCGGCTGGACCACACACCAGCCATCAGCCGAAGTGATGAGCATTTATGATGCCTCGATGAAATATCAGGAAGCCGGCACACCGCTGGTTGTGATTGGCGGTAAAGAATACGGCACAGGTTCAAGCCGGGACTGGGCCGCGAAAGGCACCAATCTTTTGGGTGTGAAAGCCGTATTGGTGGAAAGTTTTGAGCGCATCCACCGTTCTAACCTGGTGGGTATGGGTGTATTGCCCTTGCAGTTCAAGCAAGGCGACAGCCGTGAAAGTCTTGGGCTTGTGGGCACCGAAACCTTCGATGTAACCGGCGTTGAAGGCACCATCAGCCCGCTTCAGGATGTAGCTGTAAAGGTGCATTACGCTGACGGTACCAGCAAATCAATCACTGTGCTTTGTCGCATCGATACTGAAAACGAAGTTGATTACTTTAAGAACGGCGGCATATTGCATTATGTGCTCAGGCGTTTGGCAAACTAGGGCCAAGCCGCAGCCAGCATATCATAAATATCTGTATAAGGGCGGCCCAAGGGTCGCCTTTTTTATGGTAGCGTGGAAATCAACGCCTTGGGCGGGGGCCAGTCAGTATGTTAATGCAACCGATAATGCTTGCACAGGCCCTTCGTAACACCTTAAATGAATGCGGTTTTGTGCAACGACGCTTGGAAAATTGAACAAGGCCGTACAAAAGCTCACACACAGGTGATTAGTTTGTGACGCTGGAATTCCCTATTATGAAGGCATGAAACAAAAAACAATGATAAAAATACTAACTGCGATAGCCATGACTGCGATGTCTTTTGGGTCCGTTCACGCCGCTGACGCCGGGCGCTTGACCGTGATTGAGCTGTTTACCAGCCAAGGCTGTTCAAGCTGTCCACCTGCGGATTCGATCCTGAAAACCATGCGCGATCGACCGGGTGTATTAACACTTTCATGGGCGGTTGATTATTGGGACAGGCTTGGCTGGGAAGATACCTTTGCCAGCACCGATAGCAGCATGCGGCAAAAGGCCTATAACAAACGCCTTGGCCGTGGCGGCGTTTTTACACCGCAGATGGTTTTTGACGGACGCTTGCAATGCGTTGGCTCGATGGCAGATGAAGTGCGCGACGGGATAAAAGCGGCACGCGCGATCAAGCGGTCCAATCGGGTACCCGCACTTACGCTTAATGGCGACACAGTGAAATTATCGCTTGGTAATGATGCAGACGCAAAAATGCTTGCTGTCCGCGTTGTTTGGTACTTGGCAGATGCAGACGTAGAGATCGGCGACGGTGAAAATCAGGGCCGTAAACTTCATTATACCAATGTGGTATTGGACAGTGAAGTTCTCGAGGACTGGAACGGTGATGCCAAGACATTTTCACTGGATGCAGCGGCGGCACGGGCCTTGGGTGCCGATCATGTTGCGGTTTTACTGCAGGATTATTACGGCCACGGAGCCATTATGGGCGCGGCCTATTTGCCGCTTTAAAATCCGCCACTCAGAACACTGATGACTGGCCCTGAACCTTCAAACAATTCACAAAGCTTGACAAACATGCCGCAGCAGGGCATTTAGCCCGCGGTGAAAAACGATTGATCATTCTTTGTTTGGAATGATTTGGACCGAAATTAGGCCCCGATTGAACGAAGTTTCCGCGTGAATTCACGCAAGCCCCTCCGCAAACATGGGCCGCTGTATACCAGCCCTGTTTGTTTCTACGGTTAAGGAAAAGGCGTTCCCGCCAGTGTTTTAAGTTTGTACGGACCCAACTGGGCCCGGCCTTAACCGTTGAATGGAAAATTGATGACGACCTTTGATACGCTCGGCGTTAGCACGCCGATTTTGCGCGCGCTTGCGGCCCTGAATTTTGAAAAGCCTACCGAAATCCAAACTGCCGCTATCCCTATTTTAAAAAACGGCGACGATGTGATCGGCGTTGCGCAGACCGGCAGTGGTAAAACTGCAGCTTTTGTGATCCCCTTGCTCGAGCGCCTACATAATCGTGCCGAGCGGCCCAAACCTGGCATGCCACGGGCGCTGATTCTGGCCCCCACCCGCGAACTGGCGATCCAGATCACTGAGACCATCAAAAGCCTTGGCTCGCAGACCACAGTTACCTGCTGCACGGTATATGGCGGCGCCCCTTATAAAACCCAAATCCATATTTTGCGGCGCGGCGTTGATATTTTGGTAGCAACGCCAGGACGGCTTCAAGACCATATGAAACAAGGCAATGTTTATTTGGATGAAGCCGAATATTTTGTTCTGGATGAAGCTGACCGCATGCTGGATATGGGCTTTGTTGACGAAGTCCGCAAAATATCGCGCATGTTACCGTCTAACCATCAGTCGGTCATGTTTTCAGCAACAATGAACCCGTCGATTAGAAGCCTTGCAGAAACACTTTTGAAGAAGCCGGTACAGGTTGAAGTGGCGCGGCAATCAACGGTGACTGATAATCTCAAACATACAGTGATGTTGGTTCCCGGCCACAAAAAACGGGACCTGCTACTGCATCTGATTGCCGAAGAAAAACCGACAAAAGGTCTTATTTTTGTGCGCACTCGCCGCGACGCCGATGCGCTTTCCGATTTTCTGGCAGAAGCTGGCTTTAAAACAGCCGCCCTGCACGGCGACAAACAGCAAAAGCTACGGCTGCGCATTACCAATAATTTCAAATCCGGCCTGTATGATTTTCTGGTGGCAACCGATGTGGCCGCACGCGGGCTTGATGTGAAAGACATCAGCCACGTTCTGAATATGGATGTGCCGGTTGAGCCAGAAAGTTATGTGCACAGGATTGGCCGTACAGCACGCGGTTCGGCCCACGGTCGAGCCTACACCCTGTGCGGAAAAAGCGAACTAAACTTGCTGCGCGCGATTGAGAACCTGATCAAAATGAAGATTGAGCGTGAGGAAAACCATCCTTTCCCAATGCCAATGAACCAAAGAAATTCGGCGGGTAAAAGCCGGGAACCTCAAGCACGCAAACGCCCATCTGTGGCAGCGCGCAAAGACAAACCATTCGCTGACAAGCGCACACCTTATTCTGGCGGCAAGCCAAAAGTGGCCAGCAAATCACGGTCGCAATATGATCCCACCAAGGCCTATAACCCGGACCGCGTGCGGGCGTCTGAGACCGGCAAAGCCAAACCTTTTGAAAGATCGCGCCCCGCATCAAACGGTGCCAAGCCGGTTGAGCGTACCCGCGGACCAGCGGAACGCACCCGCGATGAATTTATAAGCCCCAAACCAACGTTTGCAGGGAAAAAGCCGATAGCTTCTGCTGGGAAAAGCAAATCAACTAGTAAAAAGCGCCCGGCGATAGCAGCGAAAAAGGCTAAAATGCTTGCGAACGGCAAAACGGGCATTAAGTCGGGCGGACAAACAACAATGTCTCGACCAGTTCAGGCCCGCAATGGCAAACCAGCGGGTAAAGGCGGCACACAGGTTTTGCGGCGTACCGCTAAATAGACAGCGACAAATACGGCCCTGCACTAAGGGCTAAGCACAATACATTAGCACATCGTTTCGGAATCGAAACGGTGTGCTTTTTTGTATATAGCCCTCAACCCTAAACAAAAGTTTGATTGCATCAAAACAATGTTTCCGTACCGTATAAGATATGAAAAAATTATTTTGCATGGTGCTGGCCCTGTCTGCGCAATTCGCAGCTGCGGGCGAACCCATTTTTGAAACTGATGCCCACTTTACCGCCAGCCAAGCCGCTCGCGGCGAAGGTTTGGCCGCCTTCAAGGCAGGCGATGCCGTCACCGCGCTTGCAAAACTGGAACAAGCACTTGCGCTGCGGCCAAACAATAGTTTGTTATTGGGGTACGTGGCCTTTCTGAGTGCTGAAACCGGAGATCTGGCGCGTGCCGCAGTGACCGCCAAGCGTTATGCAGCAATAGGCCAAGCGCCTGGGGCAGGCATTCAGGGCAAACTGGCAGAAACGCTGCCGACTGACGTTTGGGCGCCCATTAAAGCGGCCTTTGATGCCAATCTGGCGGCAAAGGGAAGCGCCGATGCACTTTATCATATCCCCACCGATATAGCCCTTATTGAAGGCATTGCCGCCGCGCCGGATGGCCGATTGTTCGTCTCCGCTGTGGTGTCTGGTGGGCTTTACCTGTTGGAGGAAACCGGACCGCGCCAGATTGTGCGCGCGGCAGACCATGGTATGGGCAGCTTTTTTGGTATTGTTTATGATACGCACACAAATATGCTATTGGCGACTTACGGTCGCGTAGAGCAAACCCCAGGCATCGCTGCGGGCAAGGGTATCACCGGCGTTGCCGCATTTGACCCTGATTCTGGGGCCCTTATGTACAATTGGACACTGGACGGCAGCTCTGCTGATCACCAAATCGCCGATATTATCGTGCGGAAAAGCGGGGAAATTTACGCCAGCGATTCCACTGGAAAAGCCATATATAAAATAAGCGGCGAAACACTGGTGAAAGCTTTTGACCTGCCAGCATCCACCAGCCCACAGGGCATGGCAGAAACACCGGCGGGCCAATTAATTTTGGCAGATTATGGCCGGGGGCTTTGGCTTCTGGACCCGGCGACGGGTGCCGTTGCCTTGCTCGGCCTGCCTGCGGGCGTAAATTTAGTCGGCTTGGACGGCCTAACATCGCATGGCGATGACCTGATTGCCGTACAAAATGCTGTAAATCCTCAGCGACTGATGACCATAAAAATATCCGCAGACGGAAAATCCGTGATAAGCGCCGATGTGCTTGCGCAATCCCTGCCTGAATTTGACGAACCCACGCTGGGTGTCTCCACCCCCGGCGGTTATGTTTTTGTAGCCAACAGCCAATGGCCAAAATACGGCCCAGGCGGCACGGTGAGAAAGGGCGCAACGGTTCATCCAACAGTAATATTAAGGCGGCGATAAGATACTGCTGCGCTATTATTCAAATATTTTGCCAACCGCAATAGCTGCTGGACTATCATCTGCCAAACCTGAGGCCTTTAAACTTTCATGGCGGCGGTGATATGAGTGAATGCCTTCAACGCCAGCACCTATACCACCCAAGACGGCAAAATTAACGAGCAGGCCTAATCCGCTGACGTTGCCTTGTTCCATCATCTGCCATACCCCGTAGATGATATTAAGAAAATAGAGGCCAAAAGCAATAATCGCTGCTGTTCTGGATTTTTTCAGCATAAAAAAACCGAGCAAGCCGTATATAGACGCTATTATCAGGAAAGGTACCGCTGCGATCACAATAAGCCAGCTAGAGGCTACGCCGGCCAACAGAACTGAAACTCCGAGAAATGTGTTAACGGCTGCCAAGCCAAATACGCACAGTATACCGATAGCCGCCTTGCTAGACAGGTCGTCAACAAAGGCGCGGTCTGTTAACCGCATTTGCGGGCTGTCCGGGCTATTGCCCTCATTCTTGAGAATAGCTGCGCTGGACCGCGCTTTTGGTCCTTCGCCGGTTATATCTTCCAGTTTGACTTTTCCGCTCATAAATCCCCCAATTGTGTTTTGGCCCATTCGGCTGCATCGCGGACCACTTCGCTGTCATCCCTGGTTAGCGGTTCCACCGAGGATATATAATGTTTATCGTCTGAGTTGCCAATTGCATAGAGAACATTGCGGATAAAGCGGTCACGTCCGATACGTTTGATCGGGCTGCCGGAAAAAACACTGCGGAAACCAGCATCATCGAGGCCAACCAAATCAGCCAATTCGGGGGCGGCAAGCTCAACCCGGGCGTGGAAAGCGGCCTCTGCCGAGGTTTGGGCAAATTTGTTCCACGGGCAGGCGGCAAGGCAATCATCGCAGCCATAAATGCGGTTACCCATAGCCTTTCTAAATTCCAGCGGAATAGGGCCTTTGTGTTCGATCGTTAAGTAACTGATGCATCTGCCCGCATCAATTTCATAAGGAGCGGGGAAAGCGTCTGTAGGGCAAGCCTTTATACAAGCGGTGCAACTGCCGCACTGGTCGGTATGCGCAGTGTCGGCAGGCAGGTCCATATCGGTATAGATCGCGCCCAAAAACAGCCAGCTGCCAAATTGGCTGGAAACCATGTTGGTGTGTTTTCCCTGCCACCCCAAGCCCGCAGCGGCAGCCAACGGTTTTTCCGGCACCGGCGCTGTATCCACAAATACCTTCAGATCGCAGCCATATTCAACCACCATCCAGCGGGCTAGGGCTTTCAAGCGTTTTTTTACCAGATCATGATAATCCTTGCCGCGAGCATAAACCGAAATATTGGCCATATTTTTTTGATCAAACAACAAACGCGGATCAGCCGCTGGACCATAATTCACGCCCAACATAATCACGGATTTTGCCTCAGGCCACAAAGTGCGCGGTTGTTCACGCTGGGGCATGCGGTCGGCAAGCCAGTTCATCGTGGCGTGGCGACCAAGCTTGATAAAACGGCGGAAGCCTTCCACCACACTGTCACTGGTTTGTGCCTCGGTAATGCCAAATTGATCAAAGCCCAGCTCAAACGCTTTGGCTTCCAGGCTTTTGCGGATATCTGCGTCCGCTGGCATATTTAGAAATCCAGTTCGCTATAATGCTTTGAAGGTGCCAGACCGTTGATTTTATCACTGAGCAGCGAGCGCACGGACCGCCGCGATTTCACCCGCACGTACCAATCTTTCACATGCGGCCAATCCTGCCAGTGGATATTACCAAAATAGTCGGCCACCGAAATATGGGCGGCTGCCGCTGCATCGGCCATCGTGAACTGGGCACCCGCCAAATAATGGCGGCGTTCGACCAGAAAACTGATATATTTCAGGTGGGTTTTCAAATTGTGGGCGGCGCAGCGGATGGCTTCGCTGTCGGGCTCGCCCATACCAAAAAAGCGTTTAAACAGCTTCTCTGTCACCAAATGGCGGGTTACTTCACTGCCCAATTTTGTATGAAACCAGCCCACCAGCCGCCTGATCTCGTAACGCTCGTTTGCATCACCGATCAACAAAGGTGGTTCAGGCACAATTTCTTCCAGAAACTCTGCAATGGCCATCACCCCTGAATAGGCCTTGCCATCATCCATCACCAGAACCGGCACTTCCCCCGCCGGATTAAGCGCAAGAAATGCGGGCCGACGGTCCCACTCTTTTTCAATGCGCAGCGTAAAATCAATACGCTTCTCAACAAGAAGCACACGAACAAAACGAGCAGCGGGACTGAGCCAGTGATGATAAAGTATTGGCATGATTTGTCCTTGTTACCCTATGTCTGAGGGGGGAACCAGCAGGATTTTAGATTGATGGCAGATTGTGCCTAATGTTTGACCAAACGGCCTATGTTCATGTTTTTCACTGGCAAATCCTAACCTTAAAGAGGTAGCAATGATCCGTCCTGTAACCTAGCCTGCTCAAGCTGTAGAGTCAGTAAAGTGATGCTGACATCAGGCACTGATTATGAAGAAAAACTAGCTATCCATAACCAGGTTGTGGATGCCTTTATGGGCGAACCAACTGACCGCCATTTTACTATCAATGTCACCGGGTCGGGCGATCCTTTTGGTTCAAAAATCTATAGAGAATTTCTTTTTGGTCTTAACGGCAAAGATTTTCCAAATTTACACGTTAATTTACAAACAAACGGCGTGATGTTTACAGAAAAAAACTGGGACAAGCTTCATAAAATCCACCTCAGCCTGAATAGTCTGATTATCAGCCTTGATGCTGCCAACGCAGAAACCTATGCAATCACAGGCCGGGGCGGAGACTGGGATTTGCTGCAAGAAAATCTGGCGTTTTTATCAGAGCGAAAGAAGGAGGGCTATTTCAACTTTTTTCGCCTCGATTTTGTTGTGCAAGTTGATAATTTTACCGACATGCCCGCTTTTGTAGAATTGGCTTCCAAGCTTTGCCTGAATGAGATTTATTTCTCAATGGTAACCAATTGGGGTACTTGGCCAAAAGAAATATACGAAACCAAATGTATCTGGAAAGAAAGCCACCCGCGTTTTCAGGAATTTCTGGCCGTTTTGAGGCACCCCGCTTTTGATCTGCCCGGCGTGGATTTAGGCAACGTAACCCACTACCGCGAGATTGCGCTGAAAGCTGGCTAAGGGCTGCGCGCTGGAGGCGACAGGCCTCATTGTTTCTGATCCAGTATTGTACCAACCCGCAGCCATGCCGTATCCGATGCTGTGGCGGGCTGTTATACTTAACCCTAATCAGACAAAGTCAGAAACCCGGATTAAGCCGACAGGGCTGCGGCTATTTCTTCGGGCTTATCACTCACTGGATGTTGCAGCCGTCCGATCATTTCCTTTGGCACAATTTGCCAAAATTGTCCGCGTTTGGCGTCCCAATTGGATAGGATGGTCTTGGCCCAGCGGCTATGGGTTTCACGAACATGATCTTCAATATGCGCTTTCAAAACCGCTTCCCAGTGGGCGCTGTCTAGCCTTGAAAGCAACACGTTATCGGCGTTCACACGCTCTTCAAAATCACCTTCAGCGTCATAAACAAACGCCATACCGCCTGTCATGCCTGCGCCGAAATTGTCGCCTACCATGCCCAAAATAACCGCCGTACCGCCGGTCATATATTCGCAGCCATTGGCACCGCAGCCTTCAACCACTACCACTGCGCCCGAATTGCGCACAGCAAAGCGCTCACCCGCTTGTCCTGCTGCATATAATTTACCAGACGTCGCGCCATACAGAACGGTATTGCCGATGATCGTATTATCCTGCGAATTGAAGGTAGAGCGCGTAGGGGGTCGTACGACGATAGTGCCTCCAGACAGGCCCTTGCCAACATAATCATTGGCGTCGCCGGATACTTCCAGCTTTAATCCCTGCACAGCAAAAGCACCAAGCGACTGCCCGGCTGATCCGCGCAGCCGCACTGTCACATGATCAGGTTTCAAGCCTGCCATGCCAAATCTGCGTGTAATCTCGCTGGAAAAACGCGTGCCGACGGCGCGCAGGGTATTTTGCACACTGTAGGTCAGCTGCATTTTTTCACCCTTGCTGAAAACAGCCTGTGCATCTTCAATCATCTGCGCATCCAGCGAATCGGGGACAGGATTCCGGCCTTCAAGTGTACAGATATGCTTTTGATTGCGCCCCCCTACCTGTACCAACAGAGGGTTGAGATCAAGATCATCCAAATGATCCGCACCGCGGCTAACCTGATGTAATAATTCAGTACGGCCAATGATATCTTCCAGTTTTTCCACACCAAGTTCGGCAAGAATTTCGCGCGTTTCCTCAGCGATAAAACTAAACAGATTCACCAGCTTTTCAGCCGAACCACTGAATTTTTTTCTGAGATCCTCATCCTGCGTACAGATGCCAACCGGACAGGTGTTTGAATGGCACTGACGCACCATTATGCATCCCATTGCCACCAACGACGCTGTACCAACACCGTATTCTTCCGCACCTAACATAGCGGCAATCACCACATCACGGCCCGTGCGAATACCCCCGTCTGTTCTCAGTTTCACCCGGTGCCGAAGACCGTTCAGTGTCAGCACCTGATTAACTTCGGCCAAACCAATTTCCCACGGCGTGCCAGCATATTTAATGCTGGTCTGCGGGCTGGCGCCCGTGCCGCCCGAATGGCCTGAAATCAAAATAATGTCTGCGTGCGCCTTGGCAACACCCGCCGCAATCGTACCAATACCAGCGCTGGATACCAGTTTGACACAGACTTTGGCGCGTGGATTGATCTGCTTCAGATCATATATCAGCTGGGCCAAGTCTTCGATCGAATAAATATCATGATGCGGTGGCGGCGAAATTAGCATAACGCCCGGGGTCGAATGCCTAAGTTTCGCGATCATATCCGTGACTTTAAAGCCCGGTAGCTGGCCGCCCTCACCGGGTTTTGCCCCTTGTGCGACCTTAATTTCAATCTCTTCGCAGGCGTTCAGATATTCTGCCGTTACACCAAACCGCCCCGACGCCACTTGTTTGATCGGGCTATTGGCATTGTCACCGTTCGCATACGGCGTATAGCGGCGGCTATCTTCGCCGCCTTCACCAGACACAGATTTGGCACCGATGCGGTTCATGGCAATCGCCAGTGTTTCGTGCGCCTCTTTTGAAAGCGCGCCCAGCGACATACCGGGCGTAATAAAGCGTTTTCGCAGCTGCGTTATGCTTTCAATATTCTCAAGCGCCAACGGCGTCTCAGCCTTGCGGAAATCCAGCAGATCGCGCAAATTTAGCGGCGGTAATTTATGCAGCCCACGTGAATAATTCAGATAATTGGCATAATTATCGTCACCGACTGCACTTTGCAAAAGATGGATAAGCTGGCCGTCATGGCCATGCACTTCACTGCCACGCCGATAACGATAAAGTCCGCCAATGGGCAGCACAGGAGCTGCGGTTTGAAAGGCTTTTGCATGCTGCTCAAGCATTTTCTGCTGGATACCCAAAAGGCCAATGCCGGAAATTTTGGTTGGCATGCCGGGGAAAAATTCTGCCACCAATGCCCGCGACAAACCAAGGGCTTCAAAATTATTGCCACCCCGGTAGGACGACACAATCGATATGCCCATCTTGGACATTATCTTCAGCAAACCTTGATCGATGGCTTCACAGGCACGAACGATGCAGTCTGTCAGGCTGAAGTCGCCGTAAAGGCCTTTAGCGTGGCGCTCTGCGATCGCGTCCTGCGCCAAATAGGCATTCACAGTTGTCGCCCCTGCACCAATGAGCACAGCAAAATAATGCGGATCAAGGCATTCGCCCGCGCGCACATTGAGGCTGGTGAACGTGCGGATGCCCGTGGCAACCAAATGTGTATGCAACCCACCTGTCGCCAAAATCATCGGCACAGGCGCGCGGCCTGCATCCAAATTTTCGTCGGTTAAAAACAAGTGCCTGCGGCCTTCGCGCACGGCGTCTTCAGCACCGCGCTTGATGCGGTTAAGCGCATCAGCCAGCGCCGTTGGCCCGCCGTTCACATCGAAAGTGCAATCAATGATCTGTGCCGCTTCGCCGAAATGCTGTACCAAAGATTGCCATTCGCGGTTCGACAATACCGGGCTGTCCAGCACCAATGCACCTGCCTGTGTATGGCCTTCATCAAACACATTGGCAAAATTACCAAACCGGGTTTTAAGGCTCATCACCCTGTGTTCACGCAAGCTATCAATAGGCGGGTTAGTCACCTGGCTGAAATTTTGTCGGAAATAGTGTGATAGGTTGCGGTAATGTTGCGATAATACAGCCAACGGGGTATCATCGCCCATAGAGCCAATGGCTTCTTTGGCTTCCATAACCTGCGGCTGCAGGATCAGTTCAAGATCTTCATGGCTAAGGCCAGCGGCAATTTGGCGGCGACGCAAATCATCGCCACTACGGCTGGCCATTTCTTCACCGCTATACCCCGGCAGATCCTCGATATTACACAGATCTTTTACCCATTCGCCAAAAGGCTGTTCCGCCGCGAGCTTGTCCTTGATTTCGCGGTCATGATAAAATCGGCCTTCCTGCAGATCAAGAGCTATCAATTGGCCGGGCCCAAGCCTGCCTTTTTCATGCACATCTTCTTCGTCCACCACTACCATGCCGGTTTCTGAACCAACGATCAGAAAACCGTCTTTTGTAACAGTGAACCGCATCGGACGAAGGCCGTTGCGGTCGAGACCCGCGACAACCCAGCGGCCATCTGTAGCGGCGATCGCAGCGGGCCCATCCCAAGGTTCCATAACACTGTTGGTATAGGCATACATATCGCGGTGGTTTTGCGGCATGCTGAATTTGTTGGTCCAGGCTTCGGGCACCAACATAGTTTTCACCATCGGTGCCGAACGCCCGGCACGTACCATGACCTCAAAAACCGCATCAAGCGCAGCGGAATCAGAAGCGCCCATCGGCACCACGGGTTTGATATCCTCAGAATGATCACCAAAAGCGATGGAGGCCATCCGGGTTTGGTGGCTTTTCATCCAGTTAACATTACCGCGAATGGTATTGATTTCGCCATTATGGGCTAACATGCGGAAGGGCTGCGCCAACCACCACTGGGGGAATGTATTGGTGGAATATCGCTGGTGGTAAACCGCATAACTTGAGACATAATTTTCATCAAGCAGGTCGGGGTAAAAAGTGGAAAGCTGCTCGGCCAAAAACAGGCCTTTATAAATGACCGACCGGCTGGACAGTGAACACATATAAAATTCGCCGACCTGATTGGCGATGACACTGCGTTCAATACAGCGACGGATAATATAAAGTTCACGCTCGAAAGTATCGTCGTCCACGCCCTTGCTGTTGGCGATCATAATTTGTTCGATCTCGGGGCGGGTGGCTTCGGCTTTTTCACCGATCACCGATATATCAACAGGCACCTGCCGCCAGCCGTAAATCGTATACCCGAATTTCAAAATCTCTGTTTCAACGATGGTGCGGCACGTTTCCTGCGCAGACAGATCAATACGCGGCAAAAACGCCATGCCCACAGCAATGCGGCCGTCAGAAGGCTCGTGCCCGGTGGCACGGATGTGTTTTTTGAAAAACTCCTGCGGTATTTCCAGCAAAATACCCGCGCCATCACCCGTTTTGCCGTCAGCGTCAACCGCGCCCCTGTGCCAAATCGCACGCAAGGCTTCGATACCCCGCAGCACAACTTCGCGCCGGGCTTTGCCATCGAGCGCCGCAATAAAGCCAACGCCACATGATGAATGCTCATCAGCGGGGTCATAAAGGCCCACAGGACCGGGCACATGCTCGTTATATTCGTTGATCATATGAGCTTCCTTTACGCCACTGCGGCTTTTTGATGTTCCAGATATTTCTGCACCGATACCGCAGCATCGCGGCCATCACGGATGGCCCACACCACCAGCGAAGCCCCGCGCACAATGTCGCCTGCGGCAAAAACACCCGGAAGATTAGTCATCATACTGGCATGGTCGACCGTGACGGTGCCCCAGCGCGAAACCCGCAATTCGGGCGCACTGAACAGCGTAGGCAGATTTTCAGGCTCGAAGCCAAGGGCAAGAACCGCGAGATCGCAATCTATATTATAGGTGCTGTCGGGCACAGGTTCAGGCGCTTGGCGGCCCGTGCCGTCCGGTGCACCGAGGCGCATTTGGTAAGTGCGCACGGCTTTTATTGTTTCGTCACCGATAAAAGCCTCTGGGCCAGAGAGCCATATAAACTCAACACCTTCTTCTTCGGCGTTTTTCACTTCGCGCACAGAACCCGGCATATTGGCCCGGTCGCGGCGGTACATGCATTTCACTGATTTTGCACCTTGGCGCACGGCCGTGCGCACACAGTCCATCGCCGTATCACCGCCGCCAACAACAACAACATGTTTGCCAGCAGCATTCAGGTTGCCATTTTCAAACTCAGGTACACTGTCGCCGAAGCCACATTTATTGGCTGCAATCAAGTAATCCAGCGCTTCGCGGATGCCGGCCAGACCTACCCCCGGAACTTTCAGGCTGCGCGGGCGGTAAACCCCGGTGGCAATCAGAATCGCATCATGTTTGCCGCGAATTTCAGCAAGGGTCGCATCGCGGCCAATTTCAAAATTCAGGTAGAAGCGAATGCCAGACTGTTCAAGCCTGTCTGTGCGCCGCGCGACCACGTCTTTTTCCAGCTTGAAACCCGGAATGCCATAAACCAGCAAACCACCAGCGCGGTCGTGACGATCATAGATATGCACCTGATAACCCGCCACCCTAAGTTCTTCTGCTGCCGCTAGCCCGGCGGGGCCAGCCCCTATAATACCTACCGATTGATCCCGTTCAAAAGCCGGGCTGATGGGTTTTACCCAGCCGTTTTCCCACGCCGTATCGGCAATATATTTTTCGACACTGCCAATAGTGACAGCATCAAAATCTTTTTCGATCACACAGTTACCTTCGCACAAGCGGTCCTGTGGGCAAATTCGGCCGCAAATTTCAGGCATATTATTGGTGCTAACCGCCATTTCATAGGCTTCTTCAAGCCGACCTTCGGCGGTAAGCTTCAGCCAATCCGGGATATTATTCCCCAGCGGGCAATGGATATGGCAAAAGGGCACACCGCACTGCGAGCATCGGCTGGCTTGTTCTTTAGCCCCCTTAATATCAAATTCGGCATAGACTTCGCTGAAATCACTAACACGGCTTTCCGCAGCGCGCTTTGGCGGCATCTGTTGATCGATGGATACAAATTTTAAAAGCTTATTCGCCATTTTGCCGCTTCCTTATCTATAGTCCGCATCCATTATCCGCTCGGGTCCAAAATTTGGACCTGCGCCAAACACTCAGCAGGCCCTTAAAGCTGTGCAGAGGGCTCTGTCTTTGGCTACCCTTCAAAGGGTCATCGGCCAAGCTTGCAATGACTGCGTAATTTAATGTCCGCGATTCGATATTTCGCGCACTATATGTTCAAAATTAGCAGGAAACATCAAAAAAATGCTATATAGGTCAATATTAATGCCCTAAATATTGAAAAAGCTTGCTTGCTCAAGGCCGCAGATGGGGAGAAGAGGCATTTTTTAGTACCATTACAAGACCATATTTCGGCTCGTACAGATCAGAGCCGGCTGATATAACAATTTTAATCCATGCAGCACGGCAGCAAACCAACCCCTTCAAGGGGGCTAATTATTCTCCCCAACAGGGCAAGAACAAAGAAGTTTTATCCTATGACCGCATTGCAATTGTTCGTTCTGGCGCTGGTGCAGGGCATCACCGAGTTTCTGCCGATCAGCAGCTCGGGCCACTTGATATTGGTGCCCGCCCTTACCGGATGGGCCGATCAGGGCCTGATGATGGATGTGGCGATGCATGTGGGCACGTTGACGGCCGTGCTGCTGTATTTTCGCCAGGATAGCAAAGGATTGCTGTTGGCCGGGCTCGGCAGCATTGGCATTGCGCCCGCGCGCCGGGCGGTAGAGGGCACGCCTTATGCCAAGCTGTTTTGGGCTTTGGTGATTGGCACCATTCCTCTGGTAATAGTAGGCGGGCTGATGGCCGCCACGGGCATCATTGATGAAATTCGCACCACCAAGGTGATCGCCAGCACCTCCATTATATTTGGCCTGCTGCTATATGTGGCCGACAAAAACGGTGGGCTGGAAAAAACGCTGGAGCGCATGGCGGTTAAACCGGCACTGATCATTGGCGGTGCGCAAATATTGGCGCTAATTCCTGGCACCAGCCGCGCGGGCATCACCATGACAGCCGCACGCTTTTTGGGTTTCACCCGGCCCGAGGCCGCACGCTTTTCGATGCTGCTGTCCATCCCGGCGATCATCGCCTCGGGCGCGGCTGCCACGCTGAAAGCACTGAAAGGTACCGGCCCTGATGTATGGGCCGACGCCGCCATCGGCGCTGGGCTTGCCTGTATTGCGGCGCTGGCAGCGATCCACCTGATGATGCGCTGGTTACAGCACGCCAATATGACAATCTTTGTAGTTTATCGGGTGCTGTTGGGGCTGGTGCTGTTTGGCCTGATCGGCGCAGGTTGGATTTAAGGCTTAGGCCACATTGGTTCTGGCTCCCCGCAGATAAAAGAGGAACGGGGCCTGGGGCCGCTTTTTCAACAAGAAAGTAATTCAGCCTACTGGCAAACCCGCTTGACAGCAGCCCGTGGTAAGGTTAAATCCCCCAGACCAATTTATACGGTGCCCTGATGGCGGAATTGGTAGACGCGCTAGCTTCAGGTGCTAGTTCTCTTTATGGGAGTGGAAGTTCGAGTCTTCTTCAGGGCACCATCTCACTTTTTTGACCGTTAAAAGACCCTAATACCTTGAAAGGTATAGAGGTTTTTGGTGTTCTATATCCCGTTTCGCGGCAGTATAGAAGTGGCTCTGTAAACGCCAGTTTTAGCACCATTCTTCTTAGGATGAATTTGCCGGAGGCCCATATTCCATGCGGGTTTGCGAGAAACTTGAGCGGGTGTTCTAGCATGCCGTCAAAATCAGGCTGTGGCTGGTGGGCTTTTGAAGCATTTTCTGCTAATACCAGCTTCTTTCGCTCACATTCATCAATGCGTTTCTCGTATGCTGCTATCACGCGGGCATTGGTCGCTTCAAGTGTGCGGTCCACCAGTTGGTCAATCTGTTTCTCAACACCCAGAATGTCCGCTTTGATGATTTTGGCATGAGCGATTGTTTGTTCAACTTTGGTGTTCCAGTAATCCCTGAACATGGCGGTGGCAACTTTAAACAGTCCTTCCGTCGGCTGTAAGGTTTTGAGTAACTTCTCAAAGTCTCCTTCAATATCAGCGCGGCGGATAGATTTACCGTACATATCACAGCTTTTAGTGTGGCACAGATAATAGGGGTGTTTTTTGCACTTCCCTTTGCTCCAACCGCTTCGCAAAGGCTTTTCGCAGCAGGCGCAAGCCACAGCCCCGCGCAATGGGAAATCTTCACGGATATCTTTGCGGGCGGGCGCATATACACCGCCTTTAAGCCTCTGCTGTATGGCTTCAAAGGCCGCTTTGCTGATTAATCCCTCATGCTTGGCATCACGAATGGACACGCCCCATTTGGGGACCGCTATGTATCCGGCGTACATAATTTGATTAAGCATATCCACCACCTTTTGTTGGCGTATGGTGCCGTCCGGCAAATGCTTGGGAAATGCAGGCTGCGCTTCAAGAAACCGCTTTACCTCAACTTGGGACGCAAAGCGGCCTGTGGCATACCCCTCTAACGCTTCCTGCACGATGGAGGCCAAGGGCTCGTCTCTGACGGCTTCGCTATTGCCGCCCTTGACCTTCACATATTTAAATCCGATTGGCAGATGGTTGAAGACCGCATAGCCTTGCTCAAGGCGCGCGATGCTTTTTTGTCTGTTTTGCCGCGCTGTTTGCTTGCGGTCCAGCTCACCCACAGCGGCGTTAATAACTTCGGTAAATTGACCCTCCGGCGTGTCTTCAAAAGTAAAATTCAAACATTCGCGGATTGCGCCCCGTTCAGCCATGAGACGGCGTAGCTTCAAGTGGAATTCAACGTCCCGTGCATAGCGCTTGAGATCATCAAAAATTACGATGAAATTTGTTTCAATGTGCTTATCCAGAAAGCCGAGCAAATCAACCATGCCCCGGCGTTTTATAAAATCACCGCCCCCTGATACGTCATCATCAAAAGCAGCAACCACCTTATAGCCCTTTTCCTGCGCATATTGGCGGCATCTATGCTCCTGTGACCCCAAGCCCGTTTGTCCTTTTCTTGATACCCGGCAATAGATTACGGCGAGCTTGTTATCGTGTGCTTGTGTTTGCGTCATTATACTGCGCCTCCCTTGGTGGCTGAGCCTTTCGCAAAACCAGTAAATTGATCTCTAATATCTGTATCTTTTGATTCTAGCGCATTATCAGTAGAAATTGTGTTCTCCGCATGGTTTTTGGGAGATTCTCCACAGCTATTTTTTGCAAGCTGCACCGGGTGAACACCAAAGCCCAGATCAACAAAGCTGGTGATGATATTCCACAGCGCTTGCAGCAATTCACGCTTTTGATCTTCGCTTAAATCCGGGTCATCCAGTAGATGCGCGTACGCTTCATAATCAACAGTGATGATTTGATTGTCTGAAAGACGGGTTTCTATTACCGTGTGCTGTGTCTCGGTGAGCGCAAAGCTGTTTGTCGGCGGTGGTTTTGTATTGGGATCGTTGTTGTTTGCCATCGTGATGGTTCCTTTTCTTTAATTCATAATTTTGTCTCCTCTCCTCAAAAGAACATAACAGGAACATTTCTATGCTAAATTTCCCATTATTTCAAGAAGGGGCGCGTGGTTATTAGGTATATAATCCTATAGATAGGTCAGCGGCTTCTCTGCTGATTTTGCGTCTTGCCTTGTGCTCTTTCCTGCTTGCAGGCATCGCGCTTGCTGTCCTGTTCTTCCCGTGCGCGCTCAGGAGTGTTTCGAGAGGTTTGCTCGCGTTTGATGTCTTGCACACGGCCATAGGTGTGCCGTGCCAGCTCAGACACCCGCAATAAGTCTTGTGAGGGAAAGCTGTTGCTATCGCGGATATTGCCTTCCTTGTCTTGGTAGGTGCGGGTGAGATTGGCGGTATAAAACGACCCGCGATCTCCCGTCTGTTGCCAGATGGTGGCCTTGAGCCTGCCATCGCGCAGTGTTTCGGCAATACCCCCATTTATAGGAGACTTAGTGAGTAGAACTGTTTTAAGCAGCCATGGGCATGCCCATGGCTAATTTTTGTTTCGGCGTTATGCCGCCGAGCGCCATATTGGGACGCTCGTTGTTGTAAGTCCAGAGCCAAGCTGTGGCTGCCTCCTGAACATCGGTGATTGTTTGGAAGATATACTGGTTCAACCAGTCATATCTGACAGTACGGTTAAAGCGCTCCACATAGGCATTCTGCTGCGGATTTCCCGACTGGATAAACTGCAATGTAATGCTGTGCTTTTCAGCCCATGCTGCCAGCAAGTGACTGACATATTCTGGGCCATAGCATATACGGAAGGATTGTTTTACCACCTGAATTTGGCGTGAAGCCTGTAGGGCTGAGCGATAAAATCAGGTGGTCATGACCGGATGACCCGGCCCGCGGGCAATGAGAAGTCGATCTCGATAGCCAGCCCTTCGCGGTTAAAATCATCGATGACATTGAAAGCCCGGAAGCTGCGCCCATCAGATAGCTGGTCATGCATGAAG
>Ga0316206_1000299_pt1 | contig 77427 bp, 66 predicted proteins | sample 6monthpyrite_MG_FD_204942 | JGI IMG/M metagenome (GOLD analysis project Ga0316206, IMG submission 204942) | Microbial mat bacterial communities from mineral coupon in-situ incubated in ocean water Damariscotta River, Maine, United States -... | ecosystem: Environmental > Aquatic > Marine >...
AACTGCAGGTAATTTGTTATCAGAATTATAATTATATGCCTGCACAAGCCAATTTTTCGCCTCATCAATATTACCCTTTCGTTCCGCTATTTGAGCCAAACCTATAAATGACATCAAATTACCTGGGTCTCGAATAAGGATTTGATCAAAAATAGTAGCTGCATCATTATACCTACCATCTTCCATCTCTATTTTCGCCAGATACAACTGTGCAGGTACAAATCCACCACTGCTAAGCTTATTAGCATTATTCAAATATTTTTTTGCGCCATAACGATTACCACTAATAAGCTCTATTACACCAGCACTTGTTAATACCTTGGGATCATTAGGATGAGTCTTTAATATTTTCTCTACCGTTGATCGTGCTTTATCTAATTGCCCACTACGTAAGTACGCCTCTATCAATACATATGTCGTTTTTTCTTGCTCTGATTCAGTCAAAGCCTGAAGTGATTTAATTGCCAGTTCATAAGCACCTTGCTTAATATATACTGAAGCTAGTGCCTTTCTAATTTGATTGTTCTCAGGATTAGTTTGCACCGCCTGTTCCAGTGTTTTTATAGCAAAGGCTCCGTCACCTGATGCAATTGCCACCTGGCCAAGCATAACCAGCAACTCAGTATCTTGCTTGCTCAAATCTACTTCTTTCAAAACCTCGAGGGCTTCTCCACTCTGATTCAATTTCATTCGAGTAGAGGCCAGTAATTTTCTGGCTTGCATATGACTGGGGACATGATTCACAAACCGCGTTAATGCCTTGTTTGCTTGCTCATAACTACCTTTAGCATAATGAATCGCCCCCATAAAGAGATAGGTCGGCATATAATTAGGGGAAATATTTATCACCTGGAACAGTTTTTCCTGTGAAGTATCCAGCTTATTATTTTTATAGTCATATAGTGCAGCAGCATATAATACAATGGCATTATTCGGGTATATCTTAAGCAATCCATCTATATGAACTTTCGCCTTACTCAACTGGTTAAGCTCAAACAGTGCATTAATCAGAGCCAACCTTAAATTAAATACCTCTTCTGAATAAATATTACTACCATGTAATTCCAGTGACTTCTCAAAATGACCAATTGCTTTGTTATAATCTTGTTCTTTTATCTCAATTAAAGCCAGTGTATTCCATGCATGACTACTTTTATTACTAAGGTTTAATGCTGCATTGATAAACAACCTGGCATTTTTTAATTCATTTCGTTTTAAGGCAATCTTTGCCATTCCAAGCTTGGCATCAATATTTTGATCATTGGTATCTATCGCATATTTAAACTCCTCCTCAGCTTGTTTTAATTTCTCAAGACCCAAAAATGACATACCTCTTAAAACACTTATTTTGGCTTGCAGCTCTTTATTACTGATTTTTCTATTTTTAGGGAATTTATACAATATCTTTTGATACTTATGCTGCAATAACCAGGCTCTTGGTAGACGTAAAAATATTTCTTTATTTTCTCCACCATATTCCGCGAATCGTAAAAATTCTTTTTCAGCTAAATCACCATCCCCTAGCTCAAGATATACATCACCCATCAAATGACGAGCAACAATGTGCTTAGGTTCTTTGCGTAAAATATTTTTAAGTTCAATAATCGCTTTTCTATATTTTTGTTGCTTTATATGCTCTTCTGCATTTGCAAGACGTTGATTAACATCAGGACCACTATCACAACCAGCTAGCAACACAAGGATCAAGAATATATTTAATCCATATTTTGAGAGCGTATTCATTTACTTTCCTCAGTTCTAAAAGCACTACATTTCACTTTAATTATTTTTAGACTCCACCAGCATGTTTAATTTAGTCAACTCGCCTTTTATAAAGGTGGCCAGAAGATGCTCTGCTTCGCTTTTATTACCATTAAACTTTGCACTCACAATAAACACATTAACCTCAGGTCGTCCTTGAATAGATGAAAGTATATTTTCGAATTTAGCAGCCATATCATTCGCTACGTTTTTTTGATTCACATAATACCATGACCAAATTAATTTAAACTCGCCAGAATAAGACTTAAGTATTGTTTCTTTCACAGCAAACAAGTTTTTTGAGTCTGGCATGGAAACCTGGCGCATTCTGGATGTTTGTTTATACCATGATTTTTTATCGTACAGTTTATTAAGTTTGTAAACAGCTTCTCTTCCTTGTTCCTGAAACAAGTAATGAAGTATATCAACTCTTATAAGGCTATTGTTCTCATTAGAATAGTAGGCGGTTAGTTTGCCATTACTTTGCTGGTATTTAATTTTCCAGTTATCCTGGTAATAATTTTCTTTCAACGTCCACTTACCTAATGTCATAGGTGGTTGAAATGTTACCAAAGTGTCGCGATATTTTTCCAGTGAGAAAACATTAGCCAGTGCGGCTGGAAGAACCGCAACCAATAAAATAACAACCATTGTCCACATCACCTTTGGCGATGCATTAACACTAACTTCATTTTTTGGTTTTATTGGCGGAGGAAGCAGAGGCACCACTCTATTAGACAACCATATAAATACTGCTATAAATATTGAAAAAATCACCCAACCTAACCATAGGTGATCATCAATTAATGGGCTCTGCATATTTGTTTGATCGCCAATCAATACAACGATATATATTCGAACTACATTCGCAACAAAAACAACCCCAACTTCAATAGCCATATATAACAAGCCAGTCATCAATCTCATTTGAGCCATATAAATATAGAGCAATGCAATAGATGCACCTGCCAATTGATATCGTAGACCGCTACACCCTTCTGCCACCTCAAATGTACCTGCAGGTATTAAAAGATAATACCCTTCACGAATAGATGTAATACCTGTTATATCCAATAAAAATGCAGAAAAGATTGTAGTTGCTAATTGCAGTTGACTGACAACAGATTCCCATATGGGTATTGTGGCCAAAATAAGAATTAATGGAAAAATGAATGGAATTCCGCGTTTTATACCAACACTCGCAAGTATGACGCTAAACAAAATGCCAATAAAAAACAAATGTTCAGCTGCCTGCACAAACACCATGTGTGACGCAAACCACAACAAACCTGCTATCAATAAAAAAATGATAAAAATATAATTTACATTAATTTCGATTAATTTTTTTTGCTCAACCCAGCGTTCATAAAAAATATACAAACTAATAGGCATTAACAATAGTCCATGAGAATAAGCTGAACTATCCTCCCACCAGACAAAAAACATATCCTTTAATGTTACATAGTAACTAACAAAAACTAACGATATTACAAAAAGAAAAATGTTAGCTTGCGTTATTTTCAATCCTGCTAGGTTTTTCATATATAAAATTATGATGTTTATTTTAGTTTGTATTTATTGATCAGATCATAAAGTGTGGGGCGACTAACACCTAAAAGCTCTGCCGCCTTGGATACATTACTATCAACATATTCCATAGCTCTTAAAATAGCCTTTGCTTCAGCATTTTCTCTTACTTCCCTAAGGTTTAATGGCATATAGCCGGATTCATCTTCATTGAGCTGTAATTCTTCTGCTGAGATTTTACTGCTTTCAGCCATAATAACTGCGCGTTTTATTTTATTTTCCATTTCACGAACATTACCTGGCCATGAATGACATTCGATAGCAGCCAGGGCTTCTTGTGAAAATCCCTTTGCTTCACTTTTATTTTGTTCGAGCGCCCTGTTCAAAAATACTTTCGCAAGTAACAATGCATCACCTGAACGTTCACGTAGAGGTGGTATATTGACAACTATTTCGCTGACACGATAAAACAAATCTTCACGAAAAGTTTTTTGTTCAATCATGGACTCGAGGTTTTGATGCGTTGCGCAAACAACACGCACATCCAGTTTTATTTCTTCGCGTCCACCAATGCGTTCTATCACTCTTTCTTGCAAGAACCTTAAAAATTTCGCTTGTAGCGACATTGGCAAGTCACCAATTTCATCAAGGAACAAGGTTCCGCCACTGGCGACCTCTAATTTACCCAGTGTTTGTTTGTTTGCACCAGTAAAAGCACCTTTTTCATAACCAAATAATTCGCTTTCCAGTAATGTTTCTGGAATAGCAGCACAATTTATCGCAACAAATCTTTCTTCGGCTCGCGGACTTAATTCATGTATCGCTTTTGCAAGCACTTCCTTACCTGTTCCGCTTTCACCCAATAATAAGCACGTTGCATCTGTTGGTGCTACTTTTTCGATTAGACGGCAAATTTTTAACATCTCAGGACTGCTTGCTACAACCCCTCCTAGCGGCGCTTGAGATTGTTTACTGATTAATGATTTGTTTTCATTTTCGAGTTCACATACCTGGTAAGCCCTGTTAATAATTATTTTTAATACGTCGGGGTCAATTGGTTTTTGATAAAAATCATAGGCACCAAGTGAAATTGCTTTAAGTGCATTCTCACGGTCATCATTTCCAGTTACGACAATCACTTTCGTTTCAGGAGATAACTCATGAATAGCTTCTAACGTGGCAAATCCTTCACTAACATTAGTTGGATCTGGTGGCAGACCCAGATCCAACGTCACCACCGGCGGTGAGTACCTACGCAATGCATTGATCGCCTCTTCCTTGTTACCGGCTATTGTCACTTCATAGCCGTCAAAACACCATTTCAACTGGCTCTGCAACCCAGGGTCATCCTCTATGATGAGCAATGGTTTTGCTGATTCTTTTGCCTCACTCATTACAAAATTTCTTCCAAGTATTTGTTTTATATTAAAAAAATAGGGTCCCATCTAATAAAGATAAGGATGAGAAAAGCTCATCGGATAAATACAGATATTAATTATTATTATTAAATATCAAATTATTATAGCGATTCTTTGGCCTGCCTGTATACCTTTATATAGTTACTTTAGAACACGCAATAACCCTAAATTATTGCTCTCTATTTTCCTGGTAAACTGGAATACTCAGGATAAATGTGCTGCCTTCACCGGGAGTACTGCGCACATTCATACTGCCGCCAAGAGATTGTATAAATTCGCGGCTTTCATATACCCCAACACCCATGCCAGCATTACCCTTGGTTGTTTCAAACGGTGCGAACAACCTCTCCTTTATGAACTTCATATCCATTCCTGTTCCATCATCCTGGATACGAATAACAAGCTTTTGACCTTCGGTTATTACATTTAAGATAACAGATCCATGAGTAGAAGTGGCTTCTTGTGCGTTGCGAATAAGGTGGCCGATGACAGAAGTAAACCTGTCATGATTAGCCACAACGCGTGCATCACCAACATCACAATAAAGTACAGGCTGCGGTCTGAAATCGGCAAAATCACGTATCACTTCATTCATTACATCATTAATTTGAAGAATATCTCCTTTTGTATCTTCAAAACGACCCTTACGCAATTGCATTAAAAGACGTTCCATTTTATCTGTTGCATTTTTCACAGTACTAAATGCATCATCGACAAAATCAGGGTTAGACTTGAATTTTTCTGCGTTCTTGACGACCAGACTCAATTGCGCCACCAGATTTTTCAGATCATGAACAACATAGGATGACAATCGGTTAAACGCTGCAAATTGATCACCTTGCTTCAAAGTTTCAGTCGCTTTCAATAATGCGAGGTAACTGGCAGCTTGTTTGCAAGCAGTCATTAACAAGTCACGGTCTTCCCAGTTGGCTTCACGTTTAGCTCTGGGTAAATTAAGTATTAAAAAACCCAACAAACCTTCCTGATGTTTCATGGGTATAATGATCCATGGCTTTTTTAAGTCTAGTAGCCATTCAGGAATTTGCAGTCCATCATAACGATCCGGGTACTCGGAACATTCCTGTATATCAATGATACTGTCCTTTTCAGACAAATACTTAGCCAGAATATCATTGGACTTAATAACATGTTCTGTCTCATCAATGTTAACAGTGGTTATACATACATAACCTATTGATTCTTCACGCATCCATAACATGCCACCACTACTATCAACAAAGTCTGATATTGCCCTGATAACTACTTTTCTGACTTGCTCACCACCTGAACCTTCAGATAATTTTTCAGTAATCTTCAACCATTCTTCACGATAGTCATATTGATATCGAAAAAAGTTTTTACGAAAAAAAACCTTGAATTTCGCTCTTAAAATATCGGAAAAGAATAAAACGATCAGTAAGAAAAACGACAGGAACAAAAATATTATTTGGGCAGCACCACCCCACGAACCACCAAATGCCTTTATGTAATAACCAACTGCAGCCATTACCAGCAAGTAAGCACCCGCACCCAGCACAGCAGCGGTATGAAATACCATTTTTCTGGATACGAAAATATCCAACGACCATTCTCGATTACGCGCAGCAGCAACCGCCAACATTGGAACAGTTAATACATTAATAAATCCTCGTGCCTGCCAAAGCTCTGTATTAAGCCCTCTAAATAACAAAGCATCAGCGTAGAGAAAGAAATCAAAAATAAAGAGAGACCCAAGACCGAAAAAAAGGTATTTAACTGACCATCGATGCTCTGGCCTTGTATTGCGGAATAATTGTTCTACCAATACCAAACCAAATATACTCATCGACAGATTACCAACAATACGTTGATATATTACATCTGAACCGAAGTCATCCACACCAATCGAGCTTAAATAAAGGTTATAAGTTACAAATCCAATAACACCAATAAAAACAACAGCCGGTAATATAACCGCCATTTTATTGGCCTGCTCACTAGTACGGAGTAAATTTAATAACTTGAAAAGAAAAAGATACCAGAGAGCATAACGCACGCTTTCTATCAGGAAGTAACTACTTAGTTCTGCCGTGCTGGTTTGAGCTTCATATGCAAAATAGGCAGCCCAGACAAGGTTTGCCAACACCGCAGTGACTAACAAGCCGCCTAACAACCGACCTCGCCAGCTAGTCAGTAGTAACGTGGCAAGTACAAAATAAGCAATGGCCGCCATCAGGTAGCCTGAAAAACCAAGCGTCATTTCTACTCCCGCGTCATTATTATTTTGATAATCCAGTTTGACTGACATCTAATTGATTTTCAAGCTGAAAAGCAAATCTTCATTTTTATAGAACAAGTCTAATACCTGTTTCACGCTTGACATTTAAGCATTTGCAGAATAGATTAGCGCCAGTTTTCAGGTGCCCTGTTTGATGATCTATCACACAGAGTGAAACGGGAAGCCGGTGCGATTCGACCAACGTCTAATCAATCCCGGCACTGCCCCCGCAACGGTAAACGAGTAAAGATACGGCGTAATAACCACTGTGCATTGCATGGGAAGGTGCCGAATCGGCTAACACCACTCGTGAGTCCGGAGACCGGCCTGTTACTAGAGATGATTGAAAATAATGGCATTAGTCCGGTTTTCATTCTACTCATTTGTAACTGTCGCGGCGGGCGATGAGTGAACACGGGGTCCTGTTCTCTTATTCACGCTTATTCCTCCCTCGCGTCAGTATTGTACTCAACAATATTCAGAGGAAACATCTGTGAAGTATTTAACTAAAACAATAAATTATCTTTTGCCTGCATTAAGTGCTGCATCAATCGCAACTACGCCGGTTTCTGCACTGGCTGAAGAGACACTTAAACCCGTTGTTGTTACTGCAACACGTACAGCACGCTCAGCCGACGAAACCCTTGCATCTGTCAGCGTTATCACAAGAAAAGACATCGAAAGACTACAAGCTCACTCATTACAGGATCTGTTACGCAATGAAGTCGGTTTTAGCGTGACAAACAATGGCGGCGCTGGTAAACGTACCAGCGCCTTTATCCGAGGTACTGAATCAGATCACGTGCTGGTTCTGATTGATGGCATCAAGGTTGGTTCTGCTACAAGTGGTGATACAGCCTACCAGAATCTTAACATTGACCAGATCGAGCGCATTGAAATTGTCCGTGGCCCACGATCCAGCCTGTACGGGGCTGGGGCCATCGGTGGTGTCATTCAGATTTTCACTCGTAAAGGCGGAAAAGCAACAACACCCAGTTTTAGCACCAGTGCCGGCAAATATAATTCAAAGAAGGTTAATGTAGGTGTATCCGGTGGTGGGAAAAGTGCCTGGTATAACATCGGTTTCAGTGGTTTCAGTACAACCGGGTTCAATTCATGTTCTGGCTCATTATCAGCAGGCTGTTTTACTGTAGAACCCGATAAAGATGGATACCGCGAACAAGCCGGATCATTGCGTGCCGGTTACCGTTTTCAAAATGGCGTAGAAACCGACTTTACACTCACCCGAACTGAAGGTTCAACCGAGTTTGATGGCAACTTTCAAAATGAAGGTGATAGTGTTCAACAGATAATAGGTGGATCATTAAAGTTCTCACCCACTGCGAATTGGTATTCGACATTAACCATTGGTCGCAGCAGTGATGAGTCGGATAATTTCAAGGATGGTATCTATAGCTCTACATTTGATACTGAACGTGACTCCATCTCATGGCAAAACGATATCACACTATATAATGATCAACTGTTAACCCTGGGTGTCGATTATATAGAAGATAATATTTTCGCCGTCACCTTTGCGGCATTCCCTGTCACCTCGCGAGATAATACCGGTATCTTTGCACAATACCAAAGTCAATACGGCACAAACGATTTCATTATGGCTGTACGACAGGATGATAATGAGCAATTTGGCAAACACACCACCGGTAGTCTGTCGTGGGGTTATGCTATTAACAACAAGCTCAGATTGATCGCATCGTATGGTACGGCATATAAGGCGCCATCATTCAATGAACTGTATTTTCCCTTTTATGGTATTCCAACATTACAGCCAGAATCCTCCAGAACGTTTGAAGCTGGTATAAAGGGTAAGTCAACCTGGGGATTATGGGATATTACTGCTTACAAAACCGAGATCGACGACCTGATCGTTTATGATGCCAGTATTTTTGGCCCGGCCAATATTAGCTCAGCATCCATAGTCGGCCTTGAAACCCGCCTGAAAACGCGTATAGCAAAATGGGATATCAATGGTAACCTGACGTTACTTGATACAACAGATAAGTCACCTGGCGTTAATAATGGCAATAAACTCGCACGCCGTGTTAAAACCGCGCTTAATATTAATCTGGATCGTGACTATGGAAAGATGAGTACAGGACTGTCTGCACATGTTCGCAGCAGTGCCTATGATGACACTGGCAATACACGTAAAATTAAAGGCTATACCACGGTTGATGTTAGAGCCGCATATCAATTCGCCAAAAACTGGTTAATACAGGCACGAATCGATAATGTTTTTGACAAGAACTATGAAACAGCATCCTTCTACAACCAGCCAAAAGGTGATTTCTGGCTAACACTGAGATATCAACCAGAAAACAAATAGCCACAACAAATTGACCAAGATAAGGATAAACAATGAATAATGATAATTCAGTCAATGAACGACATCAGCAACGCATGCAACGTAAAAAGGCAATTGTCGATGAGTCTATCAAATCAGCGACTGAAGAACGTGGCATCATTGTTATTCTGACGGGAAATGGCAAAGGCAAAAGCAGTTCGGCATTCGGTATGGCAGCCCGTGCATTAGGCCATGGCATGAAGGTTGGGATAGTACAATTTATCAAAGGTTCTTTTTCTACTGGAGAGGAGCCCTTTTTTCGCCAATTCGACAATGTTGATTACTCGGTAATGGGTGAAGGTTTTACCTGGGAAACACAGGATAGAGAACGTGACATTCAAACAGCGAGTATTGCATGGCAAAAAGCCGCTGAACTATTAGCCGATGAAACATTCGACATGGTTTTGCTGGATGAGCTTAATATTGTACTTAAATATGGCTACCTGTCTTTGGATACAGTACTGGAAAGTCTTGAGAACAGACCGCTCATGCAACACGCTATTATTACCGGGCGCGGTGCTGATAAAAAACTGTTAGAGATTGCAGATACCGTTACCGAGATGCGTGAAGTTAAACATGCCTTCAAGGCGGGCATTAAGGCGCAAAAAGGGATTGAGTTGTAATACAACCGGTGACTGATAAAGAGTTATGTGGGAGCAGTCCTTGGCCGCGATTAGAATTTATCGCGGCCAAAGACCGCTCCCACTGTAACCAAATATAATTAGAATAAAATAACGACAAGGATTCTGACGCATTTGACTGACAAAACAGACACATTTACAGAGCAGGATCAGGACAGCCTTTACCGTATCATTCAGGCGCGACGGGATATGCGACATTTTGTTCCGGATACACATGTGCCAGAAGATGTTTTACAGCGTCTATTACAAGCGGCTCATGCAGCTCCATCGGTCGGGCTTATGCAGCCATGGCGCTTCATACACATCAAGAACAAGACATTACGCAAATCCATCAGTCAGTTAGTAACAACCGAGCGACTGCTTACCAGTGAAGCATTAGATTCCCGTAAAGATGAATTTTTACGTCTGAAGGTCGAAGGCATACGTGACTGTGCCGAGCTGATGGTTGTGGTACAGGCCCCTGATGATGGCACGGTGTTTGGCCGTCGTACATTAGCAAAGGAAATGCCCTTATGCTCTACTGCTTGCGCTATTCAAAACCTGTGGCTGGCTGCACGGGCAGAAAATCTAGGTATGGGCTGGGTTTCTTTTTTTGACCCGAATGAACTGGGTAAACTGCTGCATTGCCCGGACGATGCTTTACCGATTGCCCTGCTGTGCATTGGGCCGGTAAAAGAATTCTATGAGGAACCAATGTTACAACAGGAACATTGGCGACAGGCCAGACCCTTATCAGAATTTATATTTACAGACCATTGGCAAGAAAAGCATGATTAGCCTGACCCTGTTACTGGCACTCCTACTGGATCACTTTCTCGGTGAAACCAGGCGCTGGCACCCTTTGGTGGGGTTCGGCTCCCTGGCAACATGGCTAGAAAAACAACTTAACCGTGACAACACTACATCCATCTGGAAGCAAAGATTACATGGGTTATTAGCCATGCTGATCTTATTAACACCCTTTGCTTTATTAGCTTATGCATTACAACAAAACACAACCTTATCTTTGATCTTCGGTGTTGTTATTTTATATCTTGCCATCGGCGCACAAAGCCTGAAGCAACACGCACAAGCAATCAATTCTGCTTTGCAAAAAAATAACATTGATGACGCTCGAATAAAAACAGCTTATATGGTCAGCCGCGATACTGGCAACATGGAGTTGACTGACATGTCACGTGCAACCATAGAGTCCGTACTTGAAAATGGAAACGATGCCATCTTTGCAACATTGTTCTGGTTCGTGCTGGCCGGGATTCCAGGTGTTGTGATCTACCGACTCACCAATACCCTCGATGCCATGTGGGGGTATCGAACAGACAGATATAAATACTTTGGCACGGCTGCAGCCAGACTCGATGACATTCTCAACCTGATCCCTGCCAGGCTGACGGCGCTGAGTTACGCGCTTACGGGACAGCTTATGCCTGCACTACGCTGTTGGAGAAAACAGGGCCATCAATGGGAAAGCCCTAATGCCGGCCCGGTTATGGCGGCCGGTGCGGGTGCGTTATCCATTCAGCTTGGTGGCCCTGCTCAGTACCATGGCGCGATGCGAGATCGCTGCTTTCTTGGCATGGATAATGCCCCACAAACTGAAGATATAAACCGGGCATTAAACCTCATCAACCGCAGCATCTTACTCTGGCTGATTGTCATTACAGGAGTAGAATACCTTGCTTGAACATGGTGGATGTTTGCAACAGGTTGCCGCGCAGTATCATATCCCATTGAAAGAGTGGATAGATTTATCAACCGGCATTAATCCAGATGCCTGGCCTGTACCTGACATCCCTGCATCTGCCTGGGCACGACTACCTGAGACAAATGACAAACTGGTCGACGTAGCCACACAATATTATGATTGCGAAAACCTTTTACCGGTCGCCGGGTCACAAGCTGCGATACAAGCATTACCCAGATTAAAAATAAAGAGTCGCATCGGTATGTTACAACCGGCCTATGCCGAACATGCACACGCCTGGCAACAAGCAGGACATGACGTTATCGTCATCAACCACGAAAATATCGATACCAGCATCGACGACATTGATAGTCTGCTGATCATTAACCCTAACAACCCTACCGGCCGATATTTCTCGGCTCATACATTACTCAACTGGCATCAGCGTTTACAACAAAAGAACGGATGGCTTATTGTTGATGAAGCATTTATGGATATGACACCTGAAAACAGTATGGCGACCCACAGTCAGTTAAACGGATTAATTGTATTACGATCACTGGGTAAATTTTTTGGGTTAGCTGGCGCTCGGGTGGGTTTTGTCTTAGCTCAATCCGACCTACTGGAACAACTGTCCGATATGCTTGGGCCCTGGCCTGTTACCGGACCATCACGGCATATTGCCAGTAAGGCATTAATCGATACACACTGGCAAACCAAAACGCGGCAGAAATTAATTTCACAAGGACAGCAACTACAGGACCTGTTAATACGATATAACCTAAACCCAACTGGAAAATGCGCATTATTTCAATGGGTGGAGCATCCCGACTTTGCCTTGCTGGCTGAACATTTCAGACAACAAGGTATTCTTGTTCGGGAATTCAAAAATCCTGCAAGCCTGCGCTTTGGATTACCTGCGAATAACCAACAATGGCAACGACTGGAAAATGCCATTCAGAACATACCATTATCATAATACCATGACTTCACGTACATTAATGATTCAGGGAACAACGTCTGACTCCGGTAAAACCACTCTGGTTGCCGGTCTCTGTCGTGTGTATGCACGACGTGGCATTAAAGTCGTGCCATTCAAACCCCAGAACATGGCATTAAATAGTGTGGTTACCATTGATGGGGGAGAGATAGGTCGTGCGCAGGCAGTACAGGCACAGGCCGCAGGTCTGGAACCGCATACCGATATGAATCCTATCTTATTAAAACCCAATTCGGATACAGGCGCACAGGTCATCATCCACGGTAAGGTAGCTGCGGACATGAACGCTCTGCACTACCATGACTACAAACCTAAAGCCATGCAGGCTGTATTAAGTTCGTACAAACGATTACAACAAGACTACGACATTATATTGGTTGAGGGTGCTGGTAGTCCGGCAGAAATTAATCTACGTGATAAAGATATTGCCAACATGGGTTTTGCTGAAAAGGTCGACTGCCCTGTATTATTGGTCGCCGATATCGATAGGGGTGGTGTATTTGCTCATATTACGGGCACCATTAACCTGTTAAGCCAGACAGAGCAAGCACGTATTCACGGCAGCATTATTAACCGCTTTCGTGGTGACATCAGCCTGTTACAATCGGGACTCGACTGGCTAGAAAATAATAGTCAAAAACCGGTCGCGGGCGTCCTGCCCTACTTGCATGGTCTGCACATTGAAGCTGAAGACAGCCTGCCACGCGACACCTTGGTTAATACAAACAAACAGGCATTACACGTCATTGTGCCTGCCTTGCCACGCATCAGTAATCATACTGACATCGACCCTCTACGCCTGCATAATCAGGTCGTAGTAACCATTGTGGCACCTGATGAGGCGATACCCCCCGCTGACCTGATTATACTGCCTGGTAGTAAGAATGTACGTGCTGATTTAACATGGCTACGTTCACAAGGATGGGACAAGGCTATTTCAAAACACCTGCGTTACGGTGGAAAATTATTGGGTATTTGTGGCGGCTTCCAGATGCTCGGACAAGATATTCATGACCCCTATGGCATTGAAGGAAAAACAGGATCTTCTCATGGACTGGGTTTTTTTGAGATGCAAACCACCCTTGAAAAAAATAAACAATTACATAATGTCAGTGGCACTTTATGTTTGAATAATGAACATATTTCCGGTTATGAAATACATGCCGGCATCACTACCGGTATCGCCTTAAACAAACCAATGATCAAATTATCTGAACGCACCGATGGTGCTATTTCAGATGACGGGCAAATTATGGGCACTTACTTCCATGGCCTATTTGAATCAACAGCGGCCTGTCAGGCTCTGCTACAATGGGCTGGAGTTAAAAAAGCCACCACCATTGACTATAAACAAATACGTGAACAATCACTTGAACGACTGGCGGATGCGATTGAGCAACACCTTGATATAAAGCTGATTGACAGGCTACTGGGGTTATAGAGACAAGCAGCGTAATGAATATTCAACATAATATGAAAGAACTAATTCTGGGTGGCATCAAATCAGGCAAGAGTCGCCATGCAGAACAGCGTGCACAAGACTCGGGGTTGAATGTTATCTACATCGCGACCGCCACTGCACAAGATAATGAAATGCAACGACGCATCCTCGTCCACCAACAACAACGCAATGGTAACTGGGGACTGATTGAGGAACCCGTAAAACTCGCAGACACAATCAAGCAACATGCATCTGAAAATACCTGCCTGTTAATAGAATGCCTCACCTTATGGCTAACCAACCTGCTATGCCTCGACAATGAAACGATCTTTAAACAGGAACGCCAGTCATTTCTAGATGCTATCGAAGATGCGCCGGGGAAAATCATCATAGTCAGCAATGAAACCAGCATGGGTGTCGTCCCCCTAGGAGAATTATCACGTCGCTTTTGTGATGAAGCAGGCTTACTCCATCAACAACTCGCACAGCTTTGCGATCGCGTAGATTTGATCACTGCAGGTTTAACACAAACGCTGAAAGGGAAAACACATGAAATGTGACTGGTTAAAAATACCGGCAAAAGAACTGAATGAAGACTGTCGTCAGCAAGCATTGCAACATCAAAATATATTAACTAAACCACCTGGTGCACTTGGCCTGCTTGAGAATCTTGCTGTACGACTTGCTGCTATGCAGGCTAATGCCCACCCTCAACTGGAAAATATTCATATTAATGTTTTTGCCGCCGACCATGGCGTTGTTGCAGAAGGTGTTTCTGCATTCCCTCAGTCTGTCACAGGTGAAATGGTCAGAAACTTTGCCAATGGGGGTGCCGCCATTAGCGTACTCGCACGCGAATTGAATGCCAACCTTAAGGTTATCAATCTCGGAACAGTAAATGATCCAGGGGCGCTACAAGGGGTAACTCATTTATCAATCGGAACCTGTACGGCTAATTTTTTACATGAACCGGCAATGAACATCAAACAGCTATATGATTCGCTCAATGCAGGCAGACAAGCCGTCGAACGTGCGCAGCTGGAAAAAGCCCAGATTTATATTGCCGGAGACATGGGTATCGGCAATACCACAGCAGCCACAGCACTTGCCTGCGCCATACTCTCGCTACCCGCTAACAAACTCACCGGGCCAGGAACCGGGCTTGATCAGTTGGGTATCCAACACAAAACCGACATCATTGATCGAGCACTCGATCTACATCGCATGCACTTTGACCAGCCCATCGAAATACTCAGGCGACTGGGTGGTTTTGAGATTGCCGCCATAATAGGCAGTTACATTGCCTGTGCTCAAATGGGGATACCAGTTCTGGTAGATGGTTTTATTGCCAGCTCAGCAGCCCTGGTTGCAACACGACTACAACCCGGTATTGCAGACTGGCTGATCTTTGCCCATACATCAGCAGAACCGGGACATGCACACATTTTACAGGCGCTTCAAGTTAAACCGATTCTTGATCTGGGTATGCGACTGGGTGAAGGCAGCGGCGCCGCTGTCGCCTTACCTTTATTACGACTTGCTTGTGCATTACATAACAACATGGCTACATTTGAACAAGCCAGTGTTTCCGAAAAAAATGAATAATAGTCACGAGACAATTATTGATCTGTTGCGACACGGCGAACCGGATGGTGGCGAACTGGTTTTTCGTGGTCGTACCGATGACGCCCTCACCTCAAAGGGATGGCAACAAATGAATAATACCATTGGCGACCATCGGCACTGGGATACAATTATCAGTTCACCTGCCCTTCGATGTGCCGAATTTTCCAAAAAATTATCCGAACGTTTATCTGTCCCCTTAAAGCAAAATGAGCAACTATGGGAACTCGATCTGGGTGAATGGGACGGTAAACTGTTTACCGAAATTCAGAAAGATGACCCGGATCTTTTTACGCGTTTTTTACAAGACCCTGTCAAGGTAACACCACCTGCCGGAGAATCATTACCCAACTTTCAACAACGTATCCTGCAAACATGGGATAGCCTTTATCAAGAAAATAAAGGTAAACACCTGTTGGTCATAGCTCATGGTGGACCTATTCGTATCATCATCGGTCACGTTCTCGGTATTCCACTGGACTCCCTTCTGAAACTGGAGCTGCCCTACGCAGGCATCAGTCGCATTCGAATATATTCTGACGACAACCACACCACTCCAGTCAGCAGCCTGGTATTTCATGTGGGCGCGCTTTCATGATCACCCCTTTTCTGGTTGCCCTACAATTACTCACCAGAGTGCCTGTTAAAATTAACAAGAAAATCAGCGATCAAGCAACAGGACGATCTCTTTTATATTATCCATTGATCGGTTTCATGATAGGCATATGTCTGTCGGCTATCATGATTCTCTTACACGACTTTATGCCACCATTATTGCTTGCGAGTGTACTTCTGGCCATCTGGGTGCTGATAACCGGTGCATTACACCTCGATGGTCTGGCAGACAGTGCCGATGCATGGCTCGGCGGCTTTGGTGACCCGCAACGAACACTTGACATCATGAAAGACCCACGTTGCGGATCGGCTGCAGTCGTGATACTTATTATCATTCTGTTATTAAAATTTGCTGCCCTGGAATATATTGTCAGACAACAACAATGGCCATTACTTATTGCTGCATGTGTTTTCGCTCGCACTTCTCTGCTGCCATTGTTTTTAACAACAAAATACGTACGTCAATCAGGCATCGGAGCATCGCTTGCAAATAACTTACCACGACTGCCTGCTTGGATTATCACGTTAACCATCGTAATAATGTTACCTGTGTTAACGGGGATACAGATGTTATACAGTTATACCATTGCTATTAGCATTTGGGTATTCATGCGGCAGTTGATGGTAAAACGAATTTCGGGTATGACAGGCGATACCGCTGGCGCCATGATTGAAATAATGGAACTTGTTATTCTTATTGGTGTTTGTTTCTGGTAAGAAAGGTTATTAAATCATTTTTATGGAGAACGATGTTAAAACCATTCACGGGCATGGATCGCTTCCCACAAAAAAACAATAAATATAGCTCTAAAATATATTCACAACTATTTGCTACCCACACATTCTAATTTATTACATCAACACCTTGTCATCTGACACTATCAAGAATACCGCACACTTCATCCGCTCCTTGCAAAATTCTCGGGCTATGTCGGGACATTGTATCGGGATTTACCTTAAAAATTTGTTTTTCCTGCACTGCTTTAAGCTGCTTCCACTGCCCCCAGGCACTACCCCAGTCTTTAAATCGCTTTTCTTTTCCATTGATCATTATTACATCCGGGTTTTGTATCAGAATATCTTCCATGCCCACTGCACCAGACAACATAGCCATGTCGGCAAAGATATTAACCCCGCCGCATAATGTGATTATCTTGTTAATTAAATGTTCTGAATTGACCGTCATCAATGGTTGTTGCCATATCTGATAAAAAACACTGACTTTTTTCTTGTTTTTATTCTGCTGCCGCAATAATGACAAATGTTTATTATATTGATCAATAACCTTCTGAGCCTGTTTTTGCGTATCTGTCAAACCTCCAATTCTCATTAATAAACCGGGTATATCATCAAGCATACGAGCTTCGGTAATAAATACTGGAATACCCATTTTTTTCAATTTTTCTATGCTTCCGGCCGGGTTACCACTCTTCCAGGCAACAATCAGATCAGGTTGCAAAGAAATGATTTTTTCATAATCCAATGACTGATAACCGCCAACACTTGTAATTGATTTTGCTGACTCAGGGTAATCACTGAAGTCAACCACGCCAACCACTTGCTGACCTGCACCGGCTGCAAATAATAACTCAGTAGCATGAGGTGCCAAGCTTACTATTCTGCGTGCTGGCTGTTTCAATACCACGGATAGACCACTATCATCGACCACTTCTATAGATGCAGCCACATTAAATGCATAAAACAAATTACCTGTCAGAACAATAATCAGACAGATTTTCCTAATCGACGATACGGCTGACTGTGACGTAGTTGTGATTCTCATGGCATATAGTGAATTTCTATGATAGACCTTTGTCTATAGTCTGTTTATAATTAAGCTAAATATCAGACTATTATAAATGTAATAAAAACATAAAGATAATACGCATAACCCAGGTAAAAATAATGATTAAACACAATCCCAAAGGATTTACCCTCATCGAAGTCATGGTGGTGGTGGTTATTCTCAGTATTCTGGCCGTTTTCGTCGTGCCGAAGATTATGGACAAACCAGAACAAGCAAGGAAAACGCAAGTCAAACAAAACCTTCGCATCCTTGAACAACAATTGAATATTTATAAACTGGATAACGCACACTATCCAAGCACAGATCAAGGTCTGGCAGCCCTTGTAACCAAACCTTCCGGTTCTCCAGAACCTAAAAGCTGGAATAAAGAAGGCTATATCAATCGTATTCCCAAAGATCCCTGGGGTGGCGACTATCAATACCTGTACCCTGGCACACATGGCAAGATCGATATCTTTACATTGGGCCCTGATGGCGTACCCAGTGACGACGATATTGGCAACTGGGATCTGAACTGATTTTTTCGATCCACACGAGAAATTGGATTATATTCCAATCATAAATCAGAGTGGCCAAATGACTAAATTACGACCCAGCGGGTTTACCCTGATAGAGATTCTGGTCGCTGTTGTCATTATCAGTGTCGTACTTGGCGTTGCCCTGATAAAAATGAATTTCGATAGTCCTGAGTCAAAACTAAAACAGGAATCTGCGCGACTCGCCCGCACCATGCAACTGGCAGACCAGGAGGCTATTTTTCAGTCAAGAGAAATCGGGTTATTAATTCAGGATAATGACTATGAGTATTTACTTTACGACGAAAAAAAATGGGTGCCACTGGATGATGCACTACTAAAGAAAAGATCAATACCCGAAGAAATGGAGGTCACACTCAATATTGATGGCATTACAGTCGATACATCACCGGTCATATCTGACAATAAAACCCCTCAAATTGTTTTTTATTCAAACGGCGAATGGACAAGTTTTGAAATCATCCTCAAACCCTCTGACAGTTACGACCTTGCCTACACCCTGAGCAATATCAAAACAGGTACATTGGAAGTAGAACGTGAATCGAATTAACACCACAAGAGGATTCACTTTACTTGAGGTGCTGGTTGCACTGGTGTTATTAGCTGTAGCATTAGCCGCGATCATAAAAACCGCCAGTGAAAATACAATCAACACCGCTCATTTACGCAATAAATATTTTGCCAGCATTGTTGCCAGCAATAAACTGGCGGAACTACGAGTCGCCAAAACCTGGCCAGGCACTGGTTTTTCCAACGGTCGAACTGAATTGGCAAAACAAAAGTGGCAATGGAATGTGCAAGTTGAAAACACACCCGATGATCGCCTCAGAAAATTAACTTTAACCGTTGCACATGAGCAGGATAAAGACAATTTACTTTTCCGCGTAACAAGTTATATTGGTAAACCCTGATGCAAATGCCGAGTCGAACACAATCTGGTTTTACCCTGCTGGAAATACTTGTCGCCGCGAGTATTTTTGCGATTATGTCGGTGATTGCGATCACCGGCATAAAGTCCGTATTGGATGCTCAGGAAAGCACTAATAAAGTGGCCAATCTAATGCGATCGCTACAAAATACGTTATTTTACCTGGAGCAGGACCTGCAATATGTCAGTAATCGTAATATCCGCGATGAATATGGCGATGAGCAGACGGCCATCAAAGCAGGCAGTAGCGGCATCCAGGGCCTGGCAATTACGCGTGCAGGTATACGTAATCCTCAGGGTTTAAAACGCAGCAACCTTGTTCGTATACGTTACTGGCTCGATAATAATACCCTCATACGAAGTCGATATAAAAGCCTCGATCGCGGCCCTGACAATGAAACCATTGATCGAAAATTAATCGATCAGATCGACGAAATTGAATTTCGTTTTTTGAATAATGAAAACAAATGGATTGGCTTCTGGCCTCAACCTGTCCAGCAAAACACGGCCCAGGAATTGCCTCGTGCGGTAGAAATCACCCTAACGCATATTGAACTTGGTAAAATAAAACGCTTGATCGCGCTGCCTGATTAAATATGAGAAACACACGTATTCAATTTCATAATAAACAAACTGGCGTGGCGCTGCTTACGGCATTATTGGTCGTTTCCATGGCCGCCATTATTGCTGTCAATATAACCGAACGGCAACAATATGATATCCGTAGAATGCAAAACCTGCTGTTTAACCAACAAGCTTTTTATTACGCCACGGGTGGTGAAGCCTGGGCACAGGGGTTACTTTATAAAGACCACCAGAGCGATCAAAAAAATAATGGCACGGATAACCTTTATGAAGATTGGGCGCAACCATTACCATTAACATTAATTGAAAACGGTTCTATTTTAGGTGAAATCACTGATCTTCAAGGCCTGTTCAATATTAACAATCTCTATATCGATGATCGCACTGATCCAACCCAACTAACCAGACTGTCACAGCAAAAACAATTATTTGATCGTCTGCTGACCACTCTTGAAATAAACACATCGATCACACCTGCAATAATTGATTGGCTCGATAAAGATACCGATTCAACATTCCCTGATGGCGCTGAAGATGACGTCTATTTACAAATGACACCTGCCTACCGCACTGCTAATCGACGCATGGATAACCCAAGCGAACTAATGCTAATAGCAGGAATCAATACTGAAATTTATAACAAGCTTAAGCCTTTTATATCTGCACTACCCGAGGCAACAACCATCAATATCAATACCGCACCCGCGGAGGTGATTGCTGCCCTGTCCAGTCAATTAGATATTGATGAAGCAACCAATATCGTTAAGGATAGAACCAGCGCATTTGATAGCATTCAGGACTTTCTAAGGAACACACAGGGTTATGCGCAAAATATTAATAACTACCAAGGCAATGTTACACCCCTGATTAATGTCACTACACGATATTTTAAGGTGACTGCCGAGGTAAAAATCGATAATATCAATAAACAATTGATCAGCATCCTGAAACGAAACACGGATAGCAGCGTTAATATCATTTCAAGGAGCCCCGGGGATAATTAATGGCAAAAACGGTATTCATAAGAATCCATAACGATAACTCGGTTGATTGGGCTGTGTCTGGTGACGAGGGTGGTTTACCAACCCAAACCGGCAATATGCTCAGCCAGGTTAGTGATATTTGCCAGGGGAAAAAAGTTGTTGTCTTTATCCCAGGTGACATGGTCCACCTTGGAACCTATATGATTCCGGCGCGTAGCAGACAAAAGATCCTGCTTGCCGCACCATTCGCGATGGAAGATGATCTGATTGGTGAGGTTGATGATTTTCATTTTGCTATCCCTGCTCGTACGCCAGCCAATAATGTTCCTGTTTGTGCAATAACACATGACAGAATGGAATCCATTCTCAGCTTGTTAGAAGAACAAGGTATCAAACCTCAAGTCCTACTGACTGAGACCTTGTCTCTTCCCGTTCAGCAGGATGCCTGGACGGTGTTGCTCGAGGATGACAAATCCACCATACGAAAAGATGTATTCGATGGATTCACCGTAGATAGCGCTAATTTTCAAGATTATATCGAAATAGCTTTTCAGGATGCAGGGGATGAAGTCCCGGCTAAACTGAGTATCATGGACTTTCGTTCCCTGGATCAGGGAGAGCCTCTCGAAGCACTGATACCTGACACTCTAAAAAAGTCACTTGAATTACAGGAAGACACGTCTGCAAGCTCCATCATTGAGATATTGATCGCTAATTACAGCGAAAATGATGTTATAAATCTATTGCAAGGTAATTATGCTGTCAAACGAATACGCAACCAAAACTTGTCCAGATGGTATCCAGCCGCTGCACTTTTAATCGTATATCTGTCGATCAAGTCCATTGGTGGAATTATGGAATATGTCCAGCTTTCCAATGAATCTGAATTACTGGATCAACAAATCAGCCAGGTCTTCCGGCAGTCTTTGCCTGATGTAAAGCGCATTGTTAATCCAAAAGCGCAAATGCAACAACGCCTGAAAACATTAAAGTCTAGCGGGCAAAGTGGGCAAAACAGATTTTTTACTTACTTTCCGCATGCGATCAAAGCACTGAGTATCGACAATAGTGTCTTGATAAGAGGCATCAGTTACCGAGATAACCATCTCGACATCGAATTTAATATCAGTGATTTGCAAGCTTTAGAAAAGCTCAAAAGCGCTATTATTCAAACTGGCTCTAAGGTTGATATTCGATCTGCGGCCGTACAGGGGAAAGTCGTCTCTGCGCGCATACGTATTCAGGGAGAGGGCTCATGAAGGCCTGGTATAACGCAAAAGAACCCCAGGAACAGCGTATTATCTGGATACTGGGCATCATCATTGGATTGAGTTTATTTTACCTGATAATTTGGTCACCCGTGTCCGAAACCTTTGACCAGAAGAACAAGCAAGTGCAGGCTAAACAAGCATTGTTAGGCTGGATGGAAGAAACCAGCAAGGAAATTATTCGTTTAAAGCCACAAACAAACAATCAGCAAAAACGTTCGGGTGGCCCATTGCTATCATCGATCGACCGCACGATAAAAGCGGCCAGACTTAACCAAACCATGAAAAGACTTGAGCCTCAGGGAAACCAGAGCGTACAGATATGGTTTGAAAAAACGGCATTTGACACGTTGATTCAATGGTTAGGTAAACTGGATAGTGAGTACAATATAAATATCCAGAGCATTAATGTCGAAAGACTGGATCAACCTGGTCTGGTTAATGCCCGCCTGGTTCTGAAAAAAGGTTAATTATTATATGCAAAGCAATCGCTTTCCTCTGATTATGATTGGCGTTATCAGCTTTACTATTGCTGCGATTGCCATGATGCCAGCTCGCGTAGCCTACCGGATATTCAGCCCAGCAAAATCAAACATACAATTACATCAGATCAAGGGCACTATCTGGTCAGGTCAGGCAAATAGACTGTACGCAATGAAACATTCATTTTCAAACATACAATGGCAACTGCAACCGCTCGACCTGCTTCTGGGTGCTATGACATTGGATTTGCAAATTAATGACTCAAACTACCCTCTCAAAGGCACAATTTCACGTGGTTTCGGCGGCACGCTTCAAGCCAATAACCTCAAAGCAACATTACCTGCTTCCCTGATACAACAAGCGCCTTATGCCAGCTTTCTTGGCCTGAGCGGTACGCTCAGACTGGACATACCCAAACTTGCCGCAAATGAAGATGAGTTAAAGTCTGTCGAAGGAAACGTGCGACTCATTAACGGACAAATATCTGCACCGTTACAAGGAAATATTGGTAATTTAAATTTTCAGCTGTCAACTAACCAGAATGGTGTCCTGATCAAAATAACTGACCAGCAAGCCCCGATTGGTATTAATGGGACCGTGCGCTTAAAACCACAAAAAAAATTCAACTTTAACGCTTCATTTACACCGCGCGCCAATGCAGATGCCTTTCTGGTTACCATGCTGAAAAATGCTGGTCAGCCACAGACGGATGGCAGCCTGCTAATTAAGTATGATGGCAGATACTAAAACCACCACTAATATTGAAATGTAATCGTTTTTGAACTTACATACGATAATATTATCCGATTACTACAGATAAATTAGTTTAATTATCTTATGTACTGACTAAAGACTTTTTGCTAAGCTTATGAAGTAAATATATTTTCTTTGTTTAAAGTTTATGCGGGACGGTCCGAAACATAATAATAACGACTTATTTGTGACATCAAAAATAAACTTAAAGATAGCTCTGTAACTTATTGTTTTATATATGGATTATATGTTAAATAAATTATTAGCCAGGTTAGGAAAAAGGCTACTACTGCTGTCATTATTATGGCTGCCTCTTGTTTGCGTGGCTGAAAACGAGATAACCCTAAATCTCAAGGATGCGGATATAGGCACCTTGATCAAGACTGTTTCACAATTCACCGGCAAAAACTTTGTTGTAGACCCTCGTGTGAAGGCCCGTGTAACCGTCGTCTCGGCTAGCCCTCTGGCAAAAGACGAGATCTACGATATCTTTCTCTCGATTCTTGAAGTACACGGATTTGCCACAATACCTGTTGGCGACATCATCAAAATCGTGCCAAACAGCAAGGCAAAACAAGGCAGCGTTCCCACAGCCAGAGGCCGTAATGGCATAAGCGGCGATCAAGTGGTTACACGCATTATCCGCGTGAAAAATGTAACTGCCGCCCAGTTAGTTCCCATTTTACGTCCACTGATTCCATCACAGGGGCATTTGGCAGCCTACCCATCCAAAAACGTTTTGATCATTACAGACCGGGCTGAAAATGTTTCACGCATGGTCAAGATCATTTCACGCATTGATCAGGTTAGCGACAGCAATATTGAAATAGTCTCGCTTAGCCACGCTTCTGCAAGCGAAATCGTTCGAATTTTGAACGGCCTGCAGAAAGGTAAAAAAAACCAGGCAACGCAAGTTTCTTTTGTCGCTGATGAACGCACCAACAGTGTTTTACTAAGTGGCGAAGCTTCATCACGGTTACGCTATCGCGCACTAATCAGTCACCTTGATACGCCACTGGAAGCAGATGGTGGAACACGCGTGGTCTATCTGCATTATTCCAAGGCCAAGGACCTGGTGCCGGTACTCACCGGCGTGAGTAAAACGATTAAGGGCAAAAGCAAAACATCAGGCGGTGCATCCAGCCTGGGGAATAATATCAGTATTCAGGCAGATGATAGTACGAATGCACTTGTCATCACAGCCTCTCCTGCCGTCTTCAGAACGCTGCAACGCGTTATCAGCCAACTGGACATTCGACGTGCCCAGGTTCTGGTGGAAGCGATTATCGCTGAAGTCACACTGGACAAGTCACGTGAGTTGGGTGTGCAATGGGCGGTTGATGGCAGCCCTGATGGCAGAGGACCCGTTGGTGTTATTAATTTTGGTGGTTCTAACAGTATTGCCAATCTTATTGGCACGGTTGAAGGTGGCGGCATACCCTCGCTTGGTGATGGCGCCTCTCTGGGTTTTGGCCGATTTGATAGTTCAACCTTGAATTTTGCTGCCATTGTCCGTGCCCTGGCTAACGATGCCGATTCCAATATTTTATCGACACCCAGCCTGGTTACACTGGACAATCAGGAGGCTGAAATCGTTGTAGGCGAGAATGTACCTTTTGTCACAGGTGAATTCAGTAGCGCAGGCGGCACCACGGGTTCAGTTAACCCATTCAGGACCATAGAACGACAGGATGTCGGTCTGACTTTGAGAGTCACGCCACAGATAAACGAAGGTGACGCCATTAAACTGGATATCGAACAGGAAATTTCCGGCGTCATTCCTAGTAGTACAGGAGCCAGCGACCTGACAACAAGCAAACGTTCTATTAAAACAACCGTAATGATAGAAGATGGCCAAACCATAGTACTGGGTGGGTTGATTGATGACACCCTGCAACAATCTCACCAGAGTGTACCCATTCTGGGTGATGTTCCTTTGCTTGGACGTCTGTTCCGATATGATCGAACCGAAAAGAAAAAACGCAGCTTGATGATCTTTTTACGTCCACTCATCGTTAAGGATGCAGCGATACTTGCAAAAATTACTGAGGGGAAATATTCCTTTATTCGTGCCCAACAACTCGAACATAGAAAAAAAGGCATCTATTTAATGGATGATGATTTATCACCCCTGCTGGCAGATAAACTACCCGCCATACCCACACCATTTAAAAACAAGGGAATAGTCACTATCCCATTGCCTGATGAGTAGTCATGGATATTACCGAACATCAAGAATCTGATCAGACGATTCAGCCTCCCTCTGAACGCGAAAGCCATTTTCTGCCCTACAACTTTATCCGTAAACACGGCGTTGTTGTTACTGACATTAAAGATGACGTGGTCCAGGTGCTCTATAAACCGGGATGCAAATTATCTGTATTCTCGGAGTTAAAACGCTTCTTTAACCATCCGCTTAACATTAAAAAAGTTAACGCCGAAACGTTTGAAGTCAAGGTATCCGAGCTGTATGAAAGTGGTTCAAGCCAGGCATTGCAGGTTATGGATGATATCAGTGGAGATATGGATCTAACCAATGCGGCCATGGGGCTGGGTGAGCCGGAAGATCTACTCGATACCCAGGACGATGCGCCGATTATCCGTCTGATTAATGCCCTACTGGCCGAGTCTCTTAAAGAAGGGGCATCAGATATTCACATCGAACCTTATGAATATAATATGATCGTACGCTTTCGTGTTGACGGCGTATTACGGGAAGTGCTGCAACCTCCCCGCGCCGTTGCGCCATTACTGGTATCACGTATCAAGGTCATGGCACATCTGGATATCGCCGAGAAACGTCTGCCACAAGATGGTCGTATTTCGCTAAAAATAAACAACCGTGCCGTAGATGTGCGTGTTTCAACCCTGCCTTCCAATCACGGCGAGCGGGTTGTGTTGCGATTACTTGATAAACAGGCCGGACGAATGTCACTGGAACATTTGGGAATGGCAACCCAGGCTGCTCTCGACCTGGAAAAAATCATCCACAAACCTCATGGCATCATCCTCGTAACAGGGCCAACAGGTTCCGGAAAAACAACGACACTATATGCCGCACTGACCAAATTAAATAATCGAACACGCAATATCGTTACAGTTGAAGATCCAATAGAATACAACCTCGAAGGGGTGGGTCAAACCCAGGTCAACAATAAAGTAAAAATGACCTTTGCACGTGGTCTGCGTGCCATACTTCGTCAAGACCCCGATGTTGTAATGATCGGTGAAGTTCGTGACCTTGAGACTGCACAGATTGCAGTACAAGCCAGCTTAACAGGCCACATGGTAATGTCTACATTACACACAAACACAGCCATTGGTGCAATCACACGCCTTCGTGACATGGGCGTCGAACCATTTCTTCTTGCGTCAAGCCTAGTAGGTATTCTGGCTCAACGACTGGTACGAAAATTATGCCCTCATTGCCGTGAAGAAACCATTCCAAATGATAAAGATTGTGAATTACTTGGCCTCGACAAAAATGAACAGCATGTCATTTATCGCGCCCATCAAGACGGTTGCGACCATTGTTTGAACCTCGGCTACCATGGACGTACCGGTATATATGAATTTATTGTTTTAGATGACCAATTACGCAGTCTGATTCACGATAGTGCTGATGAATTGTCATTACTCCGCCATGCACGAAAAACTTCAAGCGGTATTCGAGAAGACGGGGTACGGCGTATCCTTAAAGGTGACACCAGTATCGAAGAAGTTATCAGAGTAACCCAGGAAGGTTAACTCGCTGCAAATTAGCGATCAGACAAAATGACTATGCTTCAAAAATACAGAACAGCCATATGGATTTTTAATAATATAACGTGTTCAAATATACCCGCGCCCTATCTGGATAGAGAAACTATTTAATGAGTGCTTTTGAATACAAGGCCCTGGATAAAAACGGTAAAAATTGCAAAGGCATCATTGAGGCGGATAATGCCAGACAAATCCGCTCGCAGTTGCGCGAACAAGGATTAACACCCCTATCAGTCGATGAAGTTGTCCAGCAGGACAAACAGATCAAACAAGGCAGTCTGTTCCAACAACGCATCAGTGCAATGGATCTGGCACTCGTCACACGTCAATTATCCACATTACTAAGTTCCGGCATGCCGCTGGAAGAAACACTACGTGCTGTGTCTGCACAAAGCGAAAAAAACAAGGTCAAACGAGTATTACTATCTGTCAGGTCAAAGGTACGCGAAGGCCATAGCCTGAGTACCGGGTTAGCAGAGTTCCCTGCTGTGTTCCCTGAACTCTATCGAAAAACAGTAGAAGCAGGTGAGGAATCAGGGCACCTGGACAATGTTCTCGACAGACTTGCTGACTACACCGAAGCCCGACAACAAATGCAACAAAAAACCATTATGGCACTCTTCTATCCTGCCATGCTCATCATTATTTCCATCCTGATCGTGATTGCACTGTTAACTTTTGTTGTCCCACAAATTGTACAGGTGTTTGAGAATGTGGCCCAGGAACTACCCGTTGCCACTCAAATCTTGATTGCAAGCAGTGATTTTCTCAAAACCTATGGATTATTATTACTTGCGGTACTTATTATTGGTGGTTTTGTCATTCGTTTGATACTTCAAAAACCCGGCCCAAAGATGAGCTGGCACCTGCTCCTGCTTAAAATGCCATTTGTCGGGCGCCTTATTCGCGGAAGCAATAGTGCCAGGTTTGCTCGAACCTTAAGTATTCTGACATCAAGTAATGTCCAGATACTGGAGGCGCTACGCATCTCGGGTCAAGTAGTCACCAACCTGCCTATGCGCCAGGCTGTTGAAGATATCAATAAAAAGGTCAAGGAAGGTGCTAGTATCCATGCTTCTATGGAACACTCAGGTTACTTTCCGCCAATGACTGTAAGCCTGATTTCCAGTGGTGAAGCAAGTGGCAACCTTGAAGACATGCTTGCGCGTGCCGCTATTATCCAGGAACGCGAGATAGAATCTATACTGACGACGACACTCGGTTTATTGGGCCCGATTATGATACTGTTCATGGGGGGTATCGTTTTATTTATTGTACTTGCTACCTTATTACCTGTTTTTGATTTAAACCAGTTAGTCACATAAATAGCCAAAAATATGAACAACCTCTTCTTTACAGTCAGTCGCACCATTATCATTTCAGGCTTGATACTGCTTATCGCTGCATGTAGTTCAAACCCGTCACAAGAAATAAACGGCGAAACGTCAAACTCACTCGATGAATCCATATACCAACGTGCCAAAATGGCCTATTTGGAACAAAACTACAAAACTGCCTCAACACTATTAGAACCATTGGCAAAAAAAGGTCATGCCAGGGCTCAATATACACTGGGTTATCTTTACTACCATGGAACAGGCGTCAAACAGAATCTCAATCAGGCTATATACTGGTTCACCGAAGCATCAAAACAAAAAAATACCAATGCCATAAAAGCACTAGAAAAAATCAAAACTGCCATGCAAAAAAGCAGTGGGGTAACAACCCAGCCAAGCCAACCCGTTATTGATTTGCGCCTGCCTAAAAAACCTGACGTAACCCAGGTTATTAAACAACCTGACACTCTTGTTACTGCCCCTGATCATCCCCGACCAGCTCAAACAATTGTACAACCACCTGCACCCAAACCAGTACAGATACTACAACCATCACCAGTACAACCTGTGGCTAAAAGTATCAATCCACCTTCAGCGAAACAATCTGATTTAATCAAAATTAAGTCACCTAAACAACAGGAAAGTATCGACTGGATCAACAAACAACCACCCAACAATTTCACAATTCAACTTGCCAGTACTACCAAAGAGGCCCCTGTCATCGACTATATCAGTCACCTCCAACTGGATGGCGTCTATTATTATAAAGCCAATGTTGGTGGCATGGTCCGATTCACTGTCATACACGGGAGTTTCCTGGAGTATGACCAGGCAAAAAGAAAACTGGCTCGCCTGCAAACACGTGGATTCAAACATGCCTGGATTCGCAAGTTAAAGAAAGTACAAATGCAGATAATCGCTCAATAGAAATTTAGTAATCAAGAATGACTACTATTGGTGCTAGCTAGATAATCCAGTATGCATGCTGCTCATCGCTGGTTTTTTATAAATAAACTATCTTACTTCAAATTCAGTGTCAGGGATTTAATTTCCCCTCGACGTTCAAGTTTCACATCTACCTGATCTGATTTAACCAATTCACCAATCACTTTCATTGCTTCACGTTCATTGCTTAGTGATATGCCATTAATACTCGTGATGATATCTGAGGGTTTGATTCCCAGCCTATTATAAATTGCACGATTTTTCTTCGGCAAAATACGATATCCTTTTAATCCCTTATCAGCAAAAACCGGAACAATTCGTATATTATCCATAAATGCCTGTTTACCACCGTTCAATTTCACGGGTAAGCGCCGGGTCTTTTTCTGTTTTATAGTAACGCCCGATGATGACTGTTTAGGAAATCGTAATATTTCAAAATTGCTACCGCGTTTTAATAACACATGGTCTTTTCTGACTTCCGCTAACCAAACACCTGTATCTACCTTGTCCTCAACCTTGAAGTGTTTCTGCTTGCCCTGCTTTGAACCAATAATAGCCGTGCCCTGCTTAAGATTATCACCTGCAAATACACCATAAAGAATCAAATTAAGACGCGTCTCCGGGGCCGTTAACGGCGCATCTTCGATAACAACATTTGCATCCTGGATTCCAAACAAATGCATATTTGAGAAGGACTGGTAATCAAATCGTTTTTTCTGATTAGCCAGGTTATTTCGCATTACAACTTTATTTGATTTGTTAATTTCTGGAGTTGAGATAAAAGCATTAACAATACGCCATCCTGTATCAGCAAGCTGTACTGACAAAAGCACAATAAGTACTACCAAAATAATGTGCGGGGATTTTTGTATAACCCAACTTTTAAGGCCAGGAGACAGGAAGTCCAGCTGTGATATTTTTGTTGTATCTATGCTCATAAGTTTTAAAATACTGATCTCGATAACCAGTTGATTTTATATCCTTTTTTTCCTTGTAAATCAAGCTAGTATCATTATATTTGCAATCATTAGGGCAAATATAAAAAAGAGTTTTTATAATAACTCTGTTTATCTATATAATTAGCCAATAAACTAACAAAAACAAGGTATTGATGATGTCAAAAAAATCTATTCTGGTAACAGGCGGTGCGGGTTACATCGGCAGCCATGTTGTACGTCAGCTAGGCGAAGCTGGTGAACGTATCGTGATCATCGATAATCTGTCAACCGGTTTTGAAGATGCAGTGCTCTACGGTGATCTGATTCAGGGAAACATGGGTGATAAGGAGCTGGTCAGCCGAATACTTAAAGACTATGACGTCGATTCAGTCATCCATTTCGCGGCTCATACGATTGTACCTGAATCGGTTGAAAATCCTTTAAAGTATTATGGTAACAACACCTGCAACAGCCGAAACCTGATGGAATGCTGCCGGGATGCGGGTGTCAAAAACTTCATCTTTTCATCCACTGCCGCGGTTTATGGTATTCCTGAAACAGAATCAGCTAGTGAAACAAGCCCACTCAGTCCAATTAATGCCTATGGCACATCGAAATTAATGACAGAATGGATGTTACGAGATCTGTCTGCGGTAACTGACCTTAACCATGTCGCACTACGTTATTTTAATGTCGCGGGATCAGACCCCGACTGCCGTATCGGACAATCAACGGAAAAAGCAACCCTGCTCATAAAAGTTGCCTGTGAGGCAGCTGTAGGCAAACGAGATAAGGTTTATATTTTTGGCACAGATTACCCGACTGCAGATGGCACGGGTATCCGAGACTATATCCATGTTGAGGATCTGGCCAGTGCTCATTTAAAATCACTGGAATACCTGCGAAATGGCGGTGAGTCAGCCACATTAAACTGTGGATACGGTCATGGTTATAGCGTACGTGAAGTATTAGATACCGTTGAAAAAGTAAATGGCAAAAAACTGAATATCATTGAAGAAGATCGTCGCGCAGGTGATCCGCCTACCCTAATCGCTGAAGTCGGTTTGATCCGTGAGCTTACCGGTTGGGAACCTCAATATGACAACCTTGAATTTATTGTTAAAACGTCGCTTGATTGGGAAAAGAAATTATTCAATAAATAGAGACAGACACATTATAGCTTGTCTTGATTACTATTCTTAGATGAGTGAGATGTACCAAAAAATATAGCTGCTGCTGTTTGTAATAATACGAAGATATCAAACATCATGCTGTAATTTTTCATATAGTAAAGATCATATTGTAATTTTTCTATCGCGTCTTCCTCTGATGACCCGTAAGGATAAGATATTTGCGCCCACCCGCTAAGACCAGGCTTGACCCGATGACGCATCTTATAAAACGGAATAATTTGCGATAATTGATTAACAAACTCAGGACGCTCCGGGCGCGGCCCAATCAGACTCATATCTCCCATCAATACATTTATTAATTGTGGTGTTTCATCGATTCTCAGGTATCTTAATACCATGCCGTTACTGGTCATACGATCATCATCTTTGTTCGACCAGCGGGGTAACCCATCAGCTTCAGCATCTTCATCCATTGTTCTGAATTTGATTAATTTAAACACTTTGCCATTTTTCCCAACTCGGTCTTGAATGTAAAATACGTTACCTTTACCTTTAGATTCCAGCAAGATGGAAATAACAGCAAGTAACATAACCGGCAATGAAAACAAGAGGATTATAAGGCTGGCGACTATATCAAAAGTTCGCTTAGTCACATTATTAGCTAATATTTTATTAAACCCATCCGTAAAAATCAGACTGCTGGGATGTAAAGCATCCAGTTTAATTTTGCCTGTTTGACGCTCAAAAAACATAACGAGATCGGTTACATCAATCCCCTCCATCTTGCACTCGAGAATTTCATCAACCGGAAAACTTTTTCGTCGATCATCAACAGCAACTACTATTTCATCGACATCCAGTTCTTGACATAGATCCACCAATGATGTCTCAGGCGCCAGAATCTGCTCTTTCGGAATCACATCGTGCTCACCAAATATATGAACATACCCTAATATATCAAACCCATATTTAGCTTTCTTTATGCCTAATCCCTGCAACTGACTGGCATTTTTTCCAGCACCTATAACTAAAACACGTTTTTTTAACAATCTGTAATTTGACAAGATAATATACAAAGAACGAGTTAACAAAATGCCTGCAAATGAAAAGAACATCGCAGACGCCAGAACTCCACGTCTGATAAACAAATTCGGGAATAAATAGAATATTAACGAAAATACGACCCAACCGAAAGCAAACCCGATCACTATCCGTATCAAAACATCTAACATGTTATGAAAATGGAGATTTCTCCTGTACATACCCATCACAACCATGGATAAGACCATAACTAACATAAAAAACAATGATTTCCAGATGATATTATGTGAGTCGAATATCAACCCATCATGGATAAAGACCCCTCTTAATGAGCTTCCGATAGTAACGGACGAAAGAAATACCAGGCCTTCAAGGATGAGTAACATCACATGCGCTAGTGGGAAATACAATCTAAAAAACTTAACCATGTTGACCCAATTTAGAAACCCTCAATATATATTTTCCGTATATCTATCATCAAATTATGCTGATCCAAAGATGGATTTCAAGTATTAACTTATATCATTAACGACAATAATCCATAGTATTCATTTATTTGTTAATAATTCCAATTCATATACAATATGCAAGTACATACAAGCATCTGGCTTAGCAAAAGCACAACTGCAATCTTACAATATAACAAGGTTTCAATATGATAACACTGGATCAAGCCAAAATCGGAATTATCGGCCTAGGCTATGTCGGACTACCTCTAGCAGTAGAATTTGGTAAAAAATTCCCTACCAAAGGTTTCGACATTAACAAACAACGTGTCACCGAGCTTGAATCTGGAGTTGACAACACTCTCGAGGTTGAACCCGAGTTACTTGCAGAAGCTACTCATCTGTCTTACTCAAGCAATTTACAGGATCTGAAAGACTGCAACATATATATCGTAACTGTACCTACGCCTATTGATGTGCATAAAAATCCGGTATTGACCCCATTAATCAAGGCCAGTGAAAACCTCGCAGAGGTTGTCTCGAAAGGCGATATTGTCATATATGAGTCCACCGTATACCCTGGTACAACTGAAGAAATCTGCGTACCGTATATCGAAAGCGGCTCTGGTCTGAAAATGAATAAAGACTTTTATATCGGTTACAGCCCTGAACGCATCAATCCTGGTGACAAGGAACATCGCGTCACCAATATTCTCAAGGTCACTTCTGGCTCGACTCCTGAAGCTGCAGACATAGTAGATGAGCTCTATCAAAGCATCATCACCGCCGGCACGCACAAGGCCAGCAGTGTACGCGTCGCTGAAGCATCTAAAGTCATAGAAAATACCCAGCGTGACCTTAATATTGCATTAGTAAACGAACTGGCAATTATTTTTCAGCGGCTAGGTATTGATACACTGGAAGTACTTGAAGCTGCTGGCACTAAATGGAACTTCCTGCCATTTCGGCCAGGCCTGGTCGGTGGACATTGCATAGGTGTTGACCCCTATTATCTAACACATAAGGCTCAGGAAACCGGACATCACCCTGAACTAATATTGGCTGGCCGCCGTATCAACGACAGGATGGGGGAATATATAATTATTCAACTCACCAAACTCATGACACAGAAAAAAATCCATATCGTCGACTCAAACGTATTGATTCTGGGTTTTGCTTTCAAGGAAAATTGTCCAGACTTAAGAAATACACGTGTCATAGACATGGTACATGAACTGGAAACTTACCACGCCAATGTTGATGTTTATGATCCATGGGTCAGTGGAGACGAAGCCCAGGAAGAATATGATCTAGAACTGGTCAATGAACTTCAAGATGGAAAATACGATGCTGTCATTATTGCTGTTGCACATAATGAATTCAAAGAAATGGGTGTTGAAAAAATACGCAAACTTTGCAAACCCGATTGTGTCGTTTACGATGTCAAATACACCTTTGGAAAAGATGAGGTAGACGGTCGCATATAACAAAATGGATTAAGAATAGAAAAACATGGACCTGTTTTAATTTAAATGAAAGATCATTAACACTAAAATAGTATTATTTTACCATGCGTATTTAGCAATGACACAATTACCTGAATTGCTATACCTGAGGTCTTCGCACAACGTTTTTAATAAAGGTATGCCCCTACCGGAATGACTCATATTACTGCCTAGACTAAAAGTAGTCTTGCTTTGATCAAACCCCGGGCCACTATCTTCAACAATAAGACTTAGCAATGCGCCCGATGGACTGGGTGAGTTCTCCAGTCGAACTTTAATATATCCTTCTTTTAATTTTTTGAGTCGTCTATTTTTTTCCGTGTAATATTCAGTAAAACCTTCAGGGTTATTTTTCAGTGCTGAATCAAGACCTAATAATCCATGATCCAGAGCGTTTGTAAATAATTCTGACAGGATGATAAATAATTTCGCCCTGTGTGCCTCACTATCCTGTATAGCTGTCAGACACTGTACAACATGTGGAAGTGGATCCATATGCTGTAAAATATCAACATTAAAATTGAATTCCACATCCCAACTTTTTGCATGAAGATCTTTCGCCCTGTATATTTTGTTTGAAATAGAAGCAAGCTTTTCTGGCTCACAATAAACATCAAGCAAGGTAACATCATCTGATAGAGATGAGCATTTAATAGCTACGTCAACACACTCCCTCCCCTTTTCTATCAAGGAAGATCCATCTGCTATTTTCCTGACTAATTCATCTAGATCAACACAGTCATCATTTAAAGTGCCACACAACATCTTTTGAAATCCATCGGTGACAACAGTAAAACGATAACCTGGAGAAATCTCATACAATTCACATCGTGAATTAAATTCTTCTGGAGATAAAACGCCAAGCGGTAAATGAGTCGATGCAATATTTTCAACCTCACCCATTTTATTATACAAATAGGCGTCAGGTAATCCACCACTCCAAATCGACAATGCTTTACATGCTTTATCAATATGAAAAACATTAGCTGACAAAAACATGTCCGTGGGGAGCAACGTCGACAAGCGATTATTAATCTCTATTAAAATACTTTGTAGTTGGAACCCTTTTTCTGTCATTGCATAAAATATTTCTGACACCGGCATAGCAACAATTGATGAAGCAAGCCCTCGACCACTTACGTCACCGACCAACACATTAATACCGCCGGATGGCGCATGTGAAACCAGTACAATATCACCACTTAATAAATCTGCTGATTCATATAAAGAAATAATACCGGGAATATCATTCACGTTATTATGTGTAATGTTTGCAATTATGTTTTCAGCAAACTTATGCTCTCGATGCATTTGATCATTAAATATAGCCAGTTCTTTTTTGTGTTTATCCACCTCATTATCAAGAGAAAAAATATGCTGCATAGTGCCAAGCCTGGCTTTGAGCATTAAACTATTTACCGGATGTATAATGAAATCATCTGCACCTGAATCCAGGATTTTTCTCAGCACCGACTCGTCAGCAATGGGCACAATAATGATGACGGCTACGAACTTATCAAAACTAAGTTCTTTTATATATTTAACCAAATCATACCCGTTCACTACAGGTAGGTTTAGGTTTGCAATAACAGTATCCGGAAATGTTTTCTGAAAAAGATCAAGAGCTGATTTACCATCCTCAGCCCTAAAAATCTCATGATCGTCGCTACCAATCATTTCTTTTAGTGCAAAGAATTCAGCCTCGTCATTCTCTGCGATCAGTATCTTCATATAAATTATAAAGCAAAAGGACTAGGTAATATTAAATAATTTTTCGAAATTTGATATTGCGAGAATTTGCTTGATCGTAGGCTGACAACCTTCAATTGTAACTCTAGCCATATCATTGCCAGCATGTTCCCTAAGCAATAACAACATACCTAATGCTGAACTATCCATGTAATCTGTATTATGCATATCAATAACATACACCATATCGGCAGACTCTCCTTTGTATGAATCCCGAAATTCCTTATGCAAAGAAAAATCAAAACGCCCGTTAATTGCTAATGTCAATGTTTTGCCATCGTCAGACTTTTGAACATCGATACTCATAATCTAATTCCTTCTTATCTGTATATCACTTTATTACTTATCAAAATAATTCTACGTCGCCTGTATCCATAGTCTCTTGTGATACAGTTCTATCTATTTGGTTTTTATCAGCACTATTATAAAAAGAGTCCTTCATCTCCTGCAAAGACACTTTAACTTCATCAATACTTGCAGCATTTAATTCCCTGTTGTTTAACAGGTTTGCGATTCCACCAAATTTTCCAGATGCCTGCTCTGACTGTCTATGTATATGCCCCAGAAGTTGACTAACCATATCTTCAAATTGCAATGACTGTACAGCCACTGAAACATTACGATTGATCTCATCGGTACTTCCATTTAGCCGGTTCAAATTTTGGCCAACACTCTCATTAAGGCCAGCAATCTGTTTCAACATCTTCTCAACATTCTCTTTTGAATGAATCGCCATATTCATATCTTTTGATGCCATTTTGGATACGGTATCCCTCGCTTGCTCTATATTTGTTCTTGCATTTCCTACCACATCACGAATTTGGTCACTAAATCGATTCGAGTGTTTCGATAATGCTCTCACTTCGTCTGCAACCACAGCAAAGCCTCTTCCGGCTTCACCTGCGCGAGCCGCCTCTATCGCAGCATTCAGCGCCAATAGATTTGTTTGATCTGCAATTGATTTCACATCACCCAACAAGGTATCCACCTGATCCATCTCCGATACAACGTCCTCAATGTTATGCGCCATGTTGATACTATCCTGACTGACAGAAACCACCTGATCTACCATGTACTTCAGTACCTTGTTGGTTTCAAGTGCAAATTCTTCATAACCAATATTATTTTTTTCGTCCTCAGTATCTGACCCTGCTTTCTGAATATTGCCAATCACATTCTGTACGACTTCACCCTGAAAACCAATTTGCTCATGCATGTTTGTAAAACTGTTGTGCAGGGTTACGATTGCATCACCGATTACATTACCTACCTGTGCGGTATCTTTTTCAATATTTGAAAGTTCCTGTTGTGCTCCCAAAACAACTTCAGCAACCAAGTGACATACTTCGTTCGTGTCATCATCAGCAGTAACCGGGTTATCGTCTTCCTGATTAACAATTTTTTGGCTGAATACGATCCAGATAACAATAACAACTACAGTTGATATGACATTCAGTGCTGTACCCACATTAAAAAGTAATACAATCAGGTTAACAGCACTGAAAAAAATGGGAATCCAGAATCTGGATAAGTACCTAGTTAGCATTATTCATTCCATTCATTATTCGATATACAGGTTATCGGTTATATAAATAGAATCTTAAGGATATAGCCAGGCTAAATACCATATAAATATCAATATGTTATTATTCTGACATACTAAGTTGAATGATTTTCGGAAAATTAAATGATTACAGGGGCGAAAGCCCCTGTAATTTATTTTGGTGGAGCTAGGCGGGATCGAACCGCCGACCCCTTGCATGCCATGCAAGTGCTCTCCCAGCTGAGCTATAGCCCCAAAAGTTTGGCAAATTTACGCGACTACAACGATCGTGTCAAGTCACTACACTAAGACTATCTGACAACCTGATTAGCAGCCCGCTCCTTGATAAAGTCGATTGCCCTCTCCATGCGCAGTAAAGTCTTGTTCTTACCCAGTAATTCCAGCGTAATATCAATCGCTGGGGTAGCCGCCTTACCAGAAATCGCCACCCTGACAGGCTGACCGATCTTCCCCAGATTAATATCAAATTGCGCGATAACCGCATCAATGGCCGCCTGAATATTAACTGCTGTCCAACCCTCAATACTGGTGAACCGGGTAGTCAAAGCTTGCATGGGTTCCAAAGAAGAGACTTTTAGATTCTTCTTGGCAGCATTTGCATTGTATGCTTCAAAGTCCTTGTAGAAGAATTCTATATTCTGAGCCAATTCTTTCAACGTTCGCGCCCTGTCCTGCTGTGGTTTGATGACATCCAACAGGTTTGGACCATTACTCGGATCAATATCCAACTCACCAAGATGCCAACTAAGGTGATGGGCAAGATGTTCAGGGGTCGATTTTTTTATGTATTCCTGATTCAGCCATAACATTTTCTCTTCGTTATACGTCGAGGCGGCTTTATTAATATCATTTGCATCAAACAGGCTAATCATTTCATCCAATGTAAACTCTTCACGGTCACCATTAGACCATCCCAATCTGACAAGATAGTTAAGCACTGCTTCGGGTAAATAGCCTTCATTACGATATTGCATAACACTGGTTGCGCCATGACGTTTTGACATGCGCTTGCCATCATCACCCAATATCATTGGGACATGAGCATAAACTGGAGGTTCAGCACCCATCGCTTTAAGAATATTAATCTGCCTTGGTGTATTATTCAGATGATCGTCACCACGCACGACATGCGTAATACCCATATCCAGATCATCAACCACAACGGTCAGATTATAGGTCGGCGAGCCATCGCTGCGGGCAATAATAAGATCATCGAGTTCAGCATTACTGATAACGACCTGGCCTTTAACCATATCTTCTATTATCACCTCTCCCTGCTTAGGGTTTTTAAACCGTATCACATAAGGCTGATCGGTATCTGGCTCATGTTCCAGGTCGAGACAAAGACCATCGTATTTCGGCTTTTCCTTATTTGCCATTTGTTGTTCACGCAACTGCTCAAGACGACCCTTTGTGCAATAACAACGATAAGCCTTACCTTCAGCCAATAACTGGTCAATAACCTGACGATATCTTTCAAAACGATGTGTTTGATAAAAAGGGCCTTCATCATATTCCAGGCCTAACCAGGTCATGCCCTCAAGAATGGCATTCACGGACTCAGTCGTGGAACGTTCAAGATCCGTATCTTCTATGCGTAAGACAAAACTGCCGCCATGATGACGGGCATGCAGCCATGAAAAAAGTGCGGTACGTGCGCCGCCTATATGTAGATAACCGGTGGGGCTGGGCGCAAAGCGAGTTTTGATTGACATGATAGATAGAAACCGTGAATGAAACAAGATGGAGATTGTAGCAAAAATCAGTGATGATATGTATTGGTTTGAACGAGATTCGATGCTGAATGCACAAATTTATTAAAATTCACCGACCTCAAAAAGCAAAAATAATAAATATTAGTCTTTTGGCGTATGACGAATTATCTTTTGTGCCACATTGCCTAGCGGAACGACATGATCGACACAACCCAGTTTCACCGCCTCACCAGGCATTCCCCATACAACACTGGTTTTTTCATCCTGAGCTATAGTCGGGGCACCTGCTTCATGCATTTCTTTCATGCCTCTGGCTCCATCATCTCCCATACCCGTCAGTATAATACCGATAGCATTTTGCCCTGCACATTGTGCTACCGAACGAAACAGGACATCTACTGAAGGCTTATGGCGATTCACCGGTGGGCCATCATTTAGCTCGCACACATAACGTGCACCATTTCGCTTGACCAATAGATGTTGGCCACCGGGTGCAATGTAAGCATGTCCTGCCAGTATTTGTTGACCATCCTCAGCCTCGCACACCACCATTTGGGAAAGACTATTCATACGGTTGGCGAAAGAGGCACTGAAGGCTTCAGGGATATGTTGTGTTATCACGACACCTGGCGTATCAGCTGGTAACCCCAGCAAAACATCTTTGATCGCCTCAGTACCGCCAGTTGAGGCACCAATAGCGATTAATTTATCCGTAGTTTTAAAGTTTTTGGCTTTTTGTTGTTTAGAAAGAATTGCATCGGCAGACAATTTCTTATCAACTGCCATTTTCTCTACCGTTTTTTCTATTGCCCGCACATTAGCAGTCGCTGCGTTTTTAACCTTACCTATAATTTCTTCAGCATAATCCTGTATTGCGTTCGCTAAATCTATCTTTGGTTTGGAAACGAAATCAACCGCTCCAAGCTCCAGGGCATTTAGGGTAACATCTGCGCCTTTTTCTGTCAGGGTTGACACCATCACAACCGGCATGGGGTGAAGCCGCATAAGATTGCCTAAAAAGGTGACACCATCCATTCTGGGCATTTCAACATCCAGCGTTAACACATCTGGTTTAAGTTCTTTGATTTTACTTCTTGCCACATAGGGGTCCGAGGCAGTTCCAACCACTTCGATAGCTGAGTCGGAATTCAATATTTCTGTCAACAACTGGCGCACTAAAGCAGAATCATCGACAACTAATACTTTTATTTTAGACACTGAAATCCTTCCTAAAACAATTCAACATCACCTGAAACAGGCTCTTGCTCAATGGTATGCATGTATTGCTCTTCACGCACAAGTATGGTGCTATTATGCAATGAGCGCATTTTTTTTACTTTTACTTTGCCTGATTGTGGATGATAAGCAACTTTACGAGGATACACATCACCAACATCTTCACCTAATATTACCAAGCCTTCAGTTTTTAAATATTCTTTTACAAAATCAACATTCTTTAAACCAATATTACTCATATTAGCTATAATTCTACCCCCACCGACAATTTTGACTTCCAGGTTTTCGCGTCGTCCGCCATTTTTCAGAATATCATTAATTAAATGCTCCATAGCATAATTCCCATATCGTGCTGCATCACTCATATCAACAGGGGAACCATCATCCTCACGATAATTTTTAGGCAACATAAAATGATTCATGCCACCTATACCGAATACTTTGTCACGTATACAGGCTGATACACATGAACCTAAAACGGTAATGACATATTCATCATCCATGGTCACATAATACTCACCTGGCAATATTTTTGCCGATACAGCATCCCGGGTTTTATCCCAGAATCGATTGATATGCCTGAAACCCTTTACCGAGGCCTTAGGCAAATTACTTCGACGATCAAACATTGCATTCATCGAATTATCTAACCTTGTTATAAACAGTATTACCGACCAGGCTAAACCGGTCGCTTACCTTAAACAGACTTTCTGAATGCCCAAGAAATAAAACACCGTCATTTTTTAAATTATTTGCATAACGGTCAGCCAAAACACGTTGCGTGTCTTTATTAAAATAGATAACCACGTTACGACAAAAAATCAGGTCAAACCCACCCTTGAAAGGCCAGTCATGTAAAAGGTTGAGTTGTTTGAATGTAATCAGATCCTGAAGGTAGGGAGACACCTTTACCAAACCACTCTGATCATTTTTTCCTTTCCTGAACCAGTTATTCACCAGTTTTTTTGGAAGACCTTCAATACGGCTCTCATCATAGATGCCTGCTTGTGCCTTGGCGACTACATTGGTATCCAGGTCAGATGCCAGTATTTTCACATCCCAACTATCTAACTGCGGGAAATGTTCCTGTAAGGTTATTGCGATAGAGTAAGGTTCTTCACCCGTAGAACATCCTGCAGACCAGATTCTGATACGCCGTGTATCCTGTCGTGTTTTTTGCCAGTGCGGTATCAACGTTTTAGCCAAGTATTCGAAGTGGTGTTTTTCGCGGAAAAATGACGTTAAATTAGTGGTGATAGCATTAACAAAATTAACCAGCTCTTCTTCATCTTCCGTTTTTAGAAGATCACAATAATCTGAGAATTTTCCAATTGATAATGATCTAAGACGTCGAGCCAATCGACTGTATACCATACTTCTTTTAGCGTCACTCAAGACAATGCCGGTATTATTGGCAACGAGAGTTTTTATATAATTAAAATCTCTGTCTGTGAATTTAAATTCATTCGCCTGTTCCACAATACTACTCCACTACTATTTCATCAAACGATGATATGAATATAAATAAAATGCCACTTCCTTGTGCTAGTCGACTAATACTTGGTCAGCCTAAAATTCATCCCACTCATCATCTGCTGGAGTAGATCGTCTTGCTGGTGAAGCTGCACGTGGTTTCTGACGTGTCGAGCCGGGTTGTTGACGTGCCGCCGTTTTCTGTTTTGCCTGTGGACGTTCTTCTCCGGTATCAAAGAACTCCATCAGTTTTGACAGGTCAGTCGATTGTTCATCCAGTGACTCGCTCGCCGCTGCTGCCTCTTCAACCAGTGCTGCATTTTGCTGTGTCATCTCGTCCATCTGGGTTATTGCCTTATTAATTTGCTCAATACCGGATGATTGTTCCTGGCTGGCTGCGGCAATCTCAGCAATGATGTCACTCACTTTCTTAACCGAGGTAACAATCTCTTCAAGCGACTTACCCGATTCATCCACCAGTCGCGTTCCTTCCTCAACCTTCTCGACACTGTCTTTAATCAATGATTTGATTTCTTTTGCAGCTGATGCACTGCGTTGTGCAAGATTACGTACTTCCGCAGCAACTACCGCAAAACCACGTCCCTGCTCGCCTGCGCGTGCTGCCTCAACTGCGGCATTAAGCGCCAGAAGATTAGTCTGAAAAGCGATTTCATCAATGACACCAATAATGTCGGCGATCTCTTTACTACTACTGTTGATCTCAGCCATTGCTGCACTTGTTTTACTGGCAACTTCACCGCCGCCTTCAGCTTCAGTACGTGCACCTGCTGCTAATTGATTCGCTTGACGCGCATTATCAGCATTCTGTTTAACGGTACCCGTCAATTCTTCCATACTGGAGGCAGTTTCTTCAAGCGATGATGCCTGCTCTTCAGTACGTTGACTCAGGTCTGTATTACCTTGTGATATTTCACTGGCAGCAGATGAAATATTGCCACTCGAACTCAGGATTTCACCAACCATATTTTTCAGATTGTTGATAGAGCTGTTTACTGCATCACTCAATACCTTGAACTCACCCTGGTAGTCTTCACTCATGCTATTTGTTAAGCCGCCTTCTGCAAGTTCTTGCATGACACCAACTGTTTCCTTGATAGGTGTAACAACGGCATCCATTAGAGAATTAATTCCATCCCCGAGGCCTTTCATAAAGCCTTCATATCCATCTGTCTGAATACGGCTATCAAGTTGACCCTCAACGGCATCATTAATCAGTCCTTCAATTTGGCTTTCTGCATCCTTTTGTTCAGTCTGATCCTTCCATTCAACCATGTTCCCCATGTATTCGCCATTCGGGCCTTTTATCATCGTTGCATTTACCTGAAATGCCAGGTCGCCAACAGTAATATCAGCTTTAGCCGGTAATCGCGATGGATCACTCAAAAGTGACCTCTGATGTTCAGGTCGCTTATGGAATTGATCGATATTCTGACCAACCAGATTTTTGCTATCCAGACTTGGCCAGATTTTTCTCAACTCTGTCTCTCGGTTTGCCAGCATATTGACAACAGATGGGTTGGCATAAACTATATTTAAATCGGCATCACATAACATGAGATTACTGGCTGCGCCATCGACCGCAGATTGTAATCGAGCTACCTCCATTTCCTTCGTACGCATTTCAGTAACATTAGACCATTCCAGCGCATTACCAATATAGTTGCCACCACTATCCATCACCGCAGTAACGTTCAATGAAAATTTTAATGGGCCAACCTGTATATCCGTCTGATACGGAAGATTATTTGGATCAGACAGTAATTGGCGCTGGTGTCCCGGGTTTTTATGGAATGTGTCAATATTTGAGCCGAGTATTTTATCAGCAGAAAATCCAGGATAAGCTTCACGTAAAACCGCTTCGTTTTCTTTCAGCAAGTTTAACGTTGAATCATTTGCATAAGTGATATTAAAGTCACGATCGATCATCATCATGGCCGTCATGGCACCGTCTACCATACCTTGCAAGCGTACAGAATTATTTTCTTGCTTACGTAATTCTGTTACATCAGACCATTCGAGTGCGTTACCAACATAGTCGCCACTCGGATCATGCATGGCACTCACATTAATCCTGAAAGTCAATGATCCAACCTGTATATCCGTAGAGTAAGGCAAGTTAGCCGGGTTACCCAGTAACTGGCGTTGGTGTGCCGGATTACTGTGGAATATATCAATGCATGTACCAACAACCTGGTCCACAGAAAACCCTGGATAAAGTGATTTTAGTGCGTCTTCATGCTCACCCAGTAACGTTATAGTCGACTGATTGGCATACGTTATCACCAGATCACGGTCAATCATCATAATCGCTGTCATGGCGTTATCAAGTACACTTTGCAACATGTCTGCGTCGCTGTCTACTTCTGCTTCATTTGTAACTTGGTTTGTTGCGGCCATGGCAGCATCCTCCGATTCATAAGCACTTAACATAATTTCTGCAACTGTATTTAATGCATCTTCCCAGGCCTTGGCGACATCATCCGTCCACAAATCACCCGCGATGCCCGACATCACATCCAGTAAGGTACCGGCAACGGCACCGTAATGATCCAGTACTGCACCATAGTTCTGATGCCTTGCCCCTAATCCTGTCAAAGCCTTTTTTAATACCGCCGGTTTGCGCAGGTTGTTAACCACTAACTGTAAGGCAGCCAGTAATTTCTTCTGCTGTTCTTCAGGCGTAGTATTCTGAAATAGAGGTATTACACCTGGAAACCGTTTAAATAACTCAGCATAAAACCTGGCTACCAGTAATTCACCCTGTGGCGCTAACGCCGCAAAACTACTTTCCAGTAAATCGACATTCAACCCAGCCTTAGGAGCTGCCGCCTTTTTCCTAACTACTTTCTTTTTTGCAGCTGGTTTGGGTTCACTTTCCCCATCTTCATTCATCCAGGCTAAAGGATCAAAACCCATCTTTTTCTTGGTAGCCATTTTAAGCTTACTCCTGTTAATTTTTTAACCGTTCCACGCAATACCCGCCAGAACACTTTCTGTTATCACCCACCAGTATTTTTGTTTTTCTTTCCGTTGAAACTGTTTATCATCCGATGACTCTTCATAAGGATGGATAGAATCCTGTTTACACCTTGTCAATCTGTCAGTTTTTTGCATTACATTACCCTCTCATGTAATAGGTCTTCGGCCAGTTGCCGATAATCTTCAGCCCCATTGCTTTTCGGCTGATAATCAAATATCGACTGCCCATAACTCGGGCTTTCTGCCAATGCTACTGACTCTCTCACAGGTGTTGCCAGCACCTCACTTGTAAAATATTCCGTTAATTTTTCTTTTACTTCCTGCGATAATTTTCGGCGCCCGTGATAACGTGTTATCACAAACCATTTCTTCGATTTTTGCTTCAGACTTTCATCTATGTAATCAATAATCCCCACCATTCGTGATACACCATGTAGCGCCAGAAAATCACTCGACACCGGTATCAATAACTCATCAGCAGCAAACAATGCATTCATCCCTAACAGCCCGGCTGAAGGTGGGCAATCCATTAATACAAAATCGCTCTCCTGACATAATCTTGATTTTTTAATGGCTGCTTTCAATATCCACCCTCTGTCTGCACCACCTTGTAACCCGGTTTCCACTTCACCGAGCCTTGACCCCGCTGCGATCAAACTTAATTTATCCGTTACTGTCAATCTCACTTCATCTATGGAAGTCTGATCAAAAAATACGGTATCAAGTCCACTCTTTACTGCGGTCTGCACACCCATTCCCAAACTAAGATGTGACTGCGGATCCAGATCAATAACGGTTACTTTATATCCTTGTTGCGCCAATGCATGCGATAAATTAATTGTAGTCGTTGTCTTGCCGACGCCTCCTTTCTGGTTCATTACAGCCAAACAACGCATTACTTATCCACCAAATTACTGATCCAGAATATTCAATTCACCTGAATTTAATAATTTATCTATATCAAGCAATATCAACATTTTTTCATTCACTGTTGCCAGACCTTTCACAAACGCAACCTCAATTTTGTCGCCAAAATCTGGTGCTGGCTTAATGCTGTCCTCAGGTACATCATAGGTATCAGAAACGGTATCCACGACAATACCCATTACTCTTTCACGATTCTCGCCTATTACCTTCAGCACGATAACAACGGTGATTGGCCCATACTCAAGCTGCTCCATGCCAAAACGCATACGTAAATCGACAATAGGCACAATGGTGCCTCTGATATTTATGACGCCTTTTAAATAATCGGGGGCATTAGGAACAGACGTTACTGATTCCCAGCCTCTGATTTCCTGTACACGCAGAATATCCACACCGTATTCTTCATCTGATAAAATAAATGTCAGATACTGATTTTCAACATCTGCGTTTACGTCATAATCTGTTTGCACATCGACTGTTTGAGCTATTGTTGTCATATTTTCTCCTACGCAACCTTATCTTCTTTAACGCTCGTTTTAATGCGAGACATGACCACCAAGCCCGGTACATCCAGAATCATTGCAACAGTGCCATCACCTAAAATAGTTGCACCAGACACACCGTCTATACGTTGATAATTTGTTTCCAAACTTTTGATAACCACTTGCTGTTGACCCAATAATTCATCGACAAAAAGGCCAATCTTGCTACCTTCGCCCTCGACCATTACGAGTAAACCGTTATTGATATCCTTACAGTCTGGCTGCAATTTGAATATTTCATATAAGCGAACTATATTTATATATTCATCACGCAACTTATAAACTTCTGCCTGATCAACAATTTTATTGATATTTTCATTCTTGGCTTGTAGTGATTCAATAATCGAAACGATCGGAATAATATAGGTTTCATTGCCCACCCTGACCAGTTGACCATCCATAATAGCCAGGGTCAGTGGTAACCTGATGGTAATTGTCGAACCCTTGCCTTCATTTGATACTATATCTACGGCGCCACCTAATTCACGGATATTCTTGCGTACCACATCCATACCGACACCACGCCCAGAGACATCACTGACCTTTTCTGCTGTAGAAAAACCGGGCTGAAAAATAAGATCATTGATCTTTTCATCTGAGAAAACTTCTTCTTCAGTGATCAAACCATTACTAATCGCTTTTGCTCTGATTTTTTCTTTATTGAGTCCGGCGCCATCATCGGTAATTTCAATAATTATACTGCCACCTTTATGATAAGCATTTAAATGCAACAATCCAGTTTCTGATTTGCCTGCGGCTTTACGTACTTCTGGTGTTTCCAGACCATGATCTAGCGAATTCCTGACTAGATGAACTAACGGGTCGCCAATTTTTTCCATGACTGTTTTATCAAGCTCTGTGGCTTCACCTGATAATTTCAATTCAATTTTTTTACCCAGCTTACTACTAAGATCATGTACCAGACGCGGAAAACGATTAAATGCAAAACTGATAGGTAACATACGTATACGCATGACACTTTCCTGCAATTCTCGCGTGTGTCTTTCTAACTGTGACAGGCCATCCATCATTTTTTCTATTTTTGACGTATCAAAATTCTGACCTAACTCACCCAGCATGGATTGTGTTATAACCAATTCACCGACGAGGTTAATCAGCTCATCAACCTTATCAATCCCCACTCGTATAGAACTGCCTTCGGCAGCTGCCTTGGTGCGCTTCTGCACAGGTTTTGCGACCGAATCATCCGAACCAGTCTTATCCTTATTTGTGACAATAACTTTTTCTTCAACTTGCAGCTCTGTTGTAGCTGCCAGTATTTCTTCTACAGGATCTGCATTTACTGCGACTGCGCTACTTGTGGAGACATCAGTTTGTAATGAACTGATTACAAGGTCACATTCACCTTCAACCCATTCAAACACATCATTAACAACAGCTTCATCTACGTCACCAAATAATTCGATTTGCCATGACAAGTAACAGTCTTCAGGCATCAGATCTGGCAATGCAGGCATTTTTCCCATGTCACATTTAATTTCTACCGGACCAAGTGATTTTAATTCTCTAATAATTCTGACCGGATCATTACCCGTCTGTATCATGTTAAGGTGAGGTCGAAAGTCAATCAGCCAGCCTTGAGTCACTCCAGGACTAACTTGTGCATCATCTTTTTCTTCTTCTACAGCACTATCTTCTTTATCTAACATGCACTCAAGTTGTTTCAATACTGACTGGACTTGTTTTTCATCGTACTCACTACTATCACGCTGTGCAGACAACATGCTTCTAACGCAATCAACGGATTCCAGTAATGCAGCGATGATTTCCTGAGTAACATCCCTTTCTCCACCTCGGACCTGGTCAAGTAATGTCTCCAATACATGAGTGAACTCGGCCACATTGTCAAAACCAAATGTAGCGCTCCCTCCCTTGATTGAATGGGCTGACCTGAAAATAGTATTAACTGTTTCAGGATCTGAGTCCCCTGCATCAAGGTTTAACAGGCTTGACTCCATTACATCCAGGCCTTCAAAACTCTCTTCAAGAAATGTTTCATGAAACTGCGAAAGATCGATCCCCATGCTATCTCATCCCAATACTTTTTTTATTGTCGTCAGCAATTGATCAGGATTAAAGGGTTTAACCAACCAACCCGTTGCACCCGCATCCTTACCTTGCTTTTTCTTGTCAGCACCGGCTTCAGTAGTTAACAAAAGTATTGGCGTGAATTTATAGGGTGCTAAACCACGTAATTCCCTGACAAGTGTGATGCCATCCATTTTTGGCATATTGACATCGGTTATTACCAGGTTAAATCTTGCTGTCTTGGCCTTTTGTAATCCTTCAGCACCATCAGCTGCCTCAACTACATCAAATCCTGCCTGTTTCAAAGTAAATGAAACCATTTGACGCATCGATGTTGAGTCATCTACTGTTAATATTGTTGCCATACCAATTTTCCTCTAATTCCTGATATATCCAAATAATTTACTTAACACGCCAACTTTAAAAATCTGTCCAACCCCAATGTTTGCGCTGATTGGCATACTGACTCTGATGCGTTCTTCCATTCCACAACAATGCCTTCTTTCTCGGCATCGTGCATAAATGCACAAGCCGATTGTAAAATTGAAGTGTCTATAATCTCGACATTAGCCACATCAAAGGTAATAGCATCCGGTTTTTCGACCAATAGGTTAACAAGTACCTGGTGAAATTCTGCTACTACCGAGATATCAAAAAATTCGGGACAGGCAAGCATTTTTCCACCATCAATGTCGATTACCTGAAACTGATTCTCGGTCACATTTATTCCCCTATTTCCATAATTTCTCTAACTGTTTCCATGCGTATCGTCATCAATCTAAAAAGCTTGAGTACTTATTTGTTTTTTTTTGGATATCGGTCAGCCGTTGAGACACAGCTTCAAAATATTAAGAAATGACTGAAATAACTAATAATTGTGAAAACGGGTTTTGATTAAGCAGATTTGAAAAAGTAAGAATCAGAGGAAAAAAAACATTATTGATTCTGGCAATACTATTAAACTGTCATATGGCAATTAACCGGATAAATAACAGGCTTTTAGGTGGTCAACGGGTCTGCGAGAACAAGTGGATCCAGATATGCCTGGAAGATCTACACCGTTTTCCAGACACAATGACCACCATTAGATTGTGCGATCATATCAAGGTACTTTTCATGTGCTTCCACTTCAGCAGCGGTTGCCACTAAAACAGGTAAGGCAGCTCGATTAACATCCAGTTTTATGACTGCTTCTTCATGTTGAACCTGTTCTTGTTCCTGAGTACCACCCAGACTTAAACTCACTTGCCCGCCAGTCATTATCAGGTAGACATCAGCGAGTATCTCGGCATCAAGTAGTGCCCCGTGTTTTTCACGCTGTGAGTTATCTATGTCATACCGTTTACACAGGGCATCAAGACTGTTGCGTTGACCCGGGTGCATTTGCCGCGCCATGGTTAGCGTATCGAGTACCGTACAAATATCCCTTGTCTTTCCAATATCTGATTTAAGCATTCTCAGCTCATGATCGATAAACCCAACATCAAATGGTGCGTTATGTATGACTAACTCAGCACCTTTTATAAAGGTTATAAAGTCATCTACAATATCGGCAAAACGAGGCTTATCATCCAGAAATTCATTCGTAATACCATGTACTTCAATAGCACCTTCATCAATAGCTCGATCAGGCTGTATATATTGATGGTAGTGATTCCCGGTCAGTTTTCGATTGACGACCTCGACACAACCTATTTCGATAATCCTGTGCCCTTGCCTTGGCTCCAGCCCCGTAGTTTCAGTATCAAGTACAATTTGACGCATTATTTAACCCTGCATTTCATCGATGGCCTGGTTTGCCAATTGGTCTGCTCGCTCATTTTCAGCATGTCCAGTATGTCCCCTGACCCATTCCCATTTTATTGTATGTCGTGCAACTGCCTGATCCAGACGTTGCCATAGATCCACATTTTTAACCGGTTTACGTGCCGCAGTTTTCCAATTACGTTTTTTCCACCCATCGATCCATTCAGTCATTCCTTTTTTAACATACTGACTGTCAGTCGTCAGTGTCACCTCACAATTCCGTGAGAGTGTTTCAAGGGCAGCAATAGCAGCCATCAACTCCATTCGATTATTAGTCGTTTCAGGCTCGGCGCCATAGAGTGTTTTTTCTACACCTTTATACCTCAACAAAGCACCCCAGCCACCAGGGCCAGGATTACCTCGACAGGCGCCATCAGTAAAAATTTCAACTTTCATTGCGTTCATAACTCCGTGAAGCAGCATCTCCCAACCCGGCAACAACGCTACGATTTGGTCGCCATCTAGGTTTTATAGGTGTCATGGTAGAAACTTTTTTTCGTGCAACCAGCATGTATGCCCCACCAATAACAGGGCAACAACGATCACCCCATGATTCAAGAAATTGCAATCGACTTAACAAACCAGTTCGGTTCACGGGGGGACGAAAAAAATAATGCCGAGTCACATGAATATCAAATCCCAGCAACTCTAGCCAGTCTCTCACCCGAGTAATACTTAGAAAACGGCCATTCCAGGGTGCCATTTCAGTTCTGCTAAGTAATCGCCTCACGCCCCACATGCTGATCGGGTTTAAACCCATAATAATGACATTTCCTTCAGGCACAAGTACCCGCTCTGTCTCACGCAAAAGCTGTCGCGGGTCATCGGCAAATTCAAGCGAATGATAATGGAGCACAGCATCAATACAATCCGGTTGCACGGGTAAATGTTCTGCCAACCCACTAACATCACACAAAGGACCGGGTGGATTGTCGACACTCATAACCACTTTATGCATGATACGGCTGGCAGATAGTAACGATGGGACAATCGCGCCGACCTGTAACAAATGATACCCAAACAAGTCCGGTAATATCTCATCAAGTAAATGTTGTTCACAATAAGCCAGTTTTTGTCCCAGTGAACTACAGTACCAATCCGATAATTGCCTGGCACTTAGCTGTGGCTGCTGACTATTTTCCTCATTTTTCATAATGCCTAAAGCATATCATATTCAGAACAATAACGAGGTATTCGGCACCAATGAAAAGCTAGGCCAACAACCTGTCTCTTACTTCATTCTTGACCTATAGATCAAGAACTGCCACGATTGGCTTATGATTACAGTAAGCTATATACACGCATTCAGCGATAATTATATATGGTTGATTCATAAGGAAAATGAAAAGAATATCGTGATTGTCGATCCTGGTGATTCGAAACCTGTTCTGGCTGCTATTGAACAACATAAATATAAACCTGTCGCGATACTGGTTACCCATCATCATCCCGATCATATCGGTGGTATTCAGCAATTAACCAGACTTTATGACATCCCGGTTTATGGACCAGGTAATGAAAATATAAGCGCTATTACTCACCCTGTAAAAGAAGGCGACCATGTATTGATTTCGGATCTGGAAGTTGATTTCAAAGTCATGGATGTTCCCGGGCACACACGTGGCCATATCGCTTATTTAACGCAAAACAGACTCTTTTGCGGTGACACATTATTTACTGGTGGTTGCGGCCGACTGTTTGAAGGCACTCCCGCACAAATGCATCATTCCCTTGGTAAAATTGCTGCCTTACCTGATGAGACACTCGTTTATTGTGCTCATGAGTACACTTTAGATAACCTTTCTTTTGCAGAGGTTGTAGAGCCTGGTAACATGGATTTATTGCAACGAATAAAGGATACTCAAGCCGCTCGCAGATTAAATCAGCCAACCGTGCCTGCAACCCTTGCATTAGAGAAGGCAACCAATCCTTTTCTACGTTGCCATATTACAAATGTGATCAAAGCAGCAGAACAATATGCATTAAAGAGACTAGAATCAGGTGCCGATATATTTAGTGTCATCAGATATTGGAAAGATAAGCTGGATTAGCCAAAGGATTAGCAAAAAAAGTAAATAAACATGCAGATCATTCCACAAAAAATCATCAACTTTACGCTCGCTTTTATTTTGTCACTCTGTGTCACGAGTATGTCACCCAGTGCCGCATTTGCTAACCTGACACCCATTGGCCACCAACCTGAATTTTCTCCACCTGAAGAAACCAACTTATGGAAAAGAATCGAAACCGGTATGAGCCTCAGTGGCCATATCCACCGACCCAGAGTTATCAGCCAGCTAAACTGGTATAGCAAACACCCTGAATACATTAATCGAGTCGCTGAACGTGCCGCGCCATTTCTGTATTTAATCATGGAAGAGATAGACAAACGCAATATGCCGGCAGAAATAGCCTTATTGCCCGTCGTTGAGAGCGCCTTCCAACCATTCGCTTATTCCCACGGGCGTGCAGCAGGTATTTGGCAATTTATACCTAGCACAGGCCGTATGTTTGGCTTACAGCAAAATTGGTGGTATGACGGCAGACGCGATATCGTCGCCTCAACAAAAGCCGCACTCGATTATCTCCAGGCGTCACACAGACGATTAAACAATGATTGGTTACTTGCATTAGCAGCCTATAACTCAGGCGAAGGTACGGTTAGAAGAGCAATCAGGAAAAATCAGAAGAAAGGTAAACCAACCGATTTCTGGCACCTTGATCTCCCAGATGAAACACGTGCCTACGTACCTAAATTGCTTGCTATCAGTGCTATCATCGCTGATACACTTGATTATAATATTGATTTATATCCTATCAGCAATGAGCCTAAAGTTGTCGAGGTTGCGATTGATTCACAAATCGACCTGGCACTGGTTGCCAAACTGGCTGATATGACTCTCGAAGATGTCTATCGACTAAACCCGGCCTATAATCGCTGGGCTACCGAGCCCAACAAAAAACGCAACCTCCTGATACCAATTGAAAAAGAAGCTTCCTTTAGAGCACAACTGGCCAGCACCCCAAAAAGTCAGCGCATACAATGGAAACGACATAAAGTTAAATCAGGGGAAACGCTCAGTCATATCGCAAAAAAATATCGCACAACTGTCAAACTTCTGAAACAAGTTAACAATATACACCGACATACCATACGTGAGGGTAAACACTTACTCATTCCGCTGGCAACACAATCGCTGAATAAATATTCATTAACCCAGCAACAGCGGTCATCAGCTAAACGATCAGTTAATCGACCGGGTCAAAAAGTCATCATCACAGTCAGGAATGGCGATACATTCTGGGATCTATCACGAAAATACAAGACTTCTGTCAGGAAACTGGCCAAATGGAATGGCATGGCGCCACGCGATACACTCAAACCAGGATCCCGGCTTGTATTATGGCTCAAGCACAAACAACATCAAACTCACCAGATCAATACCAGACTACCCGCCAACACAATTCGCACCATCCATTACACCGTCAGACGGGGTGATTCCCTTGCGCTTATCTCGGTAAAATTTAGAGTTTCCATTAAACAATTACGAAAATGGAATCATTTACCCAAAGGTAAATACCTGCAACCAGGACAAAAACTGAAATTATATGTCGATGTCACTCGCCAAACCTGATAATAAACAGAACTTCATACACCAGACCATCCAACTACAAATGAGCACTTAATTAACTATATTTTTAGACAAACTCGCTAAATTTATTCTTCAGCATGTCGATATATTATATGGAATAACTATCAACAAGAAGTCTAAATATGTCTAAAGCTGCCTTAACAGATGATCAAATTGCCAATGTCATGCGTGGCATGGATATACCGGCACAGCCACAGATTATGGTTGATTTACAAATGGAACAGGCCATGCCCGACCCTGACATGAATGAAATTGCCCGACTCATAAGCCGCGATGTCGCTATCTCCGGGCGTGTACTAAAAGCAGTTAACTCACCTTTTTTCGGCCTTCGTAATACCATCACGTCCATTCACAAAGCAGTGACGTTATTAGGCATGAACAGTGTCATCAATATCGTCAATGCGGTCGCCGTCAGAAATGAACTATCACAAAAAGAAAATATGTCAGAAGAAGAAATTCATGACATGAATCAATTCTGGGACACTGCACAGGAAGTTGCTCTGGTTTGCACGACGATTGCCAAACAAATCGGTTTTCAGTCACCGGACGAAGCATACTCATTGGGATTATTCCATAATGCCGGGATACCATTACTCAGAGAAAAGTTCAGCAATTATCATGATGTATTAGTTGAATCTTATAGCGGCAAAGAAAAACGAGTAGTTGATACTGAGAATAACCTGATCAATACCAACCATGCTGTGCTTGGGTTTTATATTGCAAAATCCTGGCGCCTGTCTGAAAACATTTGCGAAGCAATACAGCAACATCACAATATCATTGAAGTATTTGGTAGGGCCGATAATCAAGGCAGCGATGTATTAAACCTGCTATCCATACTTAAAATGGCCGAACATATTGTCGGGAATTTTAGAACGATTGGAGGGCAAGAGACTGATATTGAATGGAATGAATGTCGGGATATTATTTTCCATTACCTGGGCATCAGCGAAGATGATTTTGAGGAAATTACGATCATTTGCCGAGACATGGGCATCTAGTCTTGATTGGATAAAATAACCATTCCCATGCAAAAAAGGCCAGCAAAAGCTGGCCTTTTTTTATCTACATCAATAATAATCTAGCAATAATGGTCCGTAGCTGCCTTAACTGCAACACCACTCTGGATATTGGCTCCCATTGAGGTTAATACAGCATCCAATGCACCCAGGCAAAACAACACGTTGGTTTTATTGCTGGCATAACCCATCAAACCGATACGCCAGACCTTACCAGCAAGATCACCCAGGCCGGCACCGATTTCAAGATTGTAATCATGTAACAGTTTGGAACGTACTGCAGCATCATCAGCACCAGAAGGAATGGTCACGGCATTTAACTGTGGCAGCCGATCAGCTTCATTCACTATAAACTCAAGCCCCATAGCCTCGATCCCTGCGCGTAGTGCCAAGTGATTATCCTGGTGCCGCTTCCATGAATTTTCCAAGCCTTCTTCTTGCAGGATCACCAGAGACTCATGCAATCCATATAATGAATTAATCGGTGCGGTGTGGTGATAAGCACGTTTAGCACCGCCTCCCCAATAACCCATAACCAGATTAAGATCCATAAACCAGCTCTGTACCTTGTTCTTGCGATTAGCGATACGCTCTTGAGCGGCCTCACTAAAACTCACAGGTGATAAACCCGGGGTACAAGACAAACACTTCTGCGTGCCAGAATAAATTGCATCTATTCCCCATTCGTCCACAAGTAATGGACTTCCTGCCAAAGATGTCACAGCATCAACAATCGTCAGACAATCATGTTTATGAGCTAATTCCACCAGGGTTTTGGCATCAGATAATGCACCCGTAGAAGTTTCTGCATGTACAAATGCCACGGTATTGGCATCCGGGTTGGCCTTTAGCGCTTCTTCAAGTTTGTTCGCATCAACAGCATCACCCCAGGCGTCCTGAACCATAATGGCAGTCGCACCACATCGCTCAACATTCTCTTTCATCCTGCCGCCAAATACGCCGTTCTGACAGACAATCACCTTGTCACCAGGGGACACGAGATTAACAAAACACGTTTCCATGCCAGCTGAACCTGGGGCCGAGACCGGCATGGTTAAGCCATTTTTGGTCTGAAATACATATTGAAGCAGTTCTTTCATCTCTTCCATCATCTGCACGAAGGCAGGATCAAGATGTCCGATTGTTGGCCGTGACATGGCCTCAAGAATGCGTGGATTAACGTCAGAGGGACCAGGTCCCATTAAAGTCCGCTCAGGCGGATGAAATGATGAAATACTCATATAAAACCTGCTGATTTAAAATGATTATAAAAAATGTGCGTTATATCTTAGCAAATTACTGGGTTATTTGAAATAAATTATACCTAAATTTTATCCATCTGGACGATTTTCTATCAGAAAACAACGGGCATAATGCACATCACCACTCTTTTCCGGGTATTGCTGCCGACACACAGGCATGACGTCCGGACAGCGCGGGTGAAAATGGCAGCCTTGTGGTGGATTAATAGGAGATGGAATATCACCTTCCAGCCGCAAGACTTCAGACTCCGTGTCCGGTTCCAGTTTTGGTACCGCAGACAATAGCGCTCTAGTATAAGGGTGTTTAGGTGCATTTAAAACATCATCCACTGGACCATACTCAACTATACGTCCCAGGTACATAACTGCCACATCATGGGCCAGGTAGGCAACCACTGACAGATCATGTGTTACAAATAAATATGACAAACCCAGTCGTTGCTGCAACTCATTCAATAAATTCAGTATCTGTGCTTGTACAGATACATCAAGAGCGCTGGTTGGCTCATCACAAACAATCAGTTTTGGATTCACAGCCAGTGCACGAGCAATACATATTCGCTGTCTTTGTCCACCCGAGAATTCATGCGGGTAACGGTATTTCATATCTATAGTCAGGCCGACTTGCTGCAAAAGCTCATCAATACGATCAGCGCGCGCGACAGGATCAGGTAAAATACTCTGGGCCAACATGCCTTCTTCAACAATATCACTTACACGCATACGCGGATTCATAGACGAATAAGGATCCTGGAATATAATCTGAACGTCTGTGCGTTTTTTGCGCAACAATTCCCCTGATAACTCAGTTAATGACTGCCCTTCGAATGAAACCTCACCACTTGTAAACTGCCGTAATAATTGAAGTATGCCTTTACCAACCGTGGTTTTACCACAGCCAGATTCCCCCACGAGAGCCAATGTCCTGCCTTTATGCAAACTTAAACTGACATCATCAACAGCGTGCACATGACCGACAGTTTTTTTGAATAATCCCCTGTGTACAGGAAAATAAACCTTCAGGTTATTCACTTCAAGCAAAGCGGTAGCCGGCATCTCTTCTGCTTCAGCAGCAGGTTGTTTTTGACTAGATGTTTCTAATTGATCAAGCCTGATCTCACCACTCAATAAATGGCATTTACCGCCATGCTGGTCTGACAATTTCTGCCATTCAGGTTCATCAATTGTGCATTTATCTATTTTTATTTCACAACGCGGTGCAAAACGACAACCCATGAATCGCTGAGATAAAGATGGCACTGTTCCCTCTATCACTTCAAGAGTTGATAAACGCTTATTCATATCAGGAAGTGCCTTAAACAACTTCTTACTATACGGGTGTCCAGGTTGGTTAAAAAAAGTTTGCCTATCGGCCATTTCAACCATTTGCCCCGCGTACATCACACCGATACGATCTGCCATTTGTGCAGCCACACCCAGATCATGCGTGATTAACAACATGGCCATACCTGTTTCTTGTTGTAATTTTTTCAACAAACTCAATACTTGCAGTTGAATTGTCACATCCAACGCTGTTGTTGGTTCATCCGCAATTAGTAATTCAGGCTCGCCTGCAAGGGCAATCGCTATCATGACACGTTGTTTCATGCCGCCAGATAACTGATGAGGGTACTCATTAATACGACTTACCGGATCAGGAATCCCTACTGCTGTGAGCAATTCAATAATTCGCGCTGTTGATTGTTTGCCTTTTAAATTCATGTGACAGGTCAGAACCTCACCTATCTGCTGTCCAACAGTTAATACTGGATTCAGGGAAGTCATCGGTTCCTGGAAAATCATCGCCACCCGGTTGCCGCGGACACGACGCATGTTCACTTCAGAAAAACTACTTAACTCTTCACCTGCCAACGAAATAGAACCATCAACTACACGCCCACCTGGAGAAGGTAACAATCCCATAATGGCGAGCGCAGTCATGGATTTCCCACACCCGGACTCACCCAGTAATGCAAACGTTTCGCCTTTATTTATAGACAAAGTAAGACCATCCACAGCACGTACCTGGCTTTCTCCTTCACCAATCCATGCTTTCAGATTTTGTAATTGTAATAAAGGCTCAGTCATTAATTATTCATCTAGATCCGAGAATTCCAGAATAACTTTTTTTAAAACCATTCTTTGCTGTTCAGATAACTTCATCCATGCCAATGCTATTTCAAATGCTTCCTTGTCTAGCTGAGGCTTGCTATGAATCACTATTTCCTCAATCTCTTCAACATTGGCCTCTTCTTCGTCTTGAACATCGGCCTTCTGATTACTGACAATACTAAGTGAAGGATTTTTCTTTGGATATTTCGAACCTGCTCCAGATAATAACCAATTAGAACGTACATTCAGGAACTGGGAAACCTTGACCAATTGGGATGTTTTTGGATAATCCTCACCCTTCAGCCATTTACCTATCAACTGTGGCGATAGTTTCAACTCTTTCGCCAGAGCCGACTGCCGACCATGACCCATTCTCGGATAATTCATATCATCCAGTGCTTCATGCAAACGTTCTGCGAACTTCTTTTTTTCTTTAGACATATTTTTACCTCAAATCTATTTTACCTGGTGTAACCCTGGGGTTACTTTTGTCTTTGCATTCGGGGGTCAAATGCATCCCTGACGGCATCCGAGAACAAATTCGCTGCCAATACCAATATAAACATAAAACTGAATGCGGCAGCCAGAGACCACCAAACCAATGGTTCTCTTGCCATTTCCAGTCTTGCTGCATTAATCATGTTACCCCAACTATTAGTAGAAGGGTCAACGCCAACGCCAACGTAGGATAACACAGCCTCAGCCAAAACAAGGCCGCTGAAATCCAGCACTACAATTATAAGGACAATATGCATAATATTCGGCAGGATATGGCGACTGATAATACGCAAATTCTTCACGCCAAATGCCTGTGCCGCCTGTATATATTCAAGCTCACGTAACTTAAATGCCTCACCTCGCAATAATCGACACAGCCCTGTCCAGCTCGTAATACCTAATATAAAACACAATGCCAGCAATCGAAGATCAGATCGCTCAATCGACGTACCAAACATATCAGGGTGATTGGAAATAAAAACCTGTATCGATAAAATTGCCGCTGCTATTAACAATACCCCTGGAATGGAATTCAAAGTGGTATAAATATATTGAATTACATCATCTATCCAACCTTGAAAATACCCCGCCATAACACCCATAAGGACAGCAAATGGTAACATGACCATGGTGGTAAGACTGCCAATTACCAGGCCAGTTCGAATACTCTTCAGACTTAAATACAACACATCCTGGCCAACCTTGTCTGTACCAAACACATGATAGTGTGTGGCCGTATTTATGAGAAATAAAACAATTAACAGAATGACCCATGTAACTAAAATGGCGACGCGCCACGGCAGGTGTGTTTCACCGCGCAACACCTGCGTCAGCAAAAATGAAAACTTTTGCCTCGTATATCGTGCACTGACCATTGTGACAACCAGTAATAAAAACAACATCGCGATAATTGATTGCCAGACACTATTGGCAGAACGCCAGGTAATATCTGCCATTCGCTGTTCTTCTGGTTTTTCTAAATGTGCCCCGCCGTATTTCAGTCGCGGGTAAATACGCTGACTACCTCCACCGGGTAAATCAATTGTTTCCTTGGTAAACGCTTGTATGGCAAATGGAGCAGAATAGGTTTTTTCAATTTTTTCATGCAAGTCACTGGTTAGCACATCCAGCACACTACTGACATCAACCGAATAATGTACTTCGGCACCCTGCTGTTGAGTTAATGGCAGCCGAAAATGAATAGAATCAAGCAGACCAACAACCACAAATACAAATAGGACCACTGCTGATGCCATGGCCATCTTACGTTCAAAGACCCGCTTCCACGGCCTGCTTAAATGTTCTTTGCTTCGAATATAGGCAGAGAACATGACGACCATAACCAATAACAGAAAAATAAAAATATCAGTCCAGAGATAAGTTGCCTTAAGTGCAAAAAAACCGGGCAATACATTCAGCAATACCAAAACGGTGAACAGACTAATTGCAGGCCAAAGCCACCATTTTTGTTCGACGTTATTCATCAACTCAACCTCACCCTGGGATCGACAAGGGTATATGAGATATCAGTCAATAACAGACCAAATATATAAAGCACAGAACCCAAAAACACCATGGAACGTACAATCGCAAAGTCCTGATTGCGAATAGCATCTATTGTATAACTACCCAGACCTGGCACACCAAAGAAAGATTCCAGTAATAGACTACCCATAAATAACAAAGGTATAATCACTACGACGCCCGTCAAAATAGGAATCATGGCATTTTTCAAAACATGCCTGAACAAAACTGTAATCTCGGAAAGTCCCTTGGCACGTGCAGTACGAACATAGTCCTTACCAATCTCTTCAAGAAAAATAGTGCGATACCAACGAGTACTTGAGCCGATACCACCGATGACACCAATCACAACAGGCAGCACAAGGAATTTGAATCCACTCCAGCCTGTATCATAACCTGAGATAGGTACCAGCTGCATAAGTTTACCGATTACGAACTGCCCGCCAATTATATAAAACAAAGTCGAAACCGACATCAAAATAACACACAGTACAACACCCCAGATATCAATGTATGTTGATCGGAAAAACACCAGTAACAAGGCAAAGCTGATATTAATGAGAATACCAATCAGAAATATAGGAATTGCAATCGCCAGACTCGGCCACATGCGTTCAATGATGTCTCGTCCTATTGGCCGACCATCATCTGCATAGCCAAAATCAAACACAAACAAACGCACTGATTTCTTGTAAAAAATGGTCTCGGTTAATGTCTCTACGCCTGCCTTCTCTGAATTATAAAAAAGAGGATTATGATAACCGTGTTCAACTTTCCATTTCTCTACCGCTTCTTCAGTAACGTGTTTCTGCCCCAAATGCATGCGCGCCATATCGTCAGCGGGATTAACGATAAAAAACAATGCAAAGGTTAGTAGATTAACACCAAGCAAAATAGGTAGAGCATAAAAAAAACGTCGTATGATATAGGCAAACATACTAATTTTTCCCACTCATGGATCGACGTTCCTTATTTCGATAACCTATCGTAGCAGGCACGATGGCAAGTACAAATATAGTGATCATTAACCATACAGGCCAGACCACAGGATGATTCCATTCCTGTCTCATTTGTTGACGTTTGTTAGTATCAATTCTGGCATATTTCAGTCCATTTTGAACTAACTTTCCCAGCTTTTTATTTTTATACCAATCGTGTAATAGAACGAATTTTTTAGGATGAAAACCCCATAACCAGGGTGAATCATAACGCGCTATTTCCAACATACGATCGATGATTTTCAGTCGCTCGGAAGTATTAGTCATATTTTTCATTTTCTCGAACAAGCGATTAAATTCTTCATTGTTGTAGTTCGATGCGTTTTCTCCGTGGTATTTAACCTTGCCATTTGGCCCATATAATAAAAATAAAAAATTTTCCGGGTCAGGGTAATCAGCGTTCCATCCCAAGGCATAAAGCTGAATATTCCCGGTTCTAACTTTACTTTGAAATCGATTGTAATCAGTGTTTCTAATAATCAGTTGTATATCAATTTTTTTAAATTGTTTTTTATACCAGTCCCAAAGGGATTTCTGATCCGATCCTGCACCAGTCGTATCAAAGTGAAGCAATAACGGCTTACCCGTTTTTTCGTCACGGCCGTTCGGATAGCCCGCATCAGCCATTAGTTTTTTTGCATCTTCAAGAGAGCGCCTTTTCAGCTCACCACTTTCTACTTTATACACATACGGATTATATCCACTCACTCCCTCACGATGACCAAATATACCTGGCGGTATAGGGCCTTGCGATGCAACACCACGGCCATTTCTGAATATTGATATCATGTCTTCGTAGTCCATAGCTATGGCAATGGCTTGACGTAATTTTCGTGCACGTTCGCCATCACCACCAACTACAGGATCAAGCATATTAAATCCCATATAGAATGTTGTCGTCTCAATTGAAGTAAGCAATTTTATTTTTTTCTCTTGCATTTCCCTGGTCAGATTAACATCACCTGCTACACCGAATTGTATTGCCTGATCGAAACTGTCTGAACTTATACCCGAAGCATCGTAATAACCCTGCAGGAATTTGTTCCAATAAGGGATGGTTTCCTTCTCGAGCACGTAGACAATCTTGTCAATAAACGGCATGGGCTTACCGGCATCAACAAGTAGTCCTTTTTCTGCATCCCCTTTTTCTCCCTCTGTCGGATAAAGATCAAGTCTGAAATTCGGATTTTTTTCGAGGACCATTCGGCGATTAGGATTATTCTCGGACAACATGTACGCACCTGTGCCGACCGGATACCAGTCCATGACCAGATTGCGTTCTTTCATACCTTTTTGAGAATAAAACTTATCGACTTCATCTGGAATGGGTGCAAAAAATGGCATCGCTAACCAATAAAGGATCTGAGGGTATTTTCCCTTAATTCTTATCTGATAGGTATAGCGATCAAGCGTTTTAACACCCGCCAGAGGATAGGCATGCAGATCCAGATAGCTATTTACCGTCTGGTTTCCAGACCGCTTTTTATACTCCTGTTTGAGTAACTCGGCATACGCTTTCAAACCAACAATATAGTCAGCCATGATACTGTAAATAGGCGAGCTCAATCCTGGGTGTGCCATGCGCTTGATTTCATAAACGTAGTCTGCAGCCACAAGTTCCCGTGTACCCGTCTGCTTGAAGTCGGAGAGCGCCTGAATGGACTTCAGATCATCACTACTCAGCGATTGATAGTAATAATCACCATTATCGTTTTTAGCAAATGCAGGGTGGGGCTGATAGCGGATACCGGGTTTGATCTCGATAGTATAAACACTGTAGGCAATATCCCCATCAGGGGCATCATCTGGCAAGCGCTTGCCATTTTTATCTTCAAATGCCAATTCCGGCATACGTACTGCTGTCAGGGGCTCCAGTTCAAACGGGCGTTTGAAATAATTATATTGCAAAGGTGGTTCGTGAATCTGGCCATGAATAACATACTCATTTTCACTGTAGGAGCGTACCGGATCAAGGTGTTTAGGGCGTTCATCAAAATAGGAATAGGCAATATTCCTGCTATCATCTTCGATCGGATACGGATTATTCCATGAACGCTCGGTACATGAACATAATACCAGGCTGATACCGGCGAGTATTATTATTTTTATTGTCATATTCATAGACGAAATGTTCATTAAACTCCGAAAATCCTTTCGATATCTCCATACCCATGGATGATATTCCCTGAACACCCAATATAATGATACTTTACAGAAAAATGAAGCAAAATCCATTGCTGACGAATGTTTTTTGCTTTGTTACAATCAGCAGAATTAGTCCGATATAAACACGAGAAAATACTATGGGAATACTGGAAGGCAAAAACGCACTAATTGTTGGATGTGCCAGCAACCGTTCAATCGCATGGGGCATAGCACAGGCATTACACCGTGAAGGTGCCGACCTGGCATTCACCTATCAAAACGAGAAACTCCAGGACAGAGTAGAAAAACTCGCCGCCCAGTGTGACTCAGAGGTAACCCTGTTATGCGATGTCAGTGATGATACGCAGATTGACGCTGTTTTTGAACATCTGGATGACTACTGGGATCACCTTGATATCATTATCCATTCCGTCGCCTTTGCACCCCGTGAAAACCTCGAGGGTGATTATCTCGATAGCGTGACACGACAAGGCTTCGCCATCGCCCATGATATCAGCTCCTACAGCTTTGCAGCCCTGGCCAAGGCCGGCCGTAACATGATGCAAGGGCGCAACGGTGCGTTACTGACATTAAGCTACCTGGGTGCCGAGAAAGCCATTACCAACTACAACGTAATGGGATTGGCTAAAGCCAGCCTGGAAGCCAATGTCAGATACATGGCACAAGCACTCGGACCGGAAGGCATTCGTGTCAATGCCGTGTCTGCCGGCCCTATTCGCACACTAGCTGCAGCTGGCATCAGCAATTTCCGTAAAATGCTCGATCACACCGAAAGCATCGCCCCACTACGCAGAAATGTAACTATTGATGAAGTCGGTAATGTCTCTGCTTTCCTGTGTTCTGATCTGGCTTCTGGTATTACAGGTGAAATTACCCACGTTGATGCGGGTTATAGTACGATAGGTATGGCCATTCCGGATGTGAGCAAGGAATAACACCTACTCAACTGCAAGATAAAAAGATTCAAAAAAAAAAGACGCAAAATATCGCGTCTTTTTTTGTAAGAATGACTTTTAAACATTTACTAACTTTTCAAGATACCCTCTTCGCCCTGCAACTTACCAATCACCACAGCACCACAGGAATCACTAAATACATTGGTTGCTGTTCTGAACATATCCAGAATTCGATCAACCACCATAATCATGGCAATACCGTCAGCTGGTAAGCCAATTGCTGCAAGAATAACAGTAATAGCAACCAGGCTGGCCGATGGAATAGCTGCAACACCGATCGATGTCAGCAGTGCAATCAGCACAACGGTAAACTGAACGGTAATCGGAAGATCAAGCCCATAAGCTTGAGCGATAAACATGGCCGCAACACATTCATACAATGCCGTACCATCCATATTGACGGTTGCACCTAATGGCAGTACAAAGCTGGTCGTTCGATTGGAAACACCTGCATTCTTTTCAACGCATTCCATTGTTAATGGCAGGGTCGAAGCTGATGAAGATGTTGAAAATGCGGTTAATAAGGCAGGTGCCATGGCCTTGTAATGCCTGATCGGACTGACACCGGCTATGAAACGTAATATAAGCGGCAATGTAACCAGAAAATGAAAAAGTAATGCGCCGACTACGGTCAGGAAAAACACGCCCACTGTTTGTGCCAACTCATCCAACTTATCCATTTCAGTATCAGCAACGACTTTTGCAACCAGTCCAAATACGCCAATCGGTGCAAACTTAATAATCAGGTCAGTGATCTTCATCATGACCTGATTAAGACCAGACCAGAAGTTATACAGTGCTTCGGCGTAAGGTTCCTCAATTCGGGACATGAAAAATCCCATAAGCAAGGCAAATACAATTAACCCCAGCAACTGACCATTACTACTCGCAGCTTCAATGATATTAGGTGGAAACAATTGCAGGAATATACCCGCCAGATCGCCAGCTCCCTTGCCTTCAACACGAGCCATAACATCCGATACAACGCTTGTGTCAAGCTTGCCCATGACTTCATTCGCAGGCTGACCATTAATAATACCCGGCGTAAATAAATTAACCATGAACAGGCCAATCAGAATAGCGAATAAACTGGTAGCAAGATAATACAGCAGGGTTTTTCCGCCAAGGCGACCCAATGCGCCAGAGGAACCAATACCCGCAATACCGACAACGATTGACGAAAATACCAGTGGCACGATGATCATTTTCAACGCATTGAGAAACAGCTTACCGGTAAAAGCAAACATGGAATAGAAAGTAACACCAAATACACTTGCATCCTTACCACTCATGATCCCGGCGATAACCGCCAGCACCAACGCAATAAGAATCTGCCAGTGTAGTTTAAGTTTCATCGTTACTTAATCGAGTCTCAAACAATTTAATATCAGCTTTCGCCTTGAGTTCCTCAACAAACGCTGCCAATTCAGTTGAACTTAATAAACGTTGCATAAACTGGCTCATAAATGGTCGAGATGGATCATCTTTACTAACTTTACCTTTTTCAATACCTTTGATTGCAACCACATAAGCATCACCACTGCGTCCATTCGCTGAGACATAAACCACCTTACCCTTTTCAGGTTTCGGTGCCTTGAACGCTGCAGACAACATCATAGGATCCAGTTTATTACCCAATCGTCCAACAAAACCCAGTGTTTTATAACTTAAGGATTTTTCCTTGGCCAAGGTTTCCAACGACCCTTGTTTCTGTGCCTGTTTCAGGTAGGCTGCCACATCCGCATCCATTAGTTTCCGGGCTGCTTTTGTTGCCAGCGTCTTAATAATTTCGGCCTTCACTGTCTCCAATGGCTGCTGCTGACTAGCCTGATAGGCCGATAAGCGCACGACCACAACGGAGGGAAGACCTTTCTTGTCTTTAGAATTTATTTCAATCAGCTTACTGTTCAATGATTTTGCAACATCACCACTGGCAAATACATCACCTTCAAACGCAGCACTGAGTATTTTTGGATCAGCAATGGCAGACCCTGGTAATAATCCAGCTTTTGTAAACCAATCTGAGGTTTTAATCTTGATACCCAATTCCTGGGATGCGATTTCCAGGCTATCCGGGTTTTCATACGTCAGGTTATACAACGCTTCTTTACGATCATAAAACAAAGACTCTGCTTGTTGCTTTTTATACCTGGCTTCGATATCAGGTTTAACGTCGGCATAGGACTTATTTGTCCCTGCCTTGATATCCAGTACCTTGATAATATGAAAACCAAAAGCTGTCTTCACAGGCTTGCTGAATTCTCCCTTCTTCAATTTGACTGCTGCCTCGTCAAACGACTTGTCCAGCGCGCCTGCCTCCAGCATACCAATATCGCCACCTTGAGAAGCAGAACCTGCATCAGCTGAATATTTCTTTGCCAGTACTGCAAAGTCATCGCCTTTTTGAAGCATGTTATAGACATCGTTTGCTTGTTTTTCTGCCTTCGCAATATCATCTGCTTTTGTGACATCAGGCACTTCAAATAATATATGCGCTATTTGTCTTTGTTCAGGAGTAACAAAACTGTCTTTATTGTCTTCATAGTACTGACGCAGCTGTTTATCAGTATATTTAACCTCGGACTCTATGTCCTTTGACGTTAGTAGCAGGTAATCCAGCTTGATTTTTTCACGTGTCATGAAATTGAGTTTGCGCTCGTTATAATAAGCACTCACTTGCTCGTCTTTTATTTTTACAGTATCAAGATAAGCCTTAAATGGCACTTCCATATATACGAGATCCAGTTTGCGCCCTTGCAATTCAAGCAGGCGATCTATCTCACTAGGCGTTACAAAACTGGTTTGCAATATACTGCCAACATATTGCTGCGTAATCATGTCACGTGCGAGCATAGCCTGGTAGGACGAAGGCGTCATACCATTGTAACGCAACAAGTCTTCGTATCGGCTCTGATCAAATTTACCATCAACCAGAAAGGCTGAATTAAGTCTTATCTGCTGAGCGATGAGCGCTTCATTAATACGGAAACCTTTATCCAGAGCTGCCTGATACAAGACTTCCTCCTGGATCATACTGTTCAGTACCTGTTTACGGAAAGCTTCCAGCTGCTTGCCTTCAGGTCGTTCCTTTTTCCCACGTAATTCACTATCAACCTTCGTATTGAGCGCTGTGCGCGTAATTTCAAGATCGTTAACGACAGCAACGTTGATCGCACTGCCACCACCAAGGTATTCCTGGATACCCCATAATGCGAATGGAATAATAAGAAGGATCACAATGACCCATGCAAACAGACCACTGGCCCGGTCTCGAATCGACATTAACATACTGACATCCTAACTATGTTTATTTTGACACGCTGTGCAAATTATATGCTATCCGCATATGACAGAAATTCTGGCTTATGATACCTGAAATAAAAAAAAGGCGCTTCTAAAAAATAGAAGCGCCTATTGTATTGGCGGAGCGGACGGGACTCGAACCCGCGACCCCCGGCGTGACAGGCCGGTATTCTAACCAACTGAACTACCGCTCCAATTTGGTGGGTGTTGAGGGGATCGAACCCCCGACCCTCGCCTTGTAAGGGCGATGCTCTCCCAGCTGAGCTAAACACCCGATCAAAGAGCGCGCTAGTTTACAGAATCTTTAAGCGCTTTACCAGCTTTAAAAGCAGGAACTTTTGCTGCCGCGATTTCAATGGCTGCACCTGTGCGTGGGTTACGACCTGTGCGTGCTGCTCTATCCCTTACCAGGAAAGTACCAAAACCAACCAAGGTAACCTGATCTCCATTTTTCAATGAATTTGTAACCGCTTCAATGACACCATCAACCGCTTTTGTTGCATCTGCTTTAGATAGATCTGCTGATTCTGCAACCGCTTCAATTAATTCTGATTTATTCATGACAAACTCCTATTTATATGTTTATTGATTATTCTTCCAGTTTTATCGTCTATCGGCAGAAAAATTGTTTCGGCAGCAAACCAAACAACCGGATTTTATTAACTTCTGGTATTCTAACAGAATTTATACCAAGTGGACTCAACAGGTGTCAACTGACATCACATTTATTTTAACAATAATCGATATAGCATGACTGATAGCCCAATTCAAATTTTAAATTAACAGTCGGCAATAAGCTGTTGTTTTTTATCAATACGAATAGTTTCCACATGCTTAATACTGCCTTGCTTTGCAACAAGACAGTATTAAATATTCATTTTAGGGATTAATGCGGGCGGATATCTTTCTTACTGACTTCAGCCTTTGCAGCAGGTTGTTTGCCACCTTTCGATGGCAATGCAGATGGCATGTGTGTCAATGCCACTTCCAGTACATCATCTATCCATTGAACAGGAATGATATCCAGCTGCTCCTTTATATTCTGTGGAATATCTGCGAGGTCTCGACGATTTTCCTCCGGAATCAGAACGGTTTTGATCCCCCCTCTGTGCGCAGCCAAGAGTTTTTCTTTCAACCCGCCTATTGGCAGTACTTCACCACGTAAGGTTATCTCTCCCGTCATAGCGACTGTCGCCTTGACTGGTATTTGCGTAAGAGCAGATACCAGTGCTGTGCACATACCTACACCGGCACTGGGACCATCTTTAGGTGTTGCGCCTTCAGGAACATGGATATGTATATCATTTTTTTGGTAAAACTCATCTTCAATACCCAGGCTTGCAGCACGGCCACGAACGATTGTCATGGCAGCCTGAATCGACTCCTGCATAACATCACCCAATTGTCCCGTGTGCATTAGCTTACCTTTACCAGGCACTAGCGCGGTTTCAATTGTTAACAACTCACCGCCCACTTCGGTCCAGGCAAGGCCAGTTACCTGACCCACCTGATCCTGCTCTTCAGCCAGACCAAACCTGAAACGTTTCACTCCCAGATATTTGTCCAGGTTATCAGGTGTGACAGTCATCTTCTTATCATCTGTGCTAAGTAGAACTTCCTTTACAACTTTTCGACAAACCTTTGAGATTTCACGTTCCAGATTTCGAACACCCGCTTCGCGTGTGTAATACCGGACCATATCCCTGATCGCATCCTCAGTGATATCAAGTTCATCTGATTTCAAACCATTATTCTCAAGCTGCTTGCTCAACAAATACTTACTGGCAATATTAACCTTCTCGTCTTCTGTGTATCCGGGAATACGAATCACTTCCATCCTATCCAGCAAAGGAGCCGGTATATTCAGTGAATTGGACGTGGCCACAAACATAACATCAGACAAATCGTAATCCACTTCCAGGTAATGGTCACCAAAAGTATGATTTTGTTCAGGATCCAGTACTTCCAGCAAAGCTGATGATGGATCACCACGGAAATCCATAGACATTTTATCGATTTCATCTAACAGGAATAGTGGATTACGCACGCCTACCTTGGACAAGTTTTGTACAATCTTGCCTGGCATAGAGCCTATATACGTACGACGGTGTCCACGAATCTCTGCTTCATCCCGCACACCACCGAGTGACATGCGTGAGAATTTGCGATTGGTTGCCTTGGCTATAGAACGTCCCAAGGATGTCTTACCAACACCGGGAGGACCTACCAGGCACAATATAGGCCCTTTAAGCTTCTTCACACGTTGCTGAACGGCAAGATATTCAAGGATTCGTTCCTTGACCTTATCCAGACCATAATGATCCTGATCAAGCACATCCTGGGCTTCCGACAAATCATGATGAACCTTGGTTTTCTTTCTCCAGGGCACATTAACCATCACGTCGATATAGTTTCTGACAACCGTTGCTTCCGCAGACATCGGCGACATCTGCTTGAGTTTATTTAGTTCAGACACCGATTTTTCCTTGGCGTCTTTGGGCATACGAGCCTTCTCAATTTTTCTGGATAAGTCCTCAAGCTCGTTTGGCGCATCCTCCATATCACCCAGTTCTTTCTGGATCGCCTTCATCTGTTCATTCAGATAATATTCGCGCTGACTCTTTTCCATCTGATGTTTAATGCGCGAACGAATTCGCTTCTCAACCTGTAGAATATCAATTTCTTCTTCGATCAGAACCAACAGGTGTTCCAACCGCTCCTGTATATCAATCATTTCCAGAATCTTTTGCTTTTCTTCCAGCTTGAGCACCATGTGTGCAGCTATTGTATCCACGAGTCGGCCCGGCTCATCAATACCTGATAGCGAAGTAAGTATTTCAGGTGGAATTTTTTTGTTCAATTTGACGTATTGATCAAACTGAGTCATAAGGGAACGCATTAATACTTCAACTTCGCGCTCTTCAGTTTGCTCACTCGAATCCAGTAATTTGATCTGCGCAGAAAAATGCTCGTCATTAGCAACATAACTCAGTACTTGTGCACGCTCGGCACCTTCAACCAGCACCTTCACGGTACCGTCAGGCAATTTCAATAATTGCAGAATGGTAGAGACCGTTCCTACTCTATGTATATCTTCCGCAGATGGATCATCTACATCAGCGCTCTTTTGTGATACCAGCAGAATTTTCTTATCCAGCTCCATCGCACCTTCAAGGGCACGAATAGACTTTTCACGGCCAACAAATAATGGAATAACCATGTGTGGATATACCACCACATCTCGCAATGGTAATACCGGCATGGCCAGCGTTTGACCATCGATGACTTTTGACTTTTTCTCTTCTTGATCCATTATTTATTCCCTCTCCTGGGATAAGGTCTCTTAGGGACAGCTTAATATTAACTATAGTTAATGTTTGATATATGGCCAACTATTGCCATTTCAATACGGAAGGTAAAATAATTATATTGATAGCTAACGTCCTTGTTAGCATCAGGAAATGAGTGGTGATTAATTTTAGTACAGTAATATCAATCGGAAGCAACACGCTGCTGATCATTACCTTCAATAATCATATAAGGCTTGGCTTCACCCTTGATCACAGCTTCGTCAATCACAACCTTGCTGACGTTTTCCATTGATGGCAAGTCGTACATTGTATCAAGCAAAACCTGCTCCAGAATGGTTCTCAGGCCACGTGCACCGGTTTTTCTTTCCATGGCTTTGTTTGCAATAGAGCATAATGCATCTTCTCGAAATTCGAGATCTGCACCTTCCATCTCAAACATCTTGCCATACTGTTTAACCAATGCATTCTTGGGTTCTGTCAGAATACGAACCAGTGCTTCTTCGTCCAGCTCTTCGAGTGTTGCCACAACTGGTAGACGTCCAACAAACTCGGGGATCAAGCCATACTTAACCAGGTCTTCTGGTTCAACATCGTACAAGGTTTCACCAACATTGACTTGTTCGTCTTTACTCTTCACTTCAGCAGAGAAACCGATACCGCCTTTTTCAGAGCGACTACGGATAATGTTTTCGAGCCCGGCAAAAGCACCACCAACAATAAACAGAATATTGGCTGTATCTACTTGCAGGAACTCCTGCTGTGGATGTTTGCGTCCACCTTGTGGTGGTACAGAAGCAACTGTACCCTCAATCAGTTTCAACAGCGCTTGCTGCACGCCTTCACCAGATACATCACGTGTGATAGACGGGTTTTCTGATTTACGTGAGATTTTGTCAATCTCGTCTATGTAAACAATACCGGTTTGCGCCTTGTCGACATCGTAATCACATTTCTGCAATAATTTCTGGATAATATTCTCGACATCTTCACCAACATAACCGGCTTCAGTTAACGTTGTGGCATCAGCAATCGTAAACGGAACATTCAACATACGTGCCAGAGTTTCTGCCAACAACGTCTTACCTGAACCGGTAGGACCTATCAACAAAATATTACTCTTGGAAATTTCTACATCAGATTGTGACTGCGAAACTTCCAGACGTTTATAATGATTATAAACCGCAACTGAAAGAACCCGCTTTGCACGCGTCTGACCAATGACATATTCATTGAGTACATCATTAATTTCACTGGGCTTGGGTAATTTACTATCTTCAGTAGATGCCTTTTCCTGCATCTCTTCACGAATAATGTCATTACATAACTCGACGCATTCATCACAGACGAACACGGAGGGGCCGGCAATCAACTTCCTTACTTCATGCTGGCTTTTGCCGCAAAAAGAGCAATACAGCAGCTTGCCGCTATCATCACCCTTATTGTTGTTATCATCACTCATATTAAACCTCAGACCATTATTTTGGCGTTACTAATTGCACATTGCACTATCTGAATCAGTATTTCAAGTAAGTTGCAATTCCTATGCCACAAACTTTTTTAAAATGCCTCTCTGGCGCCAATTCCATAAAAATAATCAGTTATTACTCCTGCGTCGCACTACCATCCTGTCGTTGTGACAGCACTTCATCTATAAGACCATATTCCACCGCTTCCGTTCCGCTCATAAAATTATCACGGTCAGTATCACGTTCTATGGTCTCCATATCCTGTCCCGTATGGTTAGCCAGTATTCTGTTCAAGCGTTCGCGTATGTGCAAGATTTCCTTTGCGTGTATTTCAAAGTCTGCTGCCTGTCCTGAAAAACCACCTAATGGCTGATGAATCATGACACGTGAATGCGGTAACGCATAACGTTTATCCTTCTCTCCACCTGCCAGTAACAATGCACCCATACTGGCTGCCTGACCGATACACAAGGTACTCACGTTAGGTTTAATAAACTGCATAGTGTCATAAATTGACAACCCTGCAGTCACCGAACCACCCGGTGAGTTGATATACATGTGAATATCCTTATCCGGATTTTCAGATTCCAGGAACAAAAGCTGTGCAACGATAAGATTGGCCATATAATCTTCAACTTGCCCTACGCAAAATATCACACGCTCCTTTAACAAGCGTGAATAAATGTCATAGGAACGCTCACCTCTTGGTGTTTGTTCTACAACGATTGGAACCAAACCCACCGACTGTGGATTTAAACCATCCTTATTAAAAATATCGGTCATTATCGCTTTTCCTTTAGTGAAACCGTGGACTATGCCGACGGGTTCTCATTCATAATCTCATCAAATGTCATGTCTTTCTCTGTCACAGCTACCTGACTGGACAATAATTCCACAACCTGATCTTCCATTACAAGCCCTTCCAGGCTTTGCATTAAATTCGGATTTTCCGAGTAGGCCTTGATGACCTCTTCAGGTCTCTCATAAGTGTTGGAAATCTCTTCCAATTTAGCCTTCACTTGAGATTTATCGACCTTTATATCATTTGCTTGAATCACTTCACCGACTAATAACCCCAGCTTTACACGTTTATTAGCCTGATCCTCAAATAATTCCTTTGGTAATGAAGGGACATCCTTCTGAACCTGCGGGTTATTACCAATAGCCTGTTTCATCAGACTTTGGATCTCGTCATCAACCAGCGCTTGTGGTACTTCAATATCATTGGCTTCAAGCAACATATCCATCACGGCATTTTTCATCTGACTCTGCAGGCGTGTAGCAAGTTCGCGTTGCATATTATTGCGCACTTCAGTTTTAAACGTATCCAGTCCTTCTGCTACACCATAGGCTTTAGCAAATTCATCATCAACTTCTGGCAGCACCGGTTTGTTAACTTTCTTTACTACAACATCAAATTCCGCTTTTTTGCCGGCTACTTCCTTACCTTGGTAATCATCAGGAAAGGTGACTTCTATCGTTTTCGTTTCGCCTTCCTTTGCGCCGATCAACTGCTCTTCAAAACCCGGAATCATACTATCTGAACCCAGCACCAGCGGGAAATCCTCGTTAGATTTTCCACCATCGAAGACTTCACCATCAATGCGTCCTTCAAACGTAATAATGATCTGATCAGCTTCTTCAGCAGGTCGATCAACATTTTCCCAGGTCACACGTTGGGTTTGCAATTTCTCAAACATTTTATCCAGATCTGAGTCACCGACAGAAGCGACAATTTTTTCTACTGTCTTGCCTTCAAGCGAGGCCAGTGCAATTTCAGGGTACACTTCAAATGTAGCGCTGTACTGCATGTCTTTGCCAGGTTCCATGTTGACATCTGCCACCTTCGGGCCTTCCGCAGGTTTGAGCTTTTCCTGATTAATCGCTTCATATAAAGTGGATTGAAGTACATCACCCATCACTTCCTGACGAACCTGCCCGCTAAACTTCTTCTTAACGACATTCATGGGGACCTTACCAGGTCTAAAACCATCCAGCTTTACAGAGTGGCTTAAATCCTTAAGCTTTTTCTCGACCGCGTCATCAACGCGTGCTGATGGTACTTGTACGGTAATCTTACGGCCCAGGGTACTGGTAGATTCAACTGAAACTTGCATGGTGTGACCTCAAATCCTTAAATAAATACAACGCTATAAAAATAAAACAGACAATCATTATTGTCTGCCAAAATATGGTGCGAAAGGAGAGACTCGAACTCTCACGGGTTACCCCACTGGAACCTAAATCCAGCGCGTCTACCAATTCCGCCACTCTCGCAAAACTTTTAACACGAGAGAATCATTCAGTCTGGAATGATCTTCGAAACCTATACCCTAAGAATCGCTACAACTCGCATACTGCTCGTTAAGCCTTCTAAGTACCAATTCCGCTAAGGCGTCATAATAAGAGTCGCTAAATCTCGCTGCGCTCGACAAGCTCTTCTAAATTCCGCCACTCTCGCAAATGTGACTATCAAATAAATAGCGCATAATCTCGATGATTATTGACTAAAAAACGTATCCGGGCAGTTCATTTGGAAATGAATTTGACTCACAAGATAGTATCAAAGATGCATGCAATATCAATATGATCAGAGCATTATAACGTATCTATTAACTGATTTGCACGATCGACTTATGAAATTTAGCTGTCAATATCAATAAATTAACAAGATAAGCTACATCGCCTCCTCAACTATACAGTAAAAAGCATGTAACTTATTATATTATAACGTTATTTATAAATATTGCTGACGTATGGCGATCAAATAATCTGCTGGTCAGCAGAAACAGAGATTGTTTTATTATAGTGAACAATGGGGTGTTGTTTGAATTTTCCAGCCTGTAATGCCCTGTCAGCCTGATGCATCAGCTCTTCCAGAGCCTTCTGTGAATTTTCTGACAACCCGCCGTCATTGGTAGACAGACCTATTCTAAGCTCCAATGAGATCAACTCTTCTATCCCCTGCTTGGCATCAATCAGAACGTTGGATATGCGATCTGCAAATTGCCCGGCCCCCTCAGCATCAACCTCAGGTAAAGCAAGAAAAAACTGTTCCCCTCGAAAATGAGCAAGAATATCGCCCTCTCTAACCTGTAATTTTAAAATATCGGCTATAATTTCCAGCACCCTATCACCGGCAAAGAGACCTTGCTTATCCACTAATTGCCTGAACTGACTGATTTCCAGCAAACAACAACTGAAATCACGCCCGTGACGATTAGCTCTCGCCAGTGCGACCTGTGCCTCAGTGCAAAAAAAGCGCCTGTTTGGCAACCCGGTTTGCTCATCAACTAATGTAAGATCTTGGGAATTATGTTGCAAGCCCTTAGCAATCTGCAGCGCATCTTCAAGTTGTTCCGTTCGTTTCAGCACCTGAACTTCAAGGTCTCGAGTATTCCGATTATTCAATAACATCTGAATCAGAAAATGGGCAAACAAACTGAAAAAATGTTCATGTGACGCTTTAAAATATTCACTTTTTGAATGGTGCAAACATAAAACGCCATATGTCACAGAACGGCTTATCAAAGGCACGCACATCAATGAACCAGGATAAATTTTCATCCCGACTACTTCTTCGGAAACGGGTAATTCATTTTCTATCTGTTTTAGGAATCCAGGGAATTGTTTACATTGTTTATGGACTATTTCACCTGTTTTTGCCGCCTCACCCACCTCACCTTCGCCAGATGTAAATGTCAAACGGTCATTAGTAAAATATTGGACTGCAACATTAGATTGACCCCATTGAGCTACACTAACCAACTCAAGGTTATCCTGCTCTTTTATAAACAGGCCACAGCATTCGACGTCCTGGTTTTCAAGCAACGTTCGTAAAACCGCTGAGAAGAATTCTGATTCTTCTAATGATTGATTGTTCAATTCAGCCAGTGCACTAAACACGGATAACGAATCAAGCAGATTAATGGTGCCATTATTGACAGAACGAAATAACTCAGCGAAATGATCGGTATTCATCACTAGGCCTGTGCGAGTATACCGGCCAAATTTTCAACATCATGACGATCATTCGCCAGTTTCTGTTGCAATTTGTTAACCTGGCCTTCGGTTAGACCCAATTTGTTTAATGAATGCTGCACATCGATATGACTCAGCACCGCTTCATCATCTTCACGTGTTACCAGCCGATTAGACAATCGAATGAGATGTAATAATTGCCAATGCTCGCCATCATAATCGCGTTCATGGTAATGATTAAACATAACTTGTAAATCTCCAGGCAGATGCCATCGATGAGCAAGAATGGCACTTGTTTCGTAAGCATTCATACCAACAATGTCGCTCTGAAT
>Ga0316206_1000300_pt1 | contig 77411 bp, 74 predicted proteins | sample 6monthpyrite_MG_FD_204942 | JGI IMG/M metagenome (GOLD analysis project Ga0316206, IMG submission 204942) | Microbial mat bacterial communities from mineral coupon in-situ incubated in ocean water Damariscotta River, Maine, United States -... | ecosystem: Environmental > Aquatic > Marine >...
ATCGTAAGCTAAAAGTTTACGCTGGCCCAGAACACCAACATACAGCTCAGCAGCCTCAAGTGCTGGACATTTAAGAGTAGAGATATCTCATGGCAGAAACTCAATATTACGCAACTGGTCGACGCAAGACATCAAGCGCACGTGTATTTATGCGCCCAGGCAGCGGTGAATTTAAAGTAAATGGTCGTCCAATCGAGAAATTTTTTGGTCGTCTAACTGCAATTATGATTGTTAAGCAGCCGCTAGAGGTTGTTGAAATGCAGGACAAGTTCGATTTCTTTATCACAGTAACTGGCGGTGGAAATACCGGGCAGTCTGGTGCTATTCGTCACGGCATTACTCGTGCGTTAATGGAGTATGATGAAAATTATCGTCCAGCACTACGTAAGGCAGGGTTTGTAACGCGTGATGCACGTGAAGTTGAACGTAAGAAGGTTGGTCTGCGCAAAGCACGTCGTGCTGTTCAGTTCTCCAAGCGTTAATTTCAAGCTGCAAATTATTCTGGGTTAGCAGAATCAAAAAAGGCCGGTTTTATACCGGCCTTTTTTATGCCTAAAATTTAGTGATGAAGGATTGCTTATTGCCCCGAGTTGAAAAATCGACAGTAATTTAACACCGAGTCTAATGTTTGCTTATATAAGGGCTTGAGATTTGTTGATGGTTTACATTAAGTTGTGCTTTAAAATCGTAATTAGTCGATATTATGGGTGTAAAATACGTCAAATGAGCCTATCTCCCTATAAGTTTGCAGGCAATTGTGCTTATGGGTTTTGTCGTATAGGCCTGGTCGAGGTAAAAAAAGGCCAGGCCAGGCGCGCTGAGGGCGGTAATTGCAAAGTTGAGCCGATAATAGAGGCGGCATACGATCGGCGAGGATTCTCGATAAACCCGGTAGTGCTGTTACTAATTTGTTGTTGCGCAATTGGCGCGAAGTAGTGGCGCTTAAAATTTTTTATTTGTGTTTGAAATATATTTCAAAATAAATAATTTAAAATAAAAAACAAAAGTTACATTGTGAGCGGTGTTTATTTTTTAAGTAAAAGGCCTTAATTTATAGGCGCATATGAGATTACTTTTAGTAAAAGGGTTGACTTAGTGTGATAAACGTATATAAATACAATTGATTTTTTGTTTGACCACATACAAAAAGTTATAGCTATGACAATAACAAATAAATGCAGGAGTCTTGCATAATGAAAAAACGTTTCCTAGTAGCTGCAGTAGCAGCAACATTAGTTTCACCAATCGCCGCTTTCGCTGATGCGACAGTGTACGGTAATGTTCACGTAAGTATTAATGATTTTGATAGTGCTGATAACCTCAATATGAGCAGTAATACTTCTTCTATCGGTGTTAAGGGTAAAGAAGATTTGGGCGGTGGCATGACGGCTCTTTTCAAGATTGAGTTCCAGGTTGATCCAACTGAGCGCAATGGTACAGCATCTAATATTGATGATTCTGATACTGGCGCAAGCTCTAAAGATTCAACTGCAGCGCTTACTGATCGTGACCAATGGGTTGGTTTAAAAGGCGGCATGGGTACGGTTAAGTTCGGTACCATGAGTAATAACTACAAACAAACGGGTAGCAAGGTTGATCCTATGTACCGCACTGTATTAGAGGGTCGTGGTTTCATGAAGACACAATCTAATATGCACAGTGGTGCGGGTGAAAGCCGTGGTCGTATGACTAACACGATTCAGTACTCTTCACCTAAAATGGGTGGTATGCAGGCTGTATTCAATACAACAGTTTCTGGTAACGATGACGAAACAATGGGCTTAGGTATTCGCTATGCAGCTAAAAACCTATTGGCATATTTTGATTACATCGATACCGCTGCTATGCAGGCCGCAAGTAATGATGCTGCTATGAAGGTTGGTGGTGCGTACACTATGGATGCACTAACTGTTGGTGTGCAGTACGAAGCCGTTGAAGATGCTGGCGTGCAAGGCGACACTATGTTCGTAAGTGCTAATTACCAGATGAATGATAGCGACAACGTTGCATTAACGTTTGGTGATAACGACACTGATGATGCGGGTTATGCATTAATGTATAACCATAACATGAGCAAGCGTACCAATGTTTATGCTGGTTACGGCGACAATGCTAGTAACACAGCGAATGACGACCAGGTTATTACTGCTGGTATCCGTCACAAGTTCTAATCGATCACTCGATTATAACGTGATAAAAAACAGGGCCTCGGCCCTGTTTTTTTATGCCTAAAAAAAAGTATATCCATGTTAGACGCAGGCATTTATAGTGCTGCATATATGCTAAAATCCAGGGCTTCTAATTATTCTATCTGGTAGCCCATTCTGCATGAGTTCAAATACCCGAATTCGCGAAATCCCCTATAACTACACCTCATTTTCTGATCGTGAAATCATTATTCGCTTTTTAGGCGAGGAAATGTGGCAGCTCACCAATGAGTTGCGCGGTGAACGGCAGACGGGGTACTCCGCACGCATGCTGTTTGAAGTGCTGGGTGATATGTGGGTGGTGCAACGCAATCCCTACTTGCAGGATGACCTGCTGGAAAATCGGCGCCGCCGAGAACAATTAGTCGCCGCGCTGCACCATCGAATTCAACAAATTGTTGAGCGCGCGAATGGTAATGAAAAGGCCCTGCTGCTCGCGAGTAACGCAAAGGCTGCGGTAAAGGAATTCGCCAACTGGTTTGAAAGCCAGGGCGCATTGCGCGCAGTCGCCTTAAAGCGCCTCTCTAAGGTGACTAGCAAAGATAATATTGATTTTAGCGGCATAGCCCGCGTCTCGCATGTAACGGACGCGACAGACTGGCGTGTTGAGTTTCCCTTTGTTGTGCTTACGCCGGATACAGAAGAAGAAGTGCCTGAGCTGGTGCGCCGATGCATTGAGTTGGGTTTATCGCTTATTGCGCGTGGTGGTGGCACCGGTTACACGGGGGGCGCCGTCCCGCTTTACCAGAATACCGCGATTATTAATACAGAAAAGCTGTTGTCACTAAGTGACATCGAATACAAGCAGGTGCCTGGCCTGGATCATACCGTGCCCGTTGTGCGAGCGGGTGCCGGGGTGGTTACGCGGCGTGTTTCTGACATTGCAGACAAGCACGGACATGTGTTTGCAGTCGACCCAACATCGCAAGATGCATCGACCATTGGCGGTAATATCGCCATGAATGCCGGCGGTAAAAAGGCGGTTATGTGGGGCACCACGCTGGATAATCTGCTGTCGTGGAAAATGGTAACGGCAGATGGAAACTGGCTGGATGTTGAACGTGTTAATCATAATTTAGGCAAAATTCACGAGCAGGAAGATGTCGAGTTCAGGGTGAGTCATTACGATTCTGCGACACAAAAGCTCATTGCAGATCCAGCAATACTAAAGTTTAAGGGTGCCTCTTTACGCAAAGAAGGCCTGGGTAAAGATGTAACCGATAAGTTTTTAGGCGGCTTGCCTGGTGTACAGAAGGAAGGCTGTGATGGCATTATTACATCGGCTTATTTCCTCCTGCACACCATGCCAAAGCATGCACGTACGGTTGCCCTGGAATTTTATGGTCAGGATTTAAGGCGCTCTGTACCTGCCATTGTAGAAATAAAAAATTATCTGGATGCTAATACGAATGTGTTGCTGTCGGGCTTAGAGCATTTGGACGATCGCTATATTCGCGCAGTAAAGTACAGCCCTAAGGCCGCGCGTAGCGGCTTGCCAAAAATGTTATTAGTGGCGGATATTGTTGGCGACACGGATGTGGCTGTAGCTGAAGCGGCATCTCAGGTTGTGCGCCTGGCAAATGCGCGTGGTGCGGAAGGTTTTATTGCGGTAAGTGCGGAGGCGCGGAAAAGTTTCTGGTCTGAGCGTAGTCGTACCGCGGCTATTGCCGCACACACCAATGCATTCAAAATTAATGAAGATGTTGTTATTCCACTCGATAGGCTAGCCGATTATTCTGCAGGCATTGAAACCATTAATGTGCACCAGTCTATTAGCAACAAGCTATCTATGCTGGATGCATTAACTGAATACTTTACTGCGCAAGCCTTGAGTGTGAATAGTGAAGGCACTGAGTCGCAACAATATTTACCAGAGAAATATGCACAGGCAACGGCATTATTACAGCAAACAGGAAAACGCTGGAATACGCTGCTGAACAATTTTAATCAGCCGGTGAATTTTGCTGCCGATTATTTGTTAGAGGCTGAAAAGCACAGCGTTGCTGTTGAAGAAAATCATACGATCATTCAAAGCATATTGAATGCGCATATTCGTATTTCGTATAAATCTGAAATTGAGCAACCGTTAAAGCAATTATTTAGTGGTTTTGAATTTCAGAACGTACAGCAAAAAATTGATGAGCTGCACCAGCAAATATTGTCGAGCCGAATATTTGTAGCACTGCATATGCATGCAGGTGATGGCAACGTGCATACCAATATACCCGTTAACTCAAATGACTACGATATGATGCAGCAGGCAGAGCATGTTGTTGATCAGGTTATGCAATTGGCGAGTGCCCTGGATGGCGTTATCTCTGGAGAGCATGGTATTGGTATTACCAAGTTTCAGTATCTTGATAGCGATATTATTGATGCCTTTGCAAAATATAAACAACAGGTCGATCCAGAAGATTATTTCAATAAGGGTAAGCTGCAGCGAAACACCGGTGGACTTGAATCTGCCTATACGCCTTCATTGCGCTTATTAAAACAGGAGGCATTAATTCTTGAAGAGAGTGAGTTAGGTGAATTAAATGACTCTATCTCGCATTGTTTACGTTGCGGAAAATGCAAACCAGAATGTACCACGCATGTGCCTGCCGCTAACCTGCTTTATTCTCCGCGAAATAAAATATTAGCGACGGGTTTAATTACCGAGGCATTCCTCTACGAAGAGCAGACACGTCGCGGTGTCTCTATTCGTCATTTTGATGAAATGAATGACGTTGCGGATCACTGTACAATTTGTCATCGTTGTTTAAATCCCTGCCCGGTGGATATTGATTTTGGTGAAGTAACTATCAAAATGCGGCATATATTAAAAATGCAAAATCAGCGCCGGGAAAATATTGCCACTAAAATGTCGATGGCATATTTAAACATGAAGTCGCCGGGAAAAATAAAAATGATGCGTGCCGGCCTGATTCAGGCAGGCTATTTTGGGCAGCGTATTACACATAAAATAATGAAGTTGATCCCCGGTTTATTGCCTGGGGCACGACGGCCTAAATCAACAACCGGTAAGCCAGAAATTAAAGAGCAGGTGATTCAGTTCTTTAATAAACCAATGCCTGCTGACGTGCCGAGCGGTACCATGCGATCGGTTTTGGGTGTGGAAGATGATAAATATATTCCTATTTTACGTGACCCAGCTAAAACCGATGTTCACAGTGAAGCGGTGTTTTATTTTCCCGGCTGTGGCTCAGAAAGATTGTTTAGTCAGATTGGCGTCGCGACGCTGGCATGGCTTTATGAGCTAGGTGTGCAAACGGTATTACCGCCTGGTTATTTGTGTTGTGGCTATCCGCAAACCGCATCCGGTGATATTGAAAAAGGTCAGCAAATAACCACGAGTAATCGTGTGCTGTTTCATCGTATGGCAAATACCTTGAATTATCTGGATATTAAGACGGTGGTTTTATCTTGTGGGACCTGTATTGATCAACTGCTTAAATACCAGTTTGAGCATATTTTTCCGGGTTGTCGCCTAATGGATATTCATGAGTACCTGATGGAAAAAGGTGTGACGATGGACGGCGTGGGCGGCACTAAATATTTATATCATGAACCCTGCCATACGCCGATGAAACACCATAACGGTACCGATGTAGCAACCTCATTAATGGGTAAAGAAGTCACATTATCTGATCGCTGTTGCGGCGAGTCAGGAACCTTCGCCGTAGCAAGGCCTGATATTGCGGCGCAGGTAAAGCATCGCAAGCTTGAAGAGTTGAAGCTGGATATTAAAGCGTTAAGCGGGCATGAGAAGGTGCTGGATAATAACGTGAAAATGTTAACCTCATGCCCAGCCTGTCAGCAGGGGTTAGAACGCTATGGTGAAGACACCAATATGCCGGTTGATTATATTCTGGTTGAGCTTGCCAAATATAAGCTAGGTGAGAAATGGCAGAGGGATTACTACCAGAAAATAAAACAGGGTGGTATAGAGCAGGTACTGCTTTAGAAGAAATACACTGTGAAATAATTTAATCTACAGATTCAAATGATTCGAATCTGTAGATTAAATTTTCAATGCCTACTTAGGCATCACCGTTTTAGCGCCATCGGGTGTGCCTAAAATTAATACATCGGCACCCTTTCTAGCAAACAGGCCGCAGGTAACAACGCCTGCCCAGCTGTTGATTTCATCTTCCATTTTTATGGGCTGCATAATCTCCATATCGTGTACGTCTAAAATGACATTGCCATTATCCGTGATGAAATTTTCACGCCACACAGGTCGGCCACCAAGGGCGACCAGTTTGCGAGCGATATAACTTCTCGCCATAGGGATAACTTCAACCGGCAGTGGGAACTTGCCCATTACATCGACCAGTTTGCTTTCATCGGCAATGCAGACAAACTTGTCGCTGGCACCAGCAATAATTTTTTCACGTGTTAATGCACCGCCACCGCCTTTAATAAGGGATAGGCCGTGATTAGACTCGTCTGCGCCATCAACATACACAGGGATGCTATCGACACTGTTTAAATCGAATACTGTAATGCCGCGCTCCTGCATTAGTTTTGTGGAGGCTTCAGAGCTAGATACAGCGCCTTTGATTTTGTCTTTAACTTCAGCAAGACAATCGATAAAGTGATTTACAGTAGAGCCAGTGCCTACGCCTATAATTTCACCCTCTACAACATACTCCATTGCTGCTTCTGCGGCTTTGCGTTTCATTTCATCTTGGGTCATGATACTCGTTCCTAATAATCTGATTGCGGAATAATACCTGTTAAACCCTCATGACTCAAAAATACATTGAAAAAATTCTCAGCGCGCGCGTTTATGATGTGGCGATTGAGTCGCCATTAGACGAAGCGAAGCGCTTAAGTGCGCGTTTAGAAAATAATATTTTGCTTAAGCGTGAAGACCTGCAGCCGGTATTCTCGTTTAAATTACGTGGTGCCTATAATAAGCTTTTTCAGCTAAGTCGCAGCAAAGTATTAACGGGTGTTATTGCTGCATCGGCAGGTAACCATGCTCAGGGCCTGGCATTGGCCGCAAGTAAGTTAGGCGTTAAGGCTACCATTGTAATGCCCAAGACCACGCCGAAGATTAAAGTAGATGCGGTGCGCTCCTATGGCGCCAAGGCTGTACTGGTAGGTGATACCTTTGATGAGGCGTCGGTGTATGCCTATAAACTGGCTGAGAAAGAAAATCTCGACTTCATTCATCCCTATGACGACCCGGATGTTATTGCCGGACAAGGCACGATAGCGGTAGAAATATTGCGTCAGTACCCGGAGGATATCGACGCAATATTTATTCCTGTTGGCGGTGGCGGCCTGATTGCAGGTATGGCGACGTTTATTAAATATTTGCGCCCGGAAATTAAAATAATCGGCGTTGAGCCTGAAGATGCAGCCTGTTTTGCAGCGGCGATGAAGAAAAAGCGTCGAGTAGTGCTGGATGAGGTGGGACTATTTGCAGATGGTGTAGCGGTTAAGCAAATGGGTCGCGAGACATGGCGTATTGCCAGGCAACTGGTGGATGAAGTCATTACGGTAAATACAGATGAAATCTGTGCCTCTATTAAAGATATCTTTGATGACACCCGTACTATTATGGAGCCAGCAGGTGCACTTGCTGTAGCCGGTATTAAAAAATATGTGGCAGAAAAAGGAGTCAGCCAGCAGACGCTTATTGCCATAAATAGCGGTGCCAATATGAATTTTGATCGCTTGCGTCATGTGTCTGAGCGTGCTGAATTGGGTGAGCAACGAGAAGGCTTAATCGGTGTAACTATCCCGGAAGAGCCCGGCAGCTTTCTGCGCTTCTGTCGTTTAATTGGTAAAAAAGGTATCACTGAATTTAATTATCGTTATGCAAACGATAGTGAGGCCTATGTGTTCGCCGGTATTCAACTGGCCGATGGTTCAGCAGAGCTTGATGAGCTAACAAATAAATTAATAGATAAAGGCTATCCCGTTCTTTGCATGAGCGATAATGAAATGGCCAAGTTGCATGTTCGCTATATGGTGGGTGGACATGCCAATCAAATTGCAAACGAGGTGTTATATCGTTTTGAATTTCCTGAGCGCCCCGGTGCCTTGCTTGATTTTCTGGCGCATATTGGTAAACGCTGGAATATCAGCATGTTTCATTATCGAAATCACGGGGCTGCTTATGGACGAGTACTGGTTGGCTTGCAGGTTGCTATAAAAGAGCGCAAGGAAGTGGTTTCATTTTTTGATGAGCTAGGTTTTAAGTGGTGGGATGAAAGCGAAAATCCGGCGTATAAAATGTTTCTTGGTCCCGCAACAGACCAGGTATGATTACGGCTATTTATTCTGCTAGTGAATAAATAGCCGTAAATGATTTTAGTAAACAGATGGTTTACCTTCTTCTTGCTCTTTAAATCTTTTATAGGTCCATTGATACTGATAAGGTGTTTCACGAATCAGTTTTTCAATATCCAGATTCATTTGTGCAACTGAATCTTCAAGTCCCAATTTTGATAAATCTTTTCCGCTCTCTCTAAAAATAATTTCAAAGCCGCTGCTGTCGTCTAAACGTTTCGCATAAGTGAAAATTACAGTGGCATTATTTTTTTGAGCTAACTTGCTTAGTAGTGTCATGGTGTAGCAGGGCTGGCCGAAAAAAGGAACAAATAAACCATTATTTTTGGGTGATTGATCTGGCAGTATAGAAATTAATTCACCCTGCTTTAGTGCTTTACTCATTGCGCGTATACCGCTGTTATCGATGGGTACTAATTTGGCATCTGTACGTTGGCGAGCCTGGCGCATTAAATTCTCAACCTTAAGGTCTTCTTGTGGTGCATACATTGTAGTCATAGGGTAATGCTCCGCGCAGTAAAGAGAGGTGAGTTCCCATGAGCCATAATGTGGCATTGCTATAATGACACCTTTGCTATTTTTTAGTGCGTCATCGATAAGGTGCTGATTTTCGATTTTTTTAACGAGTTGCAGTGTTTTGTGTGTGTTGCCTAACCACATCTTGCCTGTTTCTAAAATAACTTTGCCTGTTTCATAAAGTGATTTTTTAACCAGTTCTTCCTGTTGTAAATGAGTAAGCTCGGGAAAGCATAGTTTAATATTTTTTTCTGCTATGCGGCGGATTCGACTATTACTTTGCCAGCTAATTTTCCCCATTAGCATACCTAAAAAGTGAATAAGTTTAAGCGGTAATATCGCTGTGCTAAGTAAAGTAAGCTTAAATAAAAAAAATTTCATATAGTTATATTATAAATATGCTGTTCGGTCGCTACCATGTGCATAGGCACATCATGTGGTTGTTTGGGTAACTGGTCAACGCATTGCAGTTGATGAGCCAGGCCGATTAAGTAAGGTTGATGTGTATGTTTACGCTGTGCGTAAAAGTTCAGGCTACGGTCATAAAATCCACCACCCATTCCCAGTCTGTTGCCACCAGGATCAAAGCCTACGAGGGGCATTAATATTAAATTTAATTGTTGCGGCTTAAACCACAATTTTGGATGTACTTGTGGCTCAGGAATACCAAACTTATTAGGTTTTAATTTGCAGTTAGGCGTGTAGGGGGCAAAATATAGTCGGCCAGCAAAAGGAGCAAGAACAGGCAGGTAAACTTTTTTATTGTCTTTCCACGCGTTATAAATCAAAAATTCGGTATCTATCTCTCCATCGGCGGCCAGATACATGGCTATTTTTTTGCTGCGTTTATATAGGCTACAACTGTTTAGTTGCTCGGCCAGGGCAAGAGAGTGCTGGTATTGCGTGTCGACATCAAGAGAATTACGCTGTTGGCGTAATTGCTTGCGCAGAGATGATCGTTGTTGATTGCTGTCCATAAATAAAAGCCCTGCAGTGCAGGGCCAAGATTCTTAATTAAACAGACCTTTGTCAGGGCTTTTTGAATGAGGAGGGTGCAACCGCAAATGCCGTAGCGAATCTCACTAACCTTGAACCGGAAAGTTCAAGTGGGAACTAGCGCAGGTGTATAAGGCTTCCCGTATAAAACGGTAATGCACACAGCACCGGCAGACACATTCCCGGGGTCGATGAGTAAGGCTCAAGGGTTTTATAAGTAGGCTTACAAACACCGCAGAAGCACCCAAACTTTTTTACAGGGTTTATCTATTTCAAATATATAGCGAGCATGAAATAGATGTGGGGTAACTATTAACTATGATACTTTAATTTCGCGTAAAGCAATATCAATCTTTTTTTGAATATTGATCATTCGGGCATCAATATCACTAAACTCACTGGCAGCATCATGGCTGCCGAGTAATTCATGTGCAAGGTTTAACGCCGCCATAATGGCGATGCGCTCAGTGCCAATAATTGCACCCTTGCTCTTTATGTCATTGAGACGCTCGTTAAGAAATCGGGCTGAGTCTTGTAATGATGATTGTTGGTCTTGTGGACAAGCGACACGGTAGTCTTTGTCCATTATCTTGATGTTCAGGCCGTTACTGCCCATAGTGTTTACTCACAAATACTAATAATGGTGAGGCTTTTTGAAAAAAAAGATGAATTATGCGATCTCGATGGACTTCAGGCGAGTGATCATGCCTTCAACCTGCCCGCGCACGGTATCTCTCTGTTCAACCAGGCCTGCGCGGTCGCTACGAATTTCCTTCAGCTGCAGCTTCAGTGCATCATTTTCTAGAGATAGCTTAGTAGAAAGAGCGATTAACTCATCCACTTTCCTTTCCAGCGCTTCAATGTTTCTTTTGTTTTCTATGCTCATAATGTTAAATATAGTTATTCCATGGCTGTAGGTCAAATTTTTAAGACCTTAAAACAGCGTGGTAGAATGTTACCCTTAAGTTTGTTCGTTAAGCATCAAGTAATGCAAAAATGAAGCTAACTTAATTATTATCTTTAAATTTCAATCGGTTGTCATTTTTCTATGAGTCAGTGTCAGCATTACTGCTTGAAAACGACGGATAACATGACAAAATTTCGACAGGAGAAATTATGGTCTCCAGGCCAGATTATAACAGTTTAAATGATGCTTTAGTGAGAGCTAAAGCAGAATTACTCACATCCGAAGCACATGGGGTATTGTGTGGCATGCTCTGTGCGGCTGGAAAAGTAGAGTTAAATGCATGGTTAGATCAGGTATTTGAAGAGCTGGATTTAAATAATACGTTAATACAGGAGGCTAGCCAGTTACTGGTTGGGTTATTTAACGATACTCAGTCCCAGCTGAATGACTCAGATGTCGATTTCCAGTTGTTGCTACCTGATGATGAGGATGCTTTAGGTATCCGCACGGAGGCGTTGGCAGAGTGGTGTCAGGGTTTTACCTATGGCATGGTTAATGGTGGTTTAAAGAAAGATCGAGAATTACCTGAAGATACGGCGGAGTTAATTAGAGATTTGGTGGAAATTGCCAGAGTAGGGCATGACATGGATGAAGAAACTGATACCGATGAAGAGTCGTATATGCAGTTGTATGAATATGTGCGAATGGGTGTATTGCTGATAAATGAAGAACTACAACCATCGCACGCGGCACCCCAAACCTTGCAGTAGTTGGCAGGGCAATACCTCCCCTTTGAGTTGTGACATTAGAGAATTTATATGAATCAAAAAATTCACGCGCGAAATAGAAAACAATTGATACGCATGATTGGTGATGGCGGCATTGCCATTCTCCCAGCTGCTCCAGCAAGAGTTAGAAATCGCGATGTAGATTATCCATTTCGTCAGGATAGCGACTTTTTTTACCTCAGCGGATTTGTTGAGCCAGAAGCGGTGATTGTTTTGGTACCGGGGCGCAAAGGTGGGGAATATGTTTTATTTTGTCGCGATAAGGACGAGACACAGGAAATATGGCATGGCAGGCGCTGTGGCCCGGAGGCGGCCATCGAAAATTACGGCGCGGACGATGCCTTTCCTATTGATGATATCGATGAGATTCTGCCAGGGCTAATGGAATCCTGTGATCGTGTGTATCACACCATGGGTTTAGACCCGCAGTTTGATAAGCATGTTATGGATTGGGTTAATACGTTGCGCAAGCAATCACGTTCTGGCGCTAATGTGCCTTACGAATTCGTTTCACTGGACTACCTATTACACGACATGCGCCTGTTTAAAAGTCGTGAAGAAATTCGCCTGATGAAAAAGGCAGCAAAAATTTCGGTGGAGGCGCATAAGCGTGCAATGAGGATTTGTGCGCCGGGTAAATATGAGTACCAGCTTGATGCAGAAATTATGCATGAATTTCAAAGCAATGGTGCAACCTGGGCGTATCCGAGTATTGTTGGTGGCGGCGCCAATAGTTGTATATTGCATTACACCGAAAATAATATGCTATTGAATGACGGTGAATTAGTCCTCATTGATGCGGGATGTGAATTTGAAGGTTACGATGCAGATATTACCCGTGTTTTTCCGGTAAACGGGAAATTCACAGAGGCTCAAAAAGAGATTTTTGACTTAGTAGTGCAGGCCAATTTGGATGCTATTAAAAAAGTGAAACCAGGTAATCACTGGAATGATCCGCATGAGACGGCGGTTAAAACGCTCACCAAAGGTATGATTGAACTGGGTTTATTAAAAGGCACCTTGAGCAGGCTGATAAAAGAAGAGGCCTTTAAGAAATATTATATGCACCGTACCGGTCATTGGTTAGGTATGGATGTGCATGATGTGGGTGATTACAAGGTTGAGGATCAGTGGCGTCTATTAGAGCCGGGCATGGTTTTAACCATTGAGCCGGGCATATATATTCCACACGGTAGCCGAGGCGCTAAACGCTGGTGGGATATTGGCGTGCGTATAGAAGATGATGTGGTGGTTACTAAAGATGGTTGTGAGGTGATGACGGATGGCTTGCCCAAAACGACAGAAGAAATAGAAGCCATTATGGCCAGTAGCAAATAAAACAATAATCGAACTTAAGTTATAAATGAATCAACAAATTTCAGAATATGATGTAATTATTATTGGCGGCGGCATGGTCGGTGCGAGTCTGGCCGCGGCGTTAAAAAATAATGTCGATAAAAAAATAGCTGTGATTGAAGCCTGTCCGTTTCAATCAGATGTGCAGCCGAGTTTTGATGATCGTTCTATTGCTTTGTCATATGGCTCACGGCGTATTTTTGAATCCATGGGTTTGTGGAAAACATTAGAAGCAGAAATTGAAGCGATTAAATCTATTCATGTTTCGGATCGGGGGCATCTTGGCGCAACGCGTTTGCATCACACAGAAGAAAATGTAGAAGCACTTGGTTATGTCGCAGAAAGTAAAGTAATTGGTCGCGTATTGATAAATGAATTGCAAAATCTGCATCACGTCGACTGGTTTTGTCCGGCGACGATTGAAAGTATGCAATCAGTTGATGATGCCGTTCGCATTGAAATTAAAATGCACCAACAGTTAATTTCAATGCAAAGTAAGTTACTGGTTGCCGCCGATGGCGTGCAGTCTGCTACCCGACAATTGGCCGGAATAGGTATTAAACAGGACGACTACCAACAGTCGGCAGTTATCACAAATATACAAACGGATCAGTTGCATCAGGGTATAGCGTTTGAGCGTTTTACCGATACAGGTCCTATCGCCTTTTTACCCATGACTGGAAATCGTTATTCAGTCGTCTGGACCTGTAGGCGTGATGATGCGCAGCGCGTTTTAGATTTAACTGAAGCAGAATTTATAAACGAGTTGCAGCAACGTTTTGGATTTCGTGCGGGAAATATTCAAAGGGCTGGCGCGCGGTTTAGTTATCCACTTATTTATAGCGAAGCCGAAACGTTGACTAAAGGTCGTGTTGTTGTAATAGGTAATGCAGCGCATGCCTTGCATCCTGTTGCTGGGCAGGGCTACAACCTGGCGCTACGTGATGTTGCTGAGTTAGCCGAGTTAATTGTTGCGGAAGATGACCCGGGAAATGAATTAATGTTAGCCGAATATCATGCTAGTCGACTTAAAGATATGCATCTCGTACATACTATTACCGACACTCTGGTTAAAGTGTTTTCAAATAATATTTCAAGCGTAGGTCATGCTCGTGCAATGGGTTTGATTTGCGTAAATTTAATTACACCTATTCGTACATTAATGGCAAGACAGAACATGGGGTTGTTAGGTCGTATGAGTAAATTGCAACGCCGGTTGCCTTTGTGATGAATCAAAGCAAGCATTACGATGTGATTATTGTTGGTGGTGGCATGGTGGGCTTAACGCTGGCCTGTGCGTTAGGACAACAAGCGTTTAGTGTTGCCGTAGTCGAGGCGTATGAGCCATTGGATATACAGGCCGGCGATGATTATGAATTGCGCGTTTCAGCTATTAGTAAGTCATCCCAGCAAGTATTTGAAAATATAAATGCCTGGCAGGGTATGCTAAAGCGTCGTGCCAGCCCTTATCAGCATATGCATGTGTGGGATGCTACCGGTGACGGAAAAATTCATTTTGATGCAGCGGATTTAGGTGTCGATGTGTTGGGGCATATTATTGAAAATCGCGTGGTGCAATTTTCTTTATATGAACAGTGCCAACAGCTGCGCAATGTTGAGTTGCTGTGCCCGTATCAGGTAAAAGACATTCATTACAGTGAAGCACAGTCTGAAATTATATTAGATGATGAGAGCTGCATAACGACTAAGTTATTAGTTGGAGCGGATGGTGCGAACTCTAAGGTGCGCGATGTTGCTGGTATCGTGATAGATAAGTCTGCGTATGAGCAAAAAGGCGTGGTGTCGGTTGTTAAATCTACGCAGTTTCATAAAAGCACAGCATGGCAACGTTTTTTGCCAACAGGCCCGTTGGCCTTTTTACCACTAAGTGATGGGCGTTGTTCTATTGTGTGGTCGGCAGAAAATCAGCGTGCAGATGAATTGCTGGCCATGGATGATGAAACATTTTGCCGAGAGTTAGAGCAGGAGTTTGATTACACCTTAGGCAAGGTGGAGAGTATCGGGCAACGTGCTGCGTTTCCATTGATTCGCCGGCATGCAAATGAATACGTAAAAAAAGGTTTGGCATTAATAGGCGATGCTGCGCACACCATTCACCCGCTTGCAGGACAGGGAGTGAACCTGGGTATTTTAGATGCTGCGGCACTGGCTGAAACGCTTGTTACTGCCAGAGCTAACGGACAAAATATTGCATCATTAACCACCTTGAGAAAATATGAGCGCTGGCGCCGTGCTGATAATAGCTTAATGATGTACAGCATGAGTGGTTTTAAAAATCTATTTAGTAACGAGCAGTCCAATTTAGCGTTTATACGCAATGCAGGGCTAAATTTAGTTAATCGTATGGGGCCAGTTAAGCATAAGTTTATGCGTCATGCGATGGGCTTAGAAGGCGATCTTCCCAAAATAGCCAGGCCAGTTGGCTGGTGATGTGCTGAGTGATTGGCCTGGCTCGTAATGGCAGTGAGTTAGTTAAGAGCGTGTGAAGTATATAAGCGAATATCAGTAGGCTTATACGTATTGACTGTGCTCAATGTTTGAAGGTAGTATTTAATTAAATTAAAACCTCCGGTTTCATTTGCGGTTTGTTCCATCCCCCCCCCTCTGTTTATTAAGTGTCATTCGATCCACTAATATAGGCTTTTTATATGAAAACAATAATCTATTACACCGGATTGATTAGGCTTATTCAAAAAATGCATTTTAAAATATCACTTATCGTTCTCCATAAACAGGTTTTGAATTACAGAAAAAATATCAATCGAAATTCAGGTTTAAGTGAAGCAATTAGGTCGTCAATAAAATTTATAATACAAGATGCGGTATTAAATATTAATGGGCAGAATAATCATAATAATTCAGAGATGTATGAGTCGCTAGTGTATAAATATAATCGTCCGGCATGCGTTCAATCGATCAATCGTGAAGAGTTAGGTGAGTTGGCTAAATATTTTAAAAATAGAAATACTAAAGCTGTCTTTAACAGTATAGAAATCAGGCTGGAAAAAAGTACCGTTGATCATATGCACGAGGCAATTAGATACGCAAGGCAGGGCGATGAAAGAAATGCGCATATGCATGCCGATATTGCCAGTTGCTCATGCGAGGAGTTGTCTCATTTTATAGATAAAGAACAGTATCGTGATTTTGTTGTTCAAATAAAAGATAGTTTAGAAAGTTTGAAGGCGGTTATATAAGAGAGAAAAATGCAGTGATCTCTCTTTATTTGAACCCTCGAATTACAGTGATTCACGATCAGGTAATGATTTAATATAAACATCTTGCTTGCTATAAGGGATCTCAATACCGTGTTTATTAAATGCCTTATAAATATCGGTCAGTAATGCATCCACTACATTCCCGCGTAATGACGGGTCGTCTACCCAGCATAATAATTCCAGATCCAGGCTGGAGTTTCCAAAACTTCTGAAACGTACACGGGCTTGCGGATCTGCACATACTTTTTGTTCCGCGTTGGCAACTTGCAGTAAAATTTCTTTCACCTGATCTATGTCACTGCCATAGGCTACACCGGTTTTTACGCGGATACGAAATTTTTTATATGGCCCACCGGATTCATTAATGATTTTTGTAGTTCCCATTATAGAATTGGGAATGGTCAGTTCTACATCATCACGGGTAAGCATGCGCGTACTGCGAATGCCGATATGTGTCACCATGCCGCGTTCGCCACTGTCGAGTACTATATAGTCTCCAATTTTATACGGTGCATCGGCGAGTATTAATACACCGGAAAATAAATTGGCTAATGTATCTTTTGCCGCGAAGCCTACAGCGATACCAATAATGCCCGCTGAGGCCAGCCATGCCGTCATGTCTATATGCCATAAAATAAACAGTAAATATATGGTCAGGCCAGTAATAAACAGGATGGATAGATTTTGAAATAGTGGCAGCGTTTGGCTGGTGATATATGGCATATATTGTTCGCTGCGGCTTGAGTGCATTAGTAAAATGCGGCTTAAGCGGATCATGAACAATGCCCATATAAGTATGGCAATGGTATACAGGGTATCAGCGGTGATTTGCCCGGATTTTTCCGGCAGGATAAGTGAACCCGCAATGCTCAGGGCGATGAGTAAGATGCTTTTGCTGATGGTCGGGCGACTGATCTGGATAATCTGATTATCTAGATGTGTTTTGGTTTTATCAGCGAGTTTTAAAATCAGCTTGCTGACACCGTTATTGAATAAACGTGATATCAACAGGCTGGCAAGAATAATGATAACGGCCTGATAAAATGGGTTTTCACTGAAACCAGTTAGTAAATCAGAGAGTTGTGTGTTGTTTAGCCAGTCCATAAAGAGTGCCGAATATGAGTTGTATAGCGGAATAATCACAGAATATTCAAGGGATTACAATCTTCAATGATTGATGTTGGCTGAAATTTAATTCTATTAAATAGCTATAAAGGGAAATGGAATTTTTCTTTCGTCTAGTTTATAGTTGCGCCTCAATTACAGTCGGCTGATTTTTTGTTTGAATTACGCCGCGTTAGAAGCTGTGGGAGAGACCTTCTTTAATGAAGGCACCGAAGGCGCAACCGCCCGGAAACGCTCAGGTAAAAGGACTACAGCTTCTGTCTCACCATATTTGTATATGGCAGGAAAATTGACTCTGGAGAGCGATCACAGCAGGTGATCCACCGAAGGGGACACGTTGGTATTTAATCGGCGTTAATCTCTCAGGTATCAGGACAGAGGGGTAAACCATGAACCCAATGGAGTACCCTTAATGAGTCAAAGAACTTGTCTGTATGACAACCATATAAACCACGGCGGAAAAATCGTTGATTTCGCTGGCTGGGAAATGCCTATTAATTACGGCTCGCAAATGGAAGAGCATCATCAGGTGCGTACCGATGCAGGTATGTTCGATGTGTCTCACATGACTGTGGTCGATCTTCAGGGTGCTGGCGTAACAGCCTTTTTACAATATATATTAGCCAATGATGTCGGCAAACTAAAAACCTCTGGTAAAGCGCTATACAGTGCCATGTTAGATGAGAATGGCGGGGTTATTGACGACCTAATTGTGTATTACATGAATGGTGAGTGGTTCCGCATGGTGGTGAATGCGGGGACACGTGATAAAGATTTGGCGTGGATTAACAAGCAGTCGGCTAACTTTGATGTGCGCGTTACAGAACGCGCCGAAGTGGCTATGATTGCTGTGCAGGGCCCAAATGCGCGTGAAAAAGCAATTTCTGTATTGCCCACTGATGTAGCGCAGGCAGCGGGTGATCTAAAGCGGTTTGTCGGTGCGGCATCGGGTGACTGGTTTGTGGCTCGCACCGGTTATACCGGCGAAGATGGTTTTGAAATAATCTTGCCTGAAGCCAGGGCCTCTGAATTTTGGGAGGCCCTGGCGGGTGTTGGCGTTAAGCCAATCGGCTTAGGTGCGCGTGATACCTTGCGCCTGGAGGCTGGGATGAATTTGTACGGTACGGATATGGATGAAAGCACATCTCCATTAATATCTAACCTGGGCTGGACAATTGCCTGGGAGCCAGAAGAACGACACTTTATTGGGCGCGATAAAATTACCGCAGAAAAATTGGCCGGTGTGCAGCAAAAACTGGTTGGACTTGTGCTAGAAGATAAGGGCGTTTTACGTGGCCACATGAAGGTGGTTTGTGATGCCGGTGAAGGCGAGACAACATCGGGGACTTTTTCACCCAGCTTGAAGCAAGCTATTGCACTTGCACGTGTGCCAGCTAGCATTGGTGATAGCTGTGAAGTTGAAATTCGCAATAAACGTTTAAAGGCTAAAGTGGTTAAACCGGTGTTTTTCCGTGAAGGAAAATCTTGCCTGTAAACATTTTTAAGTATTACAAAATATTATTTAGATTAGAAAGAGGATATTACGATGAGTGAATTGCCAACAGATTTACGTTATACATCATCTCACGAGTGGGTTCGTCTGGAAGAGGATGGCACAGTAACGGTCGGGATTACTGACCATGCACAGGATGCATTAGGTGATCTGGTATTTGTTGAACCACCTGAAATAGGTACTGAATTATCACAGGGTGAGGCTTGTTGTGTGATTGAGTCTGTTAAGGCAGCGTCTGATATCTATATGCCTATTACTGGCGAAATTGTTGATACCAATCAGTCTCTGGTTGATGAGCCGGAAATTATAAATAGCTCACCTTACGATGACGGCTGGATTTTTAAAATCCAACCGGCTGATGAAGATGATATCGAACAGCTTATGGATGCAAGCACGTACGAATCTGAGCTAGAAGACGAATAATCTTAAACACTTAGTGTTGTATTAATCCGCTGCACTATGTTGCAGCGGTTTTATTTTAGGTTTTAATACCATGCCATTTATACCCCATACCGAAACTGAAATTAATGAGATGTTGTCTGTTATAGGCATCGACAGCATTGAAAATTTATTTGATGAAATTCCTGCGCATCTAAAAATCAAAGGTCTTGAAAAAGTACCGCCTGGTTTAAATGAGATGAGCATTAATCGTTTGATGCAAAAACGAGCGGCACAGGATGGGCAGCCATTGTGTTTTATAGGCGCGGGCTCATATGATCATCATATACCAGCGGCGGTATGGCAAATCACAACACGTGGTGAATACTACACGGCGTATACGCCATATCAGGCTGAAGCATCTCAAGGTACTTTGCAGTTAACCTACGAGTTCCAAAGTATGATGACTGCATTGACAGGTATGGATGTATCTAATGCATCTTTATATGATGGTGCAACGGCAATGGCCGAAGCCGTATTAATGGCTGTGCGATCTAATCGTAAATCTAAGTCACGTAAAATTTTAGTACCACGCTCGGTTAACCCAACCTATACGCGGGTTACTGAAACTATCGTTAAACACCAGAATATTGAATTGGTGGAAGTAGCGATTGATACAGCTACTAGCAAAACTTCAATGGATGCGCTTAATGCCTTTAATGGCGAAGACATTACGGCTGTTGTAATTTCGCAGCCTAACTTTTTTGGTACATTGGAAGATGTCGATGCGATGACCACATGGGCGCATGAAAATAATATTATGGTAATTGCGATTGTTAACCCACTAAGTTTAGCGATTTTAAAACCACCAGGTATATGGGGTGATGTCGGTGCAGATATTGCAGTAGGTGATGGCCAGCCATTGGGCGCACCTATGTCATCGGGTGGCCCTTACTATGGCATCATGACCTGTAAAAAGGCCTTTGTTCGACAAATGCCGGGACGTATTGTTGGCCGTACCGTTGACCAAAAAGGTCGTGAAGGATTCGTGTTAACACTGCAGGCACGTGAACAACATATTCGTCGTTCTAAAGCGACTTCAAATATTTGTACAAATCAGGGCCTGGTTGTAACCGCATCCACTATTCATATGAGTTTATTAGGCCCAGAAGGATTAAAACAAACCGCATTAAGCTGTCATGCGAATACTCAGGCTTTAGTTGAAAGGTTATCTTCAATAAACGGTGTGGAAATTGTTTTTGATCAGCCTCGTTTTCACGAAGCAGTGATTAAAATAAATAAACCTGCAGCTGATGTTTTAGCTAAATTAGCCGAGCAGAATATTCTAGGTGGTTTAGATTTGTCTGCAGACTTCCCTGAAATGAAAGATTGTATTTTGGTTTGTGCGACAGAGTTACGTATCGCAGAAGATATTGAAACCTTTGCATCGGCTTTGGCTGAAGCGCTGAAATAATCGGAGTTAGATTAATGTTAATTTTTGAACACTCAGCCGATGGCCGTAAAACTAAAATCCAGTCGACCTCTGGTAATGAGATGCCAACGGATATTCCTGCTGCATTTTTACGTGAAGTGAAACCGGGCTTGCCAGAAGTTTCAGAGATGCAGGCAGTGCGTCACTACACGTCTTTGTCACAGAAGAACTTTTCAATCGATACACATTTTTACCCATTGGGTTCGTGCACAATGAAGCACAATCCACGTGTGTGTAACTCACTGGCGATGTTGCCGGGGTTTTTATCGCGGCATCCTTTAGCGCCAGAGAAAAACTCTCAGGGCTTTATGGAATGCATGTATGAGTTACAGGAAATGCTATGCGATGTAACGGGCATGGCAGGTTTTTCATTGGCGCCAATGGCCGGTGCACAAGGTGAGTTTGCAGGTATTGCAATGATCCGCGCCTATCACGATTCAAGAGGTGACACGGCGCGTAAAGAAATTTTAGTGCCAGATGCAGCGCACGGAACGAACCCAGCAACAGCAACTATGTGTGGTTATACCGTTAAAGAAATATCAACGTTAGCTAATGGCGACGTTGATATTGATGCATTAAAGGCAGCAGTTGGCCCACAAACAGCCGGCTTGATGTTAACCAATCCATCAACACTGGGTGTGTTTGAGCGTCGTATCGAAGAGATTGCAAAAATTATTCACGATGTCGGTGGTTTACTTTACTACGATGGTGCAAACCTCAATGCTATCCTGGGTAAAATTCGCCCGGGCGATATGGGTTTTGATGTTATCCACTCAAACCTGCATAAAACATTTTCTACGCCACACGGTGGCGGTGGTCCAGGCTCCGGTGCAATTGGTGTGGCCGAACGTCTAAAACCATTTATGCCAATGCCTGGTGTGAAGAAAGTGGGTGACGAGTATCAGTGGTTAACAAAAGAAGATTGTCCACATAGCATTGGACGTATGTCGGCATTTTTTGGTAATCCGGGTGTGTTATTGAGAGCCTATATTTACATGCGTTTATTGGGTAGTGAAGGTATGCAGCGTGTTGCCGAATTCGCAACACTTAATGCAAACTACATGATGGCACAATTAAAGGCACGTGGTTTTCAAGCGGCGATTCCTGATCGTTATGCCTCGCATGAATTTATTATTACGCTGAAAAAACAGGCAAAAGAACTGGATGTCAGTGCAATGGATTTTGCTAAACGTTTGCTAGATTTAGGTTTCCATGCACCAACAACTTACTTCCCGTTATTAGTGCCAGAATGTTTGCTAATTGAACCAACAGAATCAGAAGCCAAAGAAATGTTGGATGGTTTTATTGAGGCAATGGTGCAAATTCAGCATGAAGCCGAAACGGATCCGGACATGTTGCATAACGCACCTTACACAATGCCGGTGAACAGACTGGATGAAGTGCGTGCAGCCAGGCAGCTAGATTTATCCTGGTCCCCTGATTCAGAAGCATAAGGTTTATAAAATGGCATACAGTGGCAATACAGGTATTACTCGTATTATTAAGGCAGCTGGTTATTCATGGCAAGGCGTGAAAGATGCCTATAAATATGAAGATGCTTTTCGTCAGGAAACCTGGTTGGCTGTGGTGTTTATTCCGCTGGCTATATATTTGGCTGAAAATGCCACTCAATTGGCATTTATGATTAGCAGTGTGCTACTGGTCATGCTGGTGGAAATTTTAAATTCGGCGATTGAAGCGGTGGTTGATCGATTCGGTGGCGAGCTGCATGAGTTGAGTGGCAGAGCCAAGGATATGGCGTCAGCGGCGGTTACATTTTCGCTGATTATAATGGTGCTGATTTGGGGCTTAATGCTCTGGGAAATTTTCCAGTAGTTGCATCAATATTTTATTCTGCAATAACGGCCTGATCTCTACCCGCTGCTTTTGCTTCATATAGAGCCTTGTCTGCGCGTTTTATAATGCTCTCAGTCGTGTCGGTATTGTAGTCAAATTCAGCTATGCCTGCGCTAAAGGTTATATGTCCTGCTTTACCAAAAACATGCTGATCTATCTTATCTTTAATGCGTTTATAAATTTCTTCTGCGGTATGTTTGTCTGCCATTCTAGCCAGTAAAATAAATTCTTCTCCGCCGTAGCGTGCAAATAAGTCGGTATCTCGATTTAGAGATCGGATGATGGCAGAAAAATCGATAAGGGCTTTGTCACCTTCCGAGTGTCCATACTTGTCGTTTACTTTTTTAAAGTAATCTAAATCAAAAAATATAATACTGAATACCTGTTTGTATCTAATGGCGAGTAACGCCTCTTCTGCCAGGCGCTGGTCAAAATATAGCCTGTTACCTGCGCTGGTTAATTTGTCTGTATTGGCTAAAGTGCTTAATTGATGTTGCAGAATTTTATTTTTAGCCAAAAGAAATCCGACGACTGATGCGGCAGATATTGGGACTAAAAAATTTACCAGGTGAATTTGATTGTAAGTTATGTAGGAGTGAAAAATGGTCAGGCAGGTAAAAACAACAATCGAAATACTGATGTAAATTACATAAAGTGTGAGCTGATGTTTTTTTTTAGGTGCAGGCATGATGTCTTTTTCAGATAGAATCATACTGTAAGTATAGTCATTTTGTAGTTAATTATCGAGGCCGATGCGTTTTATGTTGTGACTACGTCTAAAGCACTTTAACACGACGTTTATCTCTCTATATAAAGGCGATGGAGGGTGCAATTTGATTGTTGGTATATTTGCGTAAAAATTCGTTACACAGAGTTAAAGTTTGCAATGTTGGGTTTGAGTGATGTGTAAATTGTATGGTAGATAGTCAGGTGCCGCTCATCAGTGCCACTTGTACCGCTTCTTCATCCTGATAAATGGCATTTAGAAGCTGGCTAATTTTGGGCATAGCTTCATCGATAGACGGAATGCTTTCCAGCGCTTGTAAATATAAATTAATATTGTGAAAGCTACACTCAACAGTAGATGGTCCATTGCTCGGGGATATTTTTTCTGTACTGAAGGCCTTTTCCAGTGCCAGTTGGGTCATGTGCTCTGCATTGAGCTCCATCTGGTTCATGTTATTAATTGTCTTATCGACTAAATGAGACGGCATAGCAATGAGTTGCTGCTGCATCATTTTTCGCGAGTCACGCAATGGTTTTATCATGGTTTGCCAGGGGGTGACGGTATCTAACAGTGTCTGCATATCATCATCGTTCATGCTCAGGCTTTTATTGCCTATCCAGCAGCAGTACAACAAAATATTAACATCTGCATCGTACATGCTTTGCAGTTCTAAACAAATTGATTCAACTTCTGGCAGAGTCCAGAGTTGGCTAGTGTGAGACCAGAGATTACTGTCGGGAAATTCCATAAAAAGTATGTATTAAATAAATAAAATCTAATCCTAGTCTAGATTGAATTTGATTTCACCCATTCTGTTGATTCTTTTGGCTAACCTGGCTCGCCGCCGCGAGTAGTTTTTTTCGTGTAATTACGCCGGGTAGCATTTCATCCCCAATAATAAACGTCGGTACACTCTTTGCCTGAATTACTCCGGCGTATTGAAGGTAAGGCAATAAACTTGCGGGTATCGAATCCGCGGGGCCATTGGCATGTTTATCGTTCCATGCCTGATTAACAATATTTTCAGGGATGTTATTTTGCCTGGCAATGTCACGCAGTACGGACTCATCACCAATATTTTTACCATCAATGAAATACGCTGTAAATATCTGCTCATGTAGAGGGTAAAAAACATCTGCACCGAGTGATTTACAGGCCTCACCAAGTAATAAGGCCTTGCGCGAGTTGGTTGTCATGGTCTGCTCGCAGAATGTAATGTTTTCTTCTTTGGCAAGGGTGTTTAGATTCTTCATCATCGCATCCCAGGTGTCTTCATTGTAATTAAGGAGTTTTACAGAATGTCCTGTGGTTGGGGTTTCGGGGTGTATTTCGATAAAACACCAGTTTACTTTTACATCATAAATGTCGCGCAGTGAATCTAATCGCAGATTTCCAATAAAACAGAAAGGGCAGATGTAGTCGCTGAGAATGGTGACTTTAAGCTCTGGCTTTTGCATTTTCGCCTACCCTTTTTAATTTGTATAATCGGACAATAGTCTGATTATGTGCGTAATTCAAATTATGGGCTCGAACTCTATTGATTCAACGACTATGCTTGGGCTTAGCTTTTGCATATTTAGTTAGGATGAAAATGATTTATAAATTATTAACTGCACTGTTGTTATTAGCCGCAAGCCATATGGTGTCGGCAAGAGATTTTGAGGGTAGCTATGCGGTGTATGGGGCTGGTTCTGATAGCTGCCAGCAATATATAGGCTCAATGAAAAATGCGGGTAGGGAGCAGGATTATTTTATTGACTGGATGATCGGTTATTTATCCGCCTTTAATGTCATTATGCCCAGTACCTACAATGTACTGGGTGAAACGGGCTTTGATGCGGCGCAATTATGGTTGCAGCGGCGCTGTGAGAAATATCCCAAGGAGCCATTTATTACCGCGATGATTAAGCTTACGGAGGTGCTTTATCCAATGCGGCATCAGTCGGGATTGAAAAAAACACCAGCAACTGCAGCTGAGGTAGAGCCAAAGGCCGCACCTGCAAACTAGGCAAGCTTTAGCTATTGAGCAAATAAACGGCGAGTACTATTAGTAGGTAGGCAAAGGTTTTCTTGAGCTTTTGCACATCTAGACGGTGTGCGAGCGAGGCCCCCAAAGGGGCGAAAATCACACTGCTGATAACAATACCGAGTAAAGCGGGCAGATAGATGAAGCCAATAGAATATTCGGGCAAACTGGCATATTGCCAGCCGGTGTACAGGTAGCTAATAGAGCCCGCGAGCGCAATCGGGAAGCCAATAGCGGCGGATGTGGCAATGGCCTTATGAATGCTGCTGCCATGCCACATTAACCAGGGTACGCTCATTGTGCCGCCGCCAATACCCACAATAGATGAGATAAACCCTATCAGGCCGCCGCTAATATTAAAGTTGAGCTGTGAGGGCGTTGTTTGATGAGCGCCGGGTTTATTGCCGAAAAGCATGTATGCGGCCACCAGTAGTTCAAATGTGGCAAATACAGGTTTCAGAAACTCGCTGCTTAATTCGCCTGCCAGTAATCCGCCGCACCAGGCGCCCAATAAAATACCCCAACTTAATTTAAACACCTGAGGCCACACAACAGCGTGCTTTTTGTGATGACTAATGACCGATGATATAGAGGTGATAACAATGCTGGCGAGAGAGGTGCCAAGCGCCAGATGCATAATGATTTGGCTATCTATGCCTTGCGCGATAAACAACGCGGCGAGTACCGGGACGATGATGAGCCCGCCACCCACACCAAGCAAGCCTGCAAGCACGCCGACTACCGCGCCGAGTAATAAATAGGACCCAGCTTCGACGAGCATTAAGGCAGGCGGTGAATAGAGAGGTTTTTGTCAAACAATAGAGTATTTACCTGCGTTGTTGATGTCTGCTCTGTCCATTGCCGGGTCTGGAGCCGCCTCGGCCCCCTTTGTGCTGACCTTTATTGCCGCCATAACGCTCGATTTTGGCTCGCGGCAGTGGCTTGGCGAGCAATTCCGAGGTAATTGCTTCATTAGGGATGCTGTAGCCTATGTATGCTTCTATTTCAGGCAGGTATTGTGCGTAATTCTCGCAAGCCATACTAATGGCATGGCCTGAGGCGCCGGCACGAGCCGTGCGGCCAATACGGTGTACGTAATCTTCGGCTTGCTGAGGTAGGTCGTAATTAAATACATGGCTGACTTCAGGTACATGTAAACCACGCGCCGCAACGTCGGTAGCCACCAGTACATTGAATTCACCATCCTGAAATTTCTTCAACAAAGTCTGGCGCTTTGCCTGTGGAATATCACCTGAAAGAACCGCTGGTGGGATATTATTTCCAGTCAGCCAGGCGCTCACCTCCTCGGCAACGCGTTTGGTGTTGACAAAAATAATGCTGCGAGTGGGTTTGTCTTTTGCGAATAAGCCGAGTAGCAATGGGATTTTTTCATTGTTAGCGGGGTAAAAAACGCGTTCTTCAATTTTATCGGCGGTACGCTGCTCAGATTCAATTTTAACGTGCTGGGGATTATTCATATGCTCATATGAAAGCTCCTGCACGCGATAAGACAGTGTGGCAGAAAAGAGCATGCTAAGGCGATGCTCTGGGGCAGGGCAACGACGTATTAAATAGCGGATATCATCAATGAAACCCAGATCAAACATGCGGTCGGCTTCATCTAATACCAGCGCTTGAACCTGCTTAAGATCAAATACGTGTTTTTTAAAAAAGTCGATTAAGCGCCCTGGTGTGCCAATTAATATATCGGCGCCATCTGCAATGGTTTTTTGTTGGGCGTCATAGCCGGTGCCACCGTACGCTAGTGCAAGCTTTATACCCGTGTGCTTACCGATCAGCTCGGCATCATTATGTATTTGAATGGCGAGTTCGCGGGTTGGTGCAATAATTAACGCGCGAGGCTGATTGAGTCTTCTGTGCTCTGCGGCAGGTTCAGTGAGTAGCTTGTTATACACGGCTACAAGAAAGGCAATGGTCTTGCCTGTGCCTGTTTGTGCTTCACCGGCAACGTCAATACCATCTAGTGACAATGGCAGGCTTTGTGCCTGTATTGGCGTGCATTGTTTAAAACCCGCCTGATTCAAGCCTTGCAGCAGTGATTCAGCTAATTTATATTGATCAAAGTGTTGATCGGTCAGATGTGTGCTCATTGCCCTAGCATAAAGCACTCTGCCGGACTGTACAAATGTGTGGAATTAGTTAAGATGCAATATATTGAATTCGAATAATAACAAACCCACCTGATTGCTGTTCTGCTTAACTAAATATTAATCATTAAGCGCTTTATAGGAATAGCAGTTGAATGGAATCCTAACCCGGAGGTTAAACACTGTGAGCGAGATCATTCATGTATCTGATGACAGTTTTGAAAGTGACGTATTAAATTCTGATGTGCCTGTTTTAGTTGATTATTGGGCAGAATGGTGCGGTCCTTGTAAAATGATTGCGCCAATATTGGAAGAGATTGCGGGTGAGTATGACGGTAAAATCAAAATTACTAAATTAAACATCGATGAAAACCCTGGTACACCACCTAAGTTTGGTATTCGTGGTATTCCTACATTAATGCTGTTTAAAAATGGCGAAGTAGAAGCGACGAAAGTGGGCGCACTATCCAAATCACAGTTAACTGCCTTTCTCGATAGCAATATTTAATGTACAAAACAGCATAATGCTATTGGCATAAAAACAGGCTGCTCCGCTGAAAGTGTAGACGGCCTGTTTTTTGTATGCTAGAGTTCGTCTTAATAAAAATTCGTAGCCGGCATTTTTCCTCGCCGACCAATAAATACGATCTAGTAACCCGGCTAAATCCAGCCACAATTCAAATTTGATATAAACCAAAAATTTAATTAATCCTTGAACCGTCTAATCTTAACCTTTCTGAAAATGCCTCACTATGAACTTAACTGAACTAAAGAATAAAGCACCAACCGAACTTATTGAAATTGCCCAGTCAATGAAACTAGAAAATCTTGCCAGAGCCAAGAAGCAGGATATTATTTTTGCTATTTTAAAAACACACGCAAAAAGCGGTGAAGATATTTATGGGGATGGTGTATTAGAAATTCTTCAGGATGGCTTTGGTTTCTTGCGATCAGCAGAAGGCTCATACTTAGCCGGTCCAGATGATATTTATGTGTCGCCAAGTCAGATCAGACGATTTGGTTTAAGAACGGGTGACACAATAGCGGGTAAAATCAGACCGCCAAAAGATAGCGAACGTTATTTCGCTATGCTCAAAGTAGATACAATTAACTTTGATGCACCTGAAGCTGCAAAGAATAAAGTTGCCTTTGAAAACTTAACTCCACTACACCCAGAAGAACGCTTAAAGCTGGAACGCGGTAATGGTAGTTCAGAGGATATTACGGGTCGTATAATTGATTTAGTTGCGCCAATTGGTAAGGGGCAGCGTGGTTTGATCGTTTCTCCACCTAAAGCCGGTAAAACGATGCTGATGAGCAATATTGCTCAGTCAATTGCCGCGAATCATCCGGAATGCTACCTGATTGTTTTACTTATAGATGAACGCCCGGAAGAAGTAACAGAAATGCAGCGTATGGTATGTGGTGAAGTTGTTTCATCAACATTCGATGAGCCAGCAAGTCGCCATGTCCAGGTTGCTGAAATGGTTATCGAAAAAGCCAAGCGTTTAGCAGAGCATAAAAAAGATGTTGTTATATTGCTTGATTCTATTACACGTTTAGCGCGTGCCTATAATACAGTAATACCATCGTCTGGTAAGGTACTAACCGGTGGTGTTGATGCACACGCGTTACATCGCCCTAAGCGTTTCTTTGGTGCGGCACGTAATATCGAAGAAGGTGGAAGTATTACAATACTTGCAACTGCATTGGTTGATACTGGCTCCAAAATGGATGAGGTTATTTACGAAGAATTCAAAGGTACAGGTAACTGTGAAATACATCTGGATCGTAAAATTACTGAAAAACGTATCTACCCTGGTATAAATATTAATCGTTCTGGTACGCGTCGCGAAGAAAAGTTAACAGACCCTGAAGAATTACAGATGATGTGGGTGTTGCGTAAAGTACTTCATCCTATGGATGAAACAGGTGCGATTGAATTTATGCTTGAGCGCTTACAAACAACTAAAACGAATGACGAGTTCTTCGACAAAATGAAGAAGGGTTAATTCGAGATTTTGTATAAATTCATCTAAATAATGTTTGTTTGATTGGTGGCACTATCCGAAAATAATGCCATCAATCCTTCTGCCTCTCATATTAAAATATCCCCGCTTATACAGAAATAGATCTGTATCCAAAATATCTTTCCTGAAAGTTTAAATTTAAGTTATTAAGCCTTACGGCTTCAATTTAGGCTATATACGTCTAAAATATTAAGTATTAAATGATTTTAAGGAAGAATCGATCTTGTCTACATCTTTAGCTTATCTGGTCATGTTGATTTTGGTAGCCAATGGTGCGCCTATATTAATTAGAAATATATTGGGTGACATTGCCAGTTATCCAGTGGATGCGGGGAAAACCCTGCGTGATGGCACTCCAGTATTAGGTCATTCTAAAACATGGAGGGGTATATTTTCATCTGTATTTTTCACAGTAATAGTTGCCTATGTTTTGGGTTATGATTTTATCTTTGGTTTAGTGGTCGCAATATTGGCAATGTCAGGTGATCTGTTGTCGAGCTTTACTAAGCGGCGTTTAAAAATGCGACCTAGTCAAAAGGCGCCATTTTTAGATCAGATCCCGGAGTCACTTTTACCTGCTCTTTATATGATGCTGGTATTCTCACTGACGTGGCAGGATGTGGTTTCTATTATTGTGATATTTATTGTTCTTGAATTTGTTTTATCAAAAATTTTGTATCGTCTGGGTATTCGCCAGCAGCCTTATTAATTTAAAGCGATGATAGAGTGTTAATGTGAAAGACAAAAATAAAATAGTCAATTTACCCAATTTAGTGAGTTTGATTCGATTGTTAATGACGCCTGTTTTAGTGTGGCTGGCGCTCAATCAACAGCCGCATTGGTTTATTGTTGCACTTGTTTTTACTGTATTTACAGATGTATTAGATGGTTTTTTGGCAAGGGCTTTAAATCAGATAACAGAAATGGGATCACGTTTAGATAGCTGGGGTGATTTTGCTGTGTATTCGGTTATGGCTTTTTCGGCGTGGATATTATGGCCGGATATAGTGATGGCGGAGAAGTACTCTTTCGTTGTTATTATTATGAGTTTTACCTTGCCGGTTATCATAGGTTTATTCAGATTCAAAGTGTTGACCAGTTACCATACATGGAGTGTAAAGCTGGCGGTTGGTATTACGGTTGTGGCCTACATTCTATTGTTTTCGGGGGCAGTGGAATGGGTGTTTAAACTGGCTGCAATTATGTGTGCATATGCGGCAATCGAAGAAATCGCAATTAGTTTTATTTTAAATCGACAGCATGTTGATGTGCGAACTATTTGGCATGCATTAAAAATAAATAAGCAGGAAAAAATTTCTAAAATAGATTAGAGGCCTACGGATGAAGCGGTATGTTCATCAGACCTCTTTTGCAGGAAGTACAAGAAGAGCCGTTTTTTGTAAAGCGTCTCTTCTTTGTATTAAGTTTACTTAACTTTCATTCCCGCCTGCGCGCCATCATCAGGATTTAATATCCATAAATCCTTGCCGCCTGGGCCCGCGGCTAACACCATTCCCTCTGACATGCCAAAACGCATCTTGCGAGGTTTCAGGTTGGCGACCATTACGGTTAGTTTGCCTACTAAATCTTCTGGTGCGTAAGCCGATTTAATACCGGCGAAAACATTACGTGTTTCACCGCCTATATCTAGTGTCAGCTGTAGTAGCTTATCTGCTTTCTCTACATGTTCAGCTTTAATAATTTTGGCTATACGTAAGTCAACTTTAGCGAAGTCTTCGAATTCTATTTCATCTGCAATTGGTTCATTGACGTGAGTCTTAGCAGGTTTCACTGTTTTGCTTTCAGTTGCCTTAATATCTTCTTTAGATGCATCGACGATTTTATCAATCGCTTCCTTTTCAACGCGTTGCATTAATGGCTTGAACTTATTGATGCTGTGATTTAGTAATGGTTTATTTAAATCGCTCCAGCTAAGTTCATCACAGTTTAAGAAGGCCTCGGCCTGCGCAATTACTTCGGGTAACATCGGCTTTAAGTATATGCACAGAATACGGAACATATTCACACCCTGTGTGCAGATGGCATGTACTTCAGCTTCTTTGCCTTCCTGTTTATTTTTCGCCCAGGGCTCTTCATCTGCAATATATTGATTGGCCTTGTCAGCCAGAGCCATAATTTCACGCACCGCCTGGCTGTATTTTCTGTTTTCAAAGTGCTCAGCAATTAAATCACCAGCATCTACCATTTCCTGATGTAATACAGTGTCTGGCAATGCACCGGCTAGCATGCCGTGATTGTTCTTTTTAATAAAGCCGGCAACACGTGATGCGATATTGACAAATTTACCCACTAAATCTGTATTTACGCGTTGCTGGAAATCTTCTAAATTTAAGTCAATATCGTCAATGCCTGAAGATAGTTTTGCCGCATAGTAATAGCGTAAATATTCAGGTTTTAAATGATCCAGATAACTGCGGGCTTTAATAAACGTGCCGCGAGATTTTGACATCTTCGCGCCATCAACGGTAAGGAAGCCATGACAAAAAACTTTTGTCGGTGTGCGATAACCTGAGCCGCTTAAAACAGCGGGCCAGAAAAGCGTATGGAAGTAGGCGATGTCTTTACCGATGAAATGATACAGTTCAGTTTTATCATCCGTTTTCCAGAATTCATCAAAATTAAGTTTTTTCTTTTCTGCAAAATATTTAAAGCTGGCGATATAGCCAATCGGCGCATCTAGCCAGACATAGAAAAATTTATCTGTGGTATCCGGGATCGGAAATCCCCAGTAAGGCGCGTCGCGGGAAATATCCCAGTCTTTTAATCCAGATTCAAACCATTCGGATAATTTGTTAGATATTTCAGATTGCACATGCCCTGCAGTCGTCCAGCTTTTTAGCATGTCTTCAAAGTCGGCGAGTTTGAAAAAATAGTGTTCGGTATCTTTTTTAATCGGTGTTGCACCAGACACAACGGAATATGGATCTTTTAGATCGGTGGTATCGTAAGTTGCGCCGCATACCTCGCAGTTGTCACCGTATTGATCTTCGGCTCCACACTTTGGGCAGGTGCCTTTAATGAAGCGATCGGGTAAAAACATCTTTGCTTCAGGGTCGTAGGCCTGAGATATAATGCGGGTTGTAATATGGCCGGCGTCACGCAGTGTGCGGTAAATGCTCTGGGAAAGTTCTTTGTTTTCTTCTGAGTGAGTACTGTGATAGTGATCAAAGCCAATGAGGAAATCTGAAAAATCCGCCTGGTGATCTTTGCTTACATCAGCAATAAGTTGTTCCGGCGTAATGCCATCCTGTCTGGCACGTAGCATAATAGGCGTGCCATGTGCATCATCGGCACACACGTAGTAGCATTCGTTACCGCGTAATTTCTGGAAGCGAGCCCATATATCGGTTTGTATATACTCTACAAGATGTCCCAGATGAATTGGGCCATTGGCGTAAGGTAGGGCGCTAGTGATCAATATTTTACGAGGTGCTGTAGTACTCATGTGTGCTCATTGTGTTGAATGTATAACCAGGCGCGTAAAGTAGCATTTTCGGAGCCTTTTTTCATCTATCTTTAGCGTAATCGCCTGATTTATGCGGTTTAATTCCACAGAAATATCACGTTCATCAATGGCAAGGCTTCTTATATAATGTGCATTATTGTTAATAATTGAATTGATGTGATTTATGGACGTAGTGGCACCCTTTGAAATATCGGTAGAAGATCCTAAGCCTGATTTGCGTGAGCTGCATTTTAGCTTTACCAAAGACTTTCAGGAAATGACAGTGGATCAGCGAATTAAAGCATTTCGCGGCTATGTGGAATCGTTGATTAAACAGGCTGAAACGCTGGTTGATGCAGAGTCACAACGAGGTATTATCACGGTTATTCAAATCACCGAGCAAATTTTGCCACATATTCAATCGGATAGTCTGCCGCTGCAAGAGGTATTAATTGTTGAGATTGGTAGTGCGGCTGAAGGCTCATCGCTGGATGAATTATTGGGCAAAGAGTTATTAAACTAGAGATTGATGATGAGAGTAATAAATAAATTAGTAGGATTAGTCGAGCGCCTGTATGACGAGACGGAGGGGTATATTGATAACCCATCGGATGCGCAAATTTGGTACAACCGGGGCTATGCAAACGGCGTAGTTGCATTTCTTAAGGCTCAAGGCTTTGTTGATGAATTAGCAGGTTTAAATCTGGATGTTGCGGGGCTGCATGATAATGAGCGAATTATGGAATGGCAAAAGGCGTATCACCATGGATTTGAAATGGGCGAGCGCGAGTCCGCTGAAGTACATCAAGGGCCGGTTGTTAAGACTTAAGCTTATGCTTCGAGGCTTAATTGATAACCGCCAAACTTACGCATGTTTAATACGCCCGTATCAAGTATTAAATACTGGCCTTTAATGCCATTTAGTACGCCGCTGACTTCAGGTGTTTTATCAAAATTAAATGACTTAACTTTTTCAGGATAGATATTGACGGGATAATTTATATCGATTGATTCTTCGCTATCAAGGTATTCGATTGCGTCATCATCCAGGGTTTCAGATAGTTCTTTAATAGCGCTTTCGCAATGAGAAAATAATTCGTCACGCCTGGCTTGCATGTCCTGTGGTTCGGCTTCGCCTTTGAGCATTTTTTGCCAGCTGGTTTTATCGGCTACGTGATCTTTAAAAATAACCTCGACTAAGCCCGATGTTAAACGGTTTTTTACGCGGAAAATAGGCAGTGCCTGCGTTGCGCCCTGGTCCATCCAGCGAGTTGGAATTTGTGTGCCACGGGTAATGCCAACTTTTACACCAGAAGAGTTAGCGAGATATACATAGTGATCGGCAAGGCAGTTTTTTTCACCCCACTGTGGCTCTCGGCATGTGCCTTCTGCGTAGTGGCATTTTTCAGGTTTAATAATACAGCTATCGCATTGTGCCAATGATTGAAAACAGGGATAACAAAATCCCTGACTAAAACTTTTTTTAGTTTTTCGGCCGCAGGCGATACAATTAATTTCACTTGTATGAGTAAGTTTAATCGGTGAGCCAATAAGTGCATTCATATTAACCAGTTCGTCACCAATGGGTAAATTGTATTGCACGGTTTCATTTAACAGAGTGTGCATTTTCTGGATATTACCGATATGTTTCATGGTGGGCTTCTGTGTTGGTCATTGTATGAAGGTTTTGAATATTAACACAGACGGATCTGTTGGCGACAAACATGTAATATAATGATAAATAATTTGACGTAATTATGAATAAGAGAGCAAAACATGTCGGAAGATGATAATGAAAGTATATACCCCATAGCTAATTGGGATATTGGGCCAATTGAAGAACATCAACTGATGGTATTTCGTCCGCACTTTATTTCTTCACCAGAGCAAACAGCGGAAGATGCTGAAGTCAGTCGTTACTATGCCTTAACAGTAACGCAGGCGAAAGAATTAAAAGAGGCACTAGAAACCGCCATCATGATGTTGGAGAAGAAATAAAAGCAGCATTTATATCAGGTGTATTTAATGCCATCTTTGTTGATGGCTAGTTTGGAACGTGCCGATTGTCTGAGGGTATTGTTGAATCAGGATGAAATAAATTATTTACAGTATAATGCCAAAAATTTAATAATTGTGACGTGAAATTATGAGTGAAAAAATATTTGCCGGTTGTATATTTGATGCTGCACAGGCTGAAAAAATGCTTGGAAAAACGGTGTTGGTGAGCTTGACCTGTATGAATGACTTTGGTGACCTGGAGGCGTTTGAACAGTTTGCAGGAAAAATACTACGGGTTACCAATGAGGATGGTCTGGTTGTAATGCGCACGGATACTGCAGAAGAATTTAGTTTGCCGCCTGATTTAGATCATTACCAGGTGGCAAAGCCGGGTGACTATAAATTGGCGGATACAGATGAAGTGATAACTAATCCAGACTATCTGGTGGAGTGGGATATATATCCACCAGGTGAAGACGCTAAGCCCAATTAATTTGGGCTGTGGGTGGTTAGCGCATAATCGAATTAATAACCTGGCCTAATGCGGCATTAAAAATTGAATGATCAGCAATAATTTTAGATTTTCCATCATTCAGTTCAGTAACAAATTCGTCGGCATGCTTTTCGATAACCTTATTGCCATGGCGGTCAACAAAAATGAGCTTGGCTTCATCAAATAAAACAACAGATAATTTAACTCTGCGTAATGCTTTACCTTCTCCGTTATAAATTTCAAACCAGACGCCTTGCTTAACATCTCCGGGAAGACGGGCAATCTGTACGTGGGGTGGTTCGCCTTCTTTTTCTTCTTCTGGCATTTCCTCAGCGAATTCTGCGATAGCTTCATCTAAGCTGATATCAGGCTCGGAATATTCAGGGCTTGCCTGATAAAATTCCGAGCTCTCTAATAAACGAACATGTATTTCTTTTAGCGCGCTCATTGAGGCATCTATGCTGCCTGGGCTAAGCCTGGTATTTTCCAGTAGCGCTTTTGTTTCTTCAATCAGGCTATCGGAGTCTTTATTTAATAGCATCCATTGTGTCGATGTTGTAATAGGCTGAACGCTGTAAATCATGTGTTTTAGTAAAGTGATAATCTCGTCCCATTCACGACTGTCTTTACCGTATTTAATAAACCGTTGAAACATCACTGTAGACCACTGTTTTAATATGAGTGGTTTAAGTTCTTTTTGAATTATTCTTTTGTAAGTGTGTTTCTGCAGTTCATTTAAAATAACTTGTCTGGCGTGTTCTTTGAAAATTGCTTTTTGAGTTTCTTCTTCTTGCTTGCCAGTTTTATCTTCTTCAATAGATTTTAAGCGGTTTAAGGCAGTTAGTGCGGTATTAAAACTGGTGAGATTCTGATCAAATGTGGTTTGTAATTGCTCAACAATTAACTGCATTGTTTTAAATAAAGTATTTTCCTTGTCTTCAATGCCTATACCTAAGTGGGCAATAGTGTCTAGCACGTTACGCGCGGTGTGCTTGTTGTTCTGGAAAAACTTGGTGTCTAGCATAGCCACTTTGATGAGTGGAATTTGTAACTCAAGCAATAATGATTTGAGTGCAGAAGATATATTGGAGTCACGAAGGAAGGCTCCAAACAGCATTTCAACAAAATCGACTGTTCGACCATCAATGGCATTTAACGACTTGGACATCGATGTGTTGCCCATTTTTGCCATGCTATTTATTAGGGCATGTTTAAATGCATCCGTTTGTATGCTTGTTTCGCCTGGAACATAGGCTGGCTTATAGTTGGTTTGTAAGTTAGTTAGTGCCTTGATGACATCGCGACGGTCATGGAACTGTTTGCCTACGCCGCTGTGGCCTACACTGGTTTTTGTGCCATCGCTGTCTTCGCTCTCCCCAGAAATAAAGTTCTTAATTGCTTTAGATACTTTCTCCTGATCATTTACATCTACTGTTGTGTCTGGCGTGTCTGAATCCGAGCTCATGATAGTTATAATTAACGTCCGGTTAATGGTATATAAGATGTATACGATTGTAGTCGTTGAAAATCAATTATACAGTGATTAAGTGTATATATGTCCCGTTGAGTGGCTGCTGATTTGAATCAACAGGGGGTAAGGGGGATTTTATTTTAGATTTTAATGAAGCGGTATCATCTTGCGCTTAGCCTTGTATCCGCTTTGATAATAAGGGTTTGTGGGTGTATTTTCTCAGAGATCTGTGGAGCCGGCGTACTATCTGAATGGCACGGTGTAATGAAGCCGCGGCCTTAAGAGTAATATTGGCCTTGAATCTTTGAAAAGTGCCCATAGGTAAGGTCATCGGATATTTTAAGTGCGTCTTGCTATACCAACAATGGGTGGGGTTAATTCCTTTTCAGCTAGTGTAGAATGCGCACCATTCATTTAATAGTATATAGAGTGCCCAATAGGGCCAGACACATTCAGGTTTTGGAGTAAGTGCCATGAGCGTTTCACAGCAACAGGTTGAAGAAGCAATTGCAAAGTATGTCGATCCTTATCTTGAAAAGGATTTGAAGTCAGCAAATGCAGTTAAAGGTATTGAAATTAATGGCGCTGAAGTTGCCATTAAAATTGTATTAGGCTTTCCCGCTAAAGGTCACTATGCAAAAATTGCTGAAGAACTGACTAAGCTTGTAGGCGCTCTGGACGGTGTTGATTCAGTTAAGGTTGATGTTAGCCATGAGATCGTTGCTCATTCTGTACAATCTAGCCTGAAGCCGCTTGAAGGTATTAAAAATATTATTGCCGTTGCATCGGGTAAAGGTGGCGTAGGTAAATCGACTACGGCGGTTAACCTGGCGTTGGCATTAAGCAAAGAAGGCGCAAATGTTGGTATCCTGGATGCTGATATCTACGGCCCAAGTATTCCGCGTATGCTGGGTATTACGGATAAGCCAGATTCTGCTGACGGTAAAACACTGGATCCTATGATGGGTCACGGACTGCAGGCAATGTCTATTGGCTTCATGATAGATGAAGAAACGCCTATGATCTGGCGTGGTCCTATGGTTACACAGGCCTTAGAGCAACTGTTAGTCGATACACAGTGGAAAGATCTTGATTATCTGGTTATCGATTTACCACCAGGTACAGGTGACGTGCAGCTTACCCTGGCACAAAAGGTTCCAGTAAGTGGTGCGGTTATCGTAACAACACCGCAGGACATTGCATTACTTGACGCCCGCAAGGGTCTGAAGATGTTCGAGAAGGTTGAAGTACCGGTACTGGGTATTGTCGAGAACATGAGTGTGCATATTTGTTCAGAGTGTGGCCATGCAGAGCCTATCTTTGGCCAGGGCGGTGGTGAGCGGATGTCAAAAGACTACAATGTTGATTTTCTGGGTGCATTGCCACTTGATATGGCGATTCGTACCAGTGGTGATGAAGGTGCGCCTTCAGTAGCAGTTGATCCTGAAGGGACTATCGCCCTTATTTACCGTGATATCGCACGCCGTACAGCAGCAAAATTGGCGTCACAAGCTAAAGACTATAGCAGCAAGTTCCCGAATATTGTTATCGAAAACAATTAAGGCTTAGCCAGCGCCTGGTTTTGGTTATTCACAGCTTGTGAATTCCCCTAAGGCTCGTGATAGAATGCCGCCACTAGATTTTAGTGGCGGCATTTTTTATGCGCAGTTATAAAACTAAACTGTCGACAACAGAAAAATGCTAATGGGGCTACACGCTGAATAGCAGTACAGGGCAATAAAAAAATGAGTATTAAGTCAGATAAGTGGATTCGTCGTATGGCGGAAAATGAAGGCATGATTGAGCCATTTGAGCCAGGGCAGGTGCGTTATGATGCGGATGATAATCGGCTGATTTCTTATGGCACCTCTAGTTACGGATATGATGTGCGTTGCGCCAATGAATTTAAAATTTTCACTAATATTAATTCAGCCATTGTTGATCCCAAAGACTTCGACGACAATAGTTTCGTCGATGTGAATGCGGATGTTTGTATTATCCCGCCAAACTCTTTTGCACTGGCGCGCACAGTTGAGTATTTTCGCATTCCACGTAGCGTGTTAACCATATGCCTCGGTAAGTCGACTTATGCACGCTGCGGTATCATTGTGAACGTAACGCCTTTAGAGCCCGAGTGGGAAGGTCATGTCACGTTAGAGTTTTCAAATACTACGCCACTGCCTGCTAAAATATATGCCAATGAAGGCGTTGCCCAAATGCTGTTTTTTGAATCAGATGAAGTATGCGAAACCTCATATGGTGACAGAGCAGGTAAATATCAGGGTCAAACGGGCGTTACCTTACCCAAGACTTAGTCTAAACTTCTGTTATTGTTTTTATTTAACCGGACTGTTTGATTGCTTAGTTTAGAAAAACTGATTGATAAGAGTGGCAAGCTGGGTAGCTTGCCGGCTATTGTATATCGCGTATTTGAGGTGATGGATGATTCCAGGTCCACCGCCACACAAATTGGCCAGGTTATTAATGATGACCCGGCGCTTACGGCCAGGCTCCTCAAACTTGTAAATAGCCCCTTCTATGGCTTTTCAGCCAAGGTAGATACCGTCTACCGTGCGGTTGCTCTAATTGGCCACCAGGAATTGCGTAGCGTCGTTGTTGCAGCTTCTGCGGTTAATGTGTTTGCAGGCATACCCTCTGATCTTGTGTCTATGCCGGCGTTTTGGAAACGTAGTTTAAGTACCGCTGTTGTGGCGCGCGTACTGGCGGCCTTTAAACGTGAAAAAGTCATTGAACGTTATTTTATTGCCGGCTTACTGCATGATATTGGCTCATTATTGTTATACCTACAGCAACCGGATGAAATGACTCAGGTGCTGCAATTACAGCAATCGGAAGGTATTAGTTTAAGTTCTGCAGAAAAGCAGGTGCTGGGCTTTAATCATGCCGAGGTGGGTGGTGCATTATTGAAAAAGTGGAATCTTCCACCGGTTATCTGCGGCTCAGTTCAATTTCAGCAGGCGCCTTTAAAGGCGCCTGCGTCAGAGCAAGAGTCAGCCTGGCTGATTTGTCTGGCCAGGACTATTGTTGATCACCATATAGAGCGAGACGCTGATTTGGCAGAAGATGCGGTGATCAGCGCTGATATGTGGCAAGCCAATGGTCTGGACGAGGCCCTGTTGCCTAAAATTCTTGAGAAAGCCGAGCAGCAATACGAAAGCTCTAAAGATATTCTTTTATCGTAGGCTCATAACCTGCCAGCCCGCTGCGTTTGCATGGGCTAGTAGCTTATCATCTGGATCTACTGCAACGGGGTGATCAGCCTCTAGCAGCAGGGGCAGGTCATTGTGAGAGTCACTATAAAACCAGCTGTCACTCATATCGAGCTTATGCTCTTGCATCCATTCTGTTAGGCGTACAACCTTGCCACCCTGAAAGCAGGGCGTGCCGGCAATTTTCCCCGTGTATTTACCATTTACCACCTCAGGTTCTGTTGCTATTAAATTATCAATGCCAAAGGCGCTGGCAATCGGGCTGGTGACAAAACTATTGGTGGCAGTAATAACCACCAGTGTGTCGCCTTGCGCTCGATGTTTGGCAATGAGTTCAAACGAAGCCGGGCTCATAATGGGGCGGATTTTTTCTTCCACAAATTTCACTCTTAAGGCTTTCATCATCTCAGTGTCATTGTTGACAAGAGGTTGTTGTGAAAATGCCTGAAATTCATGGATATCGAGTGTGCCCTGATTGTATTCCGCGTAGAAACGCTGGTTTTCGCGCTCATATACATCGCGGTCGACTACACCTTGCTCGGTTAGAAATTCACCCCATAAAAAGTCGCTATCACCTGCTAATAGTGTATTGTCCAGATCGAAAAGTGCTAATGCCATGAATATTCTCGTGCGAGTTGTCTATAAATAAAATTTTAGAACTACATATCTTCATAAAAATTGCCTATAGTTAAAAGGCAGTCTGCGTATTGTAACTAAAACATTGCATGATGCTGAAATTTTTGAAAAAATTCTAAATAATACTCGGATAGGCGACCCTTAGTGATTGATTCTGACGGCTTTAGGCCGAATGTTGGCATTATACTCAGCAACCCTGAAGGCAAGGTCTTCTGGGCACGTCGCTGTGGGCAAAATGCCTGGCAGTTTCCACAGGGCGGTATTCAAACGGATGAAACCCCGGATGAAGCGATGTATCGAGAGCTGTTCGAAGAAACAGGCCTGAGCCCTGAGCACGTTGAGCTGGTGGGTAAAACGAGTAACTGGTTAAGGTATCGTTTGCCCAAGTGGATGGTGCGCAAAAATACTCATCCTGTGTGTATTGGGCAAAAACAAATCTGGTTCGTGCTTAAGTTGGTTGGTTCGGAAAACCATTTTAATCTGGGCGCTATTGATAAGCCCGAATTTGATCATTGGGCATGGGTTGATTACTGGCACCCCATGAGTGAAGTGGTATTTTTTAAACGCAAAGTTTATAAAAAGGCGCTAACAGAGTTAGAGCCCTTATTGTTAGATCAGATAGGCGCCTGAGACCTACGCAGGTTTAATTACCACTAAAATTACGATGGCGGTGAGTACGAGTACCGGAAACTCATTAAACCATCTATACCAGATATGGTTTCGCCTGCTTTCATCATTCGCAAATACCTTCACTAAATGCCCGCAGTAAAAATGATAAACAACCAGCAGGCTGACGAGAGCCAGTTTTATGAGCATCCAGATTGAACTGTACATTTGCCACTCAATCATCAACCATGTGCCGAGGACAATTGTAAGAATCATGAAGGGCGTAATAAAGCGGTACAGTTTGCGCTCCATTATCTTAAATCGTTCATTTCCGGCTTCATCTTCGGTCATTGCGTGGTAAACAAATAAACGCGGCAAGTAAAATAAGCCTGCAAACCAGCTGACCATAAAAATAATGTGAAAGGCTTTAACCCAAAGCATGATGTTCTCAATTTATTAATTGTATGGGCATATTAACGCGGCTGAGGTTTGGTTAAAAGTTTTGTGCGCGATATCTTCCGGGTATGCGGTGGTGAAATTTCAGTCTATACTTAGCCGTCTTAATATCAATCACTTGTAAGCACTTATTCATTTAGTTTTGTAATGCGGCAAGTTTGAAATTTATAACATGAGGTCTTTACATGATTAAAGCCGGTATTGTCGGTGGCACTGGTTATACAGGTGTTGAACTTTTGCGTTTGTTAGTGGTGCATGATGAAGTTGAACTGTCGGTTATTACGTCGCGTTCTGAAGCGGGACAAGCGGTTTCTAGCCTGTACCCTAACTTACGTGGTCATGTAGATATTCTTTTTTCAGAGCCAGATTTCGCGATGCTTTCAAGTTGTGATGTGGTGTTTTTTGCAACACCCAATGGTGTAGCGATGAAAATGGTGCCGCAGTTATTAGACGCAGGCGTTAAAGTTATCGATCTGGCTGCCGATTTCCGCTTAAAGGATTCTGCCATCTGGAAAAAATGGTACGGCATGGATCATGCTTGCGAAGCCATATTGGCTGAAGCTGTATATGGCTTGCCAGAATTAAATCGTGATGCAATTAAGCAGGCGAGGATTGTTGCAAACCCTGGTTGTTATCCAACGGCGGTGAGTTTAGGTTTTATTCCACTTATAGAAAATAATCTGTTAGATGATCAGCACTTAATTGCAGATGCAAAATCAGGTGTTAGTGGTGCGGGCAGAGGTACCAATATTGGTTCCTTATTATGCGAAGCCGCAGAAAGTGTTAAGCCCTATGGGGTTGACGGGCATCGACATTTGCCAGAAATTAAGCAAGTGTTAAGTGGCGTCGCAGGTCATAACGTGGGGCTGACATTTGTGCCTCATCTGATGCCAATGATTCGGGGTATTGAAGCAAGCTTGTATGGTGTGTTGAAAACTGATGTTGAAGACTTGCATCAGTTGTATACACAGCGTTATCAAGATGAACCGTTTGTGGATGTTTTGCCTTTAGGGGTAATGCCAGAGACAAGGAGTGTCAAGGGCTCTAATATGTGCCGTATTTCAGTGTTTCGCCCACAGGGAGGAGACACTGTTGTGATATCTTCAGTGATTGATAATTTAGTTAAAGGTGCTGCGGGTCAGGCGGTGCAGAATATGAACTTAATGTTTAATATAGATGAAGCAATGGGTATTAGTCAGGTGGCATTATTACCTTAGCCTTTATGGTGAAAGTAAAGGCTAATTAAGCGTATGAAGTCGGAACCAACACAGAGTCAGTTTTTAATTACTGTACATCAGCCAAAGTTATGGATTGCGAGTGCAATTATGGCTTTGTGCGTAATTCTATTTTTTATTTGGTCATCATTTGAATATGGTCGTCAGGCAGCTGGTTTTAATCAGTCAGATTATGATCAGGAAATAGAAATATTACGTCAGGCTCTGGACGAGCAGACGGCAAAAAAAGAAGTCGCTCTAAGAGAAAATGCACGCTTGTCTCGTGGTAGCGATATTCAGAAAGATGCGAGTAGTCAGGTGGGTGACTCTTTAGCGGCATGTGAAGATGAAGTTCTTAAAATGAGAGAAGAGCTGACTTTTTATCATAATATCGTGGCACCGCGTCAATCGGCCAGAGAAGTACAGATTAACAAAGTAGCCGTTACACAGGCAGAAAATGGTGCATTTAACTATAAGATAGTGCTGATTCAAGCGGGTAAGCATGACTACACTCAAAGAGGCTATGTTGAGCTATCTTTTAAGGTGCGTAAGGCGGATGGCTCTGAAATTATCTTAGACTTACCAAGTGTTGCCACAGAAAAAACAACGAAACGTCAAAAGTTTGGTTTTAAATATTTTCAAAACTTTGAAGGTGGCATCAGATTTTCAGAAGGAATTGAGCCATTATCGATATTTATTAGTGCTATTCCAAAAAGCGCTAAAGTCCCTAAGGTAAAACAAGAGTTTATCTGGGGTGATCTAATTGCTGGAGGTAATGTTTCCAATGTGGGGCAAAAATAAATCAAAATCAGCGAAAATTGAAACCTTAATCGGCACTACCATGGAAATTCAAGGGGATTTAATTTTCTCCGGGGGCTTACATGTAGATGGGAAGATAATCGGCAATGTTATTGCTGAAGAAAATTCTCACTCTATGCTAGTGCTGAGTGATCGTGGGCAAATTGAGGGTGAGGTGCGTGTGCCTTTTGTCGTGCTAAACGGTCAAGTGATTGGTGACGTATATGCCAGCGAGCGAGTCGAGCTGTCGAGTCAGGGGCAGGTTAACGGCAATGTGTATTATAATTTGCTTGAAATGGCCATGGGTGCCGAGGTAAATGGCAATCTAGTGCATTGTAAGGATGATAATAAACTCCTTGAATTTCAAACACTTGATAAGAAAACTAAGTCGACTGACGATGCTGCCGACGTGGAACCAAGCCCGACAGCCAGCTAGTAAGGTGAGCAGAATAAAACTTGACTAAATTAGTCGGGTAATGATAACTTGAACCTTATATATGGCTTTAAACAGAATTTTTGGAGAGAACGAATGACTGCTGAATTAGCTGACATTCCAGCACCGCTGGATTTTACCGACGCTGCTGCAGCCAAGGTACAAACACTGATTGAAGAAGAGAAGAACCCGAATTTAAAACTACGTGTATTTATTTCCGGTGGTGGCTGCTCGGGCTTTCAGTATGGTTTTACATTTGATGAAGAAGTAAAAGACGGTGATACAGCTGTTGAAAATGGTGGTGTTACCTTACTGATTGATCCAATGAGTTTTCAGTACCTCGTTGGTGCAGAAATTGATTACAAAGAAGATTTACAGGGTGCGCAATTTATTATTCGTAACCCGAATGCACAAACAACCTGTGGTTGTGGGTCTTCGTTCTCACCTGCGTAATGCTCTAAACATTATGCTCTAGTTTGAGTGAGTTCAATTAAAAAAGAGACGCATTTGCGCAAGGCGGTACACAAAGGTGTTGCAAATAAAACCTTTAAAACCAACTAAACGCTAAATCGATGGGTGTTAAATTTAGATATCGGTAGTAATTAACTAATTGCTGCCCATATCTTTAATCCAGTTATTAATTATAACTTCGCCTTCAAACTCAATTCTTGATATAAGAACTTCTCGCTTTGATTTATCGTGCTCGGAATGAGTTTTTTCGACAAGTTTAGAGAATCCTTTATGTTGTGTATTCTTGTTTTTATATTCAGGTAGATTTAGATGTTTAAATATATTTCCCACTTGAATAGACACTGTATGACTTTCAATCCACTCGCGAACCATAGGTGTGTTCAATAAACCGCAGAGAAAATGGGCTGGCTGTTTAGTATTGAATCCTACGAAATAAACTTTATGATCGGGCATGTAAGAGCGATCACCAATAATTGGCACCTCGGAACTTCCTGTGACAGCCGCATAGAAGTTTTTAGCCATCTCAGGCCATATCACTTTCCACGGCTGAAATGAATAATCACCTACATTATAGATATCGTAGAAAGGTGCGTCGGGCATTTGGCGGCGGTAAGTAGAGCGATCTAACAATTGTTTTTTATACCCATTAAACCACGATTTTGTTTTTTTTAATGAATTGCTATTCATAGCAACTTCACTTTCTTTATAATTTTCTTTATCGATTCCAGTGTTTGGCACAAAAGTATAAAGTCGCTCATCTGAATATTGAGGATCATCTAGTCGTATGTAACATGCCTCAAAATCTCCAGCACCTTTAATTAGTGGGTATAGCAACTTTGGTTCTACCCATGCTGTTTTAGCATTTCCAATATCCTTTTTGCCTGCCTCTGGGCGGCTACGAATTTTTACTAATTTCCCATTATCTTGTGTAATGGGTACAAAATAAACACCGTTTAAATCAGTTGTTATACCTTTACGGCCAGAAACCCAATCACATTCACCTGAGATTTCTTTAAGTAACTTAAATCGACCTTTACTTAAAATAGCCCAAGGTGAACCATCCTCATCAACTGGTGCAGCTTCTTTATTCACAACAACAACACGCTTCTTGACCTCTGACAACGATGTGTGAGCTGGGATAGAACGCGCAAAACCACTCTTACTTTTCCAAACTTTATATTTAACAGGGAACTTCCCTGACTTAGTGGATTTATTAAAAACAGCAATAGTTGTATGATTTGAAGCGTCTTCAAATGGCTTTAATTCTTTCATGTCATCAATACTGACGGGCGCAAGATAAAGGCTGTCGTTATTACTAGGTTCTAATTTGAATTGACGAAATCCTGCTGACGAAGGATTTTTAAATACCGTGCCTGTGATTAAAAAAACTAGCCTACCATTGTCATTCAGCCATTTATCAGCGGAAGTGTAAGTAATCATTGCTGAAATATCGAGTTCATTACCACCATGTCGCTTGTTTTTTGAAAAAATCCCATATTTTTCACAGGTGGGTTTAACTCTAGCTCTATAGGCTTCAGGTAGTTTAGACCAGCGAACCCACGGTGGATTGCCTAATATATAATCAAACTTACCTGCTGTAGCAGACCAAAAAAAATTACGAACAATACGAAACCAAATCCCATTCCATTGTTTTCGATGCAGTGCCAGTATTTGATCGTAAGTGTGTTTTAGCGGCTCTCTCCAATCATCTGCTTCAATTTGAGTTATTAAACCTGATGCAATTAATGTGGTTTCATTAATTTCGTAATCATCATTATTTTCAATGCATTCACCCAAGTGGATAAATATACGATCCAACCTGTCACGATCAAATGCCAGTTGCGAAGGTAATGTAATATCAAGACCGGCCACCTGACTGCCTATTTGATATTTAATAATGTCTTCGCCGTTTTGTGGATTTGGTGCAGGCGAATAAATAGCATCAGCTAATAGTATTGGCACCTCTAATGAAACCCCTGGCGATTGTTTTAATAAACCAGCGATTTCCATCAAAAAATTTACGCGAGCGGTTTGTACTGCTAAAGGGTTTAAATCAAACCCCCATACTGAGCTGCATAAATGCTGTACTATTTTATTAGTAGTCCATCCAGCCTTGGCAGCCTCTTCCTTAATAATTCGTACTATAGCAATTAAAAATGCACCTGAGCCACAGGTTGGATCAAGTACACGCTTTTCAAGCCATGCTCCTTTTTGTGCTTTCTCTACCGCTAAATCTACTAACCAGTCTGGGGTATAAAATTCACCAAGGCTTTGACGTAGTTTTCCCGGCACTAATCCTTGATATAAATCACGTAACACATCCCTTACATGAGTCATGTGATCGGTTTGATACAGAGAAAGTGAAGCTAATACACTACGCAATGGCGAAATTATCTTTTTTGCGTATTTTGGCATACGAGCCACATCCAAATACCAAGAAAAAATAGCTTCCTCAACAAACCCATGTATATTAGCTTGAGCAAAAATTCCTGCATGTTCAATATCTTGATCTAAAATACTTAAAAGTGCCTTATCATCTAATAATGATGACATAGCCTGTGCAGGTTGCTTGGCTGATGTGAGTCCATGTGCAGATATAATTTCTGCTGCCAACAGTTTTATAAGTAATGAGTTGAACGTGTGAATAACGAACAATCTTCCAGACATTAATAAGTCATCAGAACCGTTCCAGTTAAAACCCATCTCACCATTGATAGAGTTAGTTTGTAACACAGACAAATCGGCAACCTGGCCGTAAAGCGTTCGCCATTCTTCAAACAACATTTTTATCTTGGAATTCCTAACTTTTGAAAGCTCTGACGCGAGAGCATCACTCATGGCTTGCATCAAGGATTGAGCATTATCAGAGCCATGCCCAAAATCTGAAAGAAGGTTTTCCACCGTAATAGCTCGGCGTGTATCTGCCTTAATTGCCTCTATAACCAAGGTGACAGCATATTCTGAAAATGGTACTAAATGCTGTGAATAAATAACTCCTTCAATAACCTGTGCAAAACATACATGCTCTCCATCAATAGCGATGCCGATATAGCTTTCAGTGGGGATACCAGATTTTGAAGACTCTCTTGCAATATAAGGTAATAAACGTTTTTCGGTCGCTTCTTTGAATTTAGCACTATCCTTTGAACCTCTGAATAAACCAGGTGCTTTGAATTCAATGATAATATTATTGTAGCTGCTATCTTTTTTTGCACGCTCAGCATCAAAGTGTATATTTAATGCAGATTCCAAAGCAGAAACCCACGCAATACGCACTTCTTCTTCCCCCTTCCATGGACGAATTCGTTTTGACTCTATGTGTTTGAATGCTTTTTTATCTGGGTTATTCACTATTAATTCCTGCTGTAATAAATGATGTCTTCTAAAGACACTACGCCTTTAGCCAAACCTAAACACATTGCTGGTGTTTTTCCATCTTTCCCTTTCAAGCAATAATTATAATAAACTCTAAAAATATCAAGTAATTTTATAATGCTTTCAGGGTTATAAGCGCTGTAACCATGCCAGATTCGACGAGCTGCACTCGCTGTTGCAAAAGGACGCTCTAACAAGGAAAGCCTGCGTCTTACTTGCATAAAAAAGCAATCAATACCATGTAGGCTGGCTTTGTTATATAGCCATGCTTGATGATCGTCATCGTAATCATCATAGTTAGTAAGGTAACAAATGGATTTTTCTGGCTCACTCATATTTGGGAAAGGATGACTTAGCCAGCGGTCTTTCCATTTACCAATCTCTGTCATAGCCGACATTCTTTCTTTTATCAATAAAACTTTAATTTCATTATCAGTTAAATCAAGGTATTGGTTTCTTGCTTTTCGAAACTCATCACGGCTTTTAGCTAACGCCTGCTTCTTTTCATTGATAGTCATGTTTTTACTGATCTTTACATAAAATGCATCACAATCTCTATTATGGATTTCAGTATGAAAAGCACCAAGACAAGCGGCTCGCATACCTGAATCCTGATCGAGAAAAAAACGAATTTTTTCGACGTTGCCAAATAGTTTTTTTAACAAGAAAAAATGAGCATACAAGGTATATTCAGCATGGATTTGAATACCCTTGCTTGGAAGCTTTGTTTCTTTAGTTGGACATTCAAAATCTTCTATATCTTCGCGATCCAATGCTTCTTCATATTTTACTTGTATTTCATCATTAAGCGTTCCATCAGAAGTATGAATCTTATTATTTGATTTTTTAATGGACTTTTCATAATCACATTCTAGCCATGCTCTTGCGTAACGTCTAAAAGGATAAGGCGTATTGCAGTCATCAATACGTTTAGCCTCTTTTTCAACTTCTGAAGAATTTAATAATGGATCATAATTAAGATGCATTCCAAAGACATATCCTGTTTCATTGTCAGCACTGCCTACGGCGCTTAATTGAGTATTTCGTTTATCTTTTCGTCCTGTCCAATTAACAACATAGTCTTGACGATCTACCCCGATATAAAGACGGCGAATGGGTAGGCCATCTAATAACTTGCGTTCTCTATGTCCTGAAAAGGAAAGGCATTGATTCCTAATAAAATCGATCTTGGCATAGACACCAGGCATATGTATGTCTGCGACTTCACAGATGCGTTTTAATGGCATCTTATTCATTAATAAACTAAATATCTGACGGTTTTTATGTGGTTGTTTTTGTCTTAATGTAGATGAGCCAACGGAGAATGTTTTATGGCAGGCTTTACAACGATACCGCTTAGAGCCTGTTTTTGTTTTACCGAAGGAAGAGTATTTTTCCTTTCCTGCACTAATACCGATTTGATGATTTTCACATGTGTTATTTGGACAACAGGGTTCAGGTGGAAGCGTTAAATAATTTGAAAGGCGATCTAACTCTTCATTAATACCGTTGTTACTTTTTAGAGGTGGATATTCGCCGCAATCATGACATTTAAGAATAGGGAAATTTTTACCCGCCGCAACAATACTGTAATTATCTCGCTTACCGCCTTGTTCTTTTTTAGAGACATGAGATGCAGGAATACCAAAGTTAGAACAATTAGGGTTTTTGCAGAAATTAACCTGAATACCGTCAATTTCTGGCGGTATTCTTGGTTTTAAGGCTGTAGAAGATTTCTTCTGCAAAATAAATTCCTGTAATTAAGGTAACTACAGGGATTATAGGGTTTAAAGGTGATTTTATCAACACCTTTGTGTACCGCCTTGGCATTTGCGTCTCTTTTTTAATTAGAACCAAAAAGATAGATACATCCTAATTACATTCGCAGAAAAACTGTACTCGGGTTCACTTCCGGCAGCAAAGCTAGTTTCACGAATATCTCTGAAGTTATCGTAGTTGAAAATAATATGGCTGAAATAAAGATTAGCTGAGGCCTTTTCAAATAATGACAGACTATCGTTATTTAAGGTGTAGCTAACACCTATATTAAATGAGTAATCAGTAAAATTGCTGAGTTCTTTGTCACGTGCGAGATAGTTTTGAGCATCTTCAAATGGAAATAAATCGCTATAAAAGTCCGCCTGGTTCTGATTGTAATAGCGAACACTTGTTTCAAACATCCAGTTTTCCTCAATTGGGTGTGTATAGCCAACTTCAATGGTGTCAGCCTTAATTCCCCAGGAGTCAGTAAAGAGTCGATAGTCTATAAATACAGCAGCTCGATAAGGTAGATGATAACGAAGATTCAAGCTGGCCGCATTAGAGGTTCTTGTACGCGGATAGTTTTCAGCTTGAAAGCTATAACCGCGTGCAGCACTAGAATCTAAGTACCTAACTTGACGGTAAGGGTTGTTTAGAAAGCCTTCATCCGTAATAAGGTCGTATGTTAATGAGAGAATTGTTTTTTTAGTAAGGACTTGTGCCAGTGAGGTACGATAATTTTTGAAAGATGCAACATCTGAGAAACTATCATCACCTGTTTTAGATACTTTATTATCGCCTTGAGTATAACTTAAGCTAACAGTCGTTAAGCCGCCGAACATTTCCTGGCTTATACCAATATAATTTGTCTCTGCATCGTAGTCATTTTCGGTGCTATAAGTGTAACTATAACTAAGCATCGATTTTTCATGGAGGTAATCAATAGCCGCGGAAGTTTGAGTTCTTTCTTCTTTGTAAGGACTGGCCTGAGTGACGGCATCTATAGAGGCGCTGGAAATGCTATCAACATAATAATTTGCTGACACAGATACTTGCTCAGCAAAGTTTTTGCGCACAAGAACTGAAGGCCCATCAATAGTAATACCACCACCATCGTAGTTATGATAAAGCGCATCGGCGCGTTCTTCGGGTAAAACGGCAGCGCCTACATAGAGATGCGGGCTTATTAAAAATAGAGCAGTAAGTGCTTTGAGTCTAATTGCAGCCACAACCACCACCCGATGCAATACCAGCACCTCGCGCGCTCTCGCGAGCATCGTATACGTGTCCAAGATAAGAGCTGGCGACAGGGTCTCTATCAAGCAGCATTACTTCATCAGCTAAATATGCTCGCTCATATGGTTTAACCCAGGGAGTCATGCTGCATGCCGTAAACATGGACGATATGAATAGAACAAAGAATATAGCTTTAAATTTATTCATCCAGTAGGCCTTTAATGATTTGCTGTATTTTCTGCGTGTCTTTTAAGTCATCTTCATTAAGCGTACTGTGAATGTCACCATCTCGGTTAATGAGAAAAGAAACAGGTACTGTTGATACGGAATATAAAGCGCCAACTTTGTTGTCGTTGTCGAACAACATAGGGAAAGTAGTGCCGTGGTTTTTAGCAGTGGCGGTAAATTTTTTAAAGTTACCCCCAATATCAATAGCAAAAACGGCGAAGTTGCTGGGATTGTTTTTTCGTTGTAGCTTTTCGAGTAACGGAAATTGTTGTAAACATATGCCACAACGGGGCGTCCAGAAGTTTAATAACACAACTTTTCCGCGCATTTCTGATAGTTTAATATTTTCACCTAACTGACTTTTTAAAGTGAAGTTTGGCGCGAGCTGAGAGCTAGCTTGTACTTGCGTATTTTGAATGCACAGGAATACGGCTAAAATCACAGTGCATAGGCTATGCATGCTGAAAAAGTCGCTGTAGTTAATGCTGTGTTTTCTAATGTGCTTATTGTTCATTAGAAGTAAAAACCAATGCCAAACTTAATTGCCAGGTTATGTGTTAGTTTATCATCACCGAATAAATCAATGCTGAAGGCTTGATCGCGCATATCTATATAGGCCGTAATATAATCGGAGGCAATTATTCTGTAGCCAAATCCCATGTTGTATGTGAAATTATCGGCGCCTGCAAATTGAGTATTGCCAAGGCCGCCTATTATATAAAAGGCTGAATTAAATGTAGTGTTTCTTGTTACAAATGTTTCGCCAGGGAATATATCGTAGCCAATGTTAAGTAGATAATAGTTCAGGTCTTTTTCATTGTCTGAGAGTAAAGTTGTGCCAGGGAGTAATTTTTCGACACTTGAATCACCGGCTTTAGAAAGGCCATATTCAGCACCTACAAAAAAACCTTCGGTAATACGGTATGTTAGCTGGAAACTGATAAGCGGATTAACACTAAAGTCTTCAATACTTAATATTCCTATAGAGGAAATTAATTCAATATTGTCAGAATCGATTTTCGATTCGTCGAAATTCAAACGCTTAATTTCAGGCTTTATTATAGGGTCAATTACCTGATCAATGTTTTCTTCGCTAGCCGATACAGGTGTATTGAATGCAAATAATACACTGCTAAAGCATGCTAAAAGAAGAGTGCGAAGCCTGCTTTCCATTCGGATATATCCTCATTGTCGTCATTGTCTTTGGTGGCGGAGAAAATAACATAATTATTATATTCAATACGTAAAATAATTCGTTGTGTTAAGTGAGTACGCAGCCCGATGGTGATATTGGAAAATTGGTTATCCTGATCCACAGGCTGAATTAAATTAGATGCAGGCTTAACGCTTATAAGACCGGTACCCAAATGAAAAAAGGGGGAATAATTCCATTCTGGGAAGGGCTGTATAAGGATGCCTATTTTATAAATCAGGCTACTTGAGGAGTTACCAATTGATTGTGAAAAACTGGCTTCAGTCGCAAAATTTTTATTAAAGAAATAAGAACCATATGCTGTAAAAACAGGTGCGCCACCAAATTCTCCGCCTAAAACACCCCATTCCCAGTTGCGTTGAGAGAAATCGTCATGCAGTTGTGTGGTGAATGTAACGGCTTCTCCACTGGGGCTAAGTGTTTTTGATAGTTGCTTTAATGGCACCCAGCCTTCCAAACCTTTGTCATTCTTTACTTTATACCAGTCAGTACGTTGCAAAATTATTTCCACTGATTCGCCGCGTTCCATTACATGGAATACGGGATAACCGCTTCCCGGACCTGTAGACATTTCAATATAAGGATCGTCTATTATTACGAGTTGAAATTCATCTGTGGAAGCAATGCAAATATCAATACCAAGCAGGTGTATTGATAGTATAACTATCAATTTTTTAAGCATAGTAGTGCTGGCTGTCCATTTCGGTTGTATCCGCATTTTATTATTATAATTCGGCTATGAAGTTTAGTTTTCAGGTGCCAGAGGATCAAATGGATTGTTGAAATACTGGGCACCTATGTCTAACCATTCCGCTATTAAACGTAATTCAGCTGGGGTAAGCATATTAGTATGATCCACCGTAGGTGTCGATAGAGGAACGCCCGTATTTAAATTCGTCTCATACATCTTGTGCATAAAGCGGCTTGCTCTTGCGCCATTGGTGCTCATGCTGGGTGATAAGGTGAGCGCTGGATCAGGTATGTCTTCAAATCTGGGATTGCCATTACCATCTAGTACCGGGTCACCATTGCCATCAAGTACGGGGACGGGGACAAGTTTATCAGTTAATATGCCACCGACAATTTCCTGAAAGTCGTCGGCAAAAAATAGTTCTCTATAAGATTGCACCTGCTGTGGTTGATCATCAGAAACAGTGCCTCTGAGATCCAGCTGAGCAGCCGGTTGCATAGGTGTATCCGCTACATCAACAGCTGAATGACAGCTCGTGCAGGTGTTTACGCCTCTGTCTACTTCCCATATGGGTTGTATGTGTTCCTGATAGTTTATAACGATGCGGCAGGTGTAATCCCATGCGGTCTCGCAGGGTGAGGTGCTTGGTATAGCGGTTGTTAGGCCAGAGAGTCCGCTGTAGTCAAAGCTAAAGGATGTATCTTTTGCTCGTGCAGCAGGGTCTGTCCAATCATCGGTGTATGCCACATTTATGCTGGGTGTGATTGCCGTATATACGCTTTGAGCACCTTGTGATCGTGCTATTACTTCTGCCATGGTGTCACCAGCACTGGCGAAATATGGACTGCTGGTAGCGGGGTTTTCAGTGTTGGCATAGGTGTAGCCATCATAAGGTGCGCCAGGGTTAATGCTCGGTGCCTCGGCATCACTGCGGCCATGTGGAAGTGCTGGCTCATTATTGGCGGTCGTATGTGTGTGGCAGCCAGTGCACTCCAGTGTGGCGCCTTTGTTCACCTGTAGCCAGTTTTCATGACGCGGTCCAATGCGGTGCGCATTCTTATCGAGTATCTCAAAATAAAAAGCAATGTCTGCAGGTACCTTTACACGTACCGAGCCATCGGGTTGCACCTGGCTATAACCAATGATTTCTTTCATGCCCAGGCGTCGACTACGTCCAAATGCACGGTTTGATAAATCAGGCGGATCTGTGAGGTCTGGGTCGTTGTCATCTGGCAGGCCGACAGCTTTTACTATGCGGATAAATCTGGCGGGTCGTTGCGCAGCCGTTGCCTGCATTGGATCGCCCAGGGCCAGAACACTGCTCACGGTCGCAGTGGTGCAATCTAGATCATTATCAAAAAAACAGCCATCGAAGCTTGAATCGCCAAAATCATACACGCTACGTATATGCAGTAGGCCAACATTTTCACTTTTTAGTGCGGCATCTAGTTCGGCATCAGGCGTGCCTAAATTGAGCGCGGGTCGAGTCGAGGGTTGCATGGCTACAGCGTTGCTAATCATCATGCCTGGTTCGGCAATTACAACGGGCTTCTCTGTATTGTCATCCCTGTTATATAGCCATATGCCATAGGCGGGATAGGCTGGTGTTGCCGTTGAATCTGATAAATAAGGTTCAATACAAAGATGCGTTTCAATGACAGGACTAGTGATATCGGTGCTGCTATTAATATCTATCTGGCAAAGACCTTTACTCACAAGCATTCGGTTACTGTTATCGTTGAGTGGGTAAACCGACGAGTATCGGCCTTCCAGCGATAGACCATCATTGTTTTGTACATCTGTAACAGTGGCTTTTGATAGAGCCGTCGTTGTAAACGCGCCCTGATTGACCGCGGTAGTTTGGTTAAGGTCAACAAAGTTTTTACCATCAATAATGACAATATCGCCGCCGCCAAAGGTATCTGAATAGGGCCTGGAGAGTGCGATTATGCGACCGTCTGATAATTCTCGGGGTTGCAGGAATTGCACTGTATTGCCATTACCATCATCGTGGCTTTGATCATGCGTTCCATAATAAGGCTGCAGCTGCGAGCCGTCGGGTAATACGGTATACAGACTAATGGCATTGTTGTTGTTCATTCTGTCCCATCGACTAAACAGAATACGCCCGTCACTTAGTACGCTTGGATCAAGATCATGGCTTTGATTAAATGATATTTGCTCAATGTTATTACCATCAAAATTCATTACATGCAGTACCAGTGCCTTTGTTCGGTCATCTTCATCTTGTGATGAAAATTGTGGTTTGCTCAGGCTTTCATCTAATAAGATGGCACGAGATTTTGATTGGCGGTTGGATGAAAAAACAATGCGTCCATCGGGTAAAAAATGAGGTGCAATATCATCGCCTTCTTTGGCAAGAATATTCGATTCGATAACTCGCTTAAGTTCATTTGTTATGCGGTTGTAGCTATATATATCCCACTTAGGGTCAATGTTATCGTTTGGATCAGGGTCTTCAGGTAATAAAGAAAATATCAGCGTTTTTCCATCATAAGAAACATTTACATCTTTAACGTCACCCATGCCATAGGTAATGGAGGATGTAATATTTGTTTCTACTGCACCAATACTGGAATTTGATTTTAAATAAAGGTCGCCTCCAGGCATGCTAAGTAATGGCTCTCTGATGTCTGGTTGTTCAATGTTGCCATTATTATCTAACAGGATTTTTCGCTTCACATAAGCGATGGGGAATTCTTCAACACCTGGGTTTGCGCCGCTACCTTCACCGGTTGGTGCGCATGCGGATAATGCAAATATAACAGGAGCAAACAACAATGGAATAAACTTGTAGTTTAAATCGTTAAATAATGAATTTGAAATTTTGTTCAGCATAAATATAACTCAGTTCATCCTAGTTAGTGCGACTTAGGTGAAGTTAAATCGGGTGAGGTTAATCCATTGGAGTAAAACATTTTTCCGTTATTGTTAATAACAATCGCTTCGGTACGTTCAAGCGAATTAATCAGTCTCATGGCTTTTTCAGTTGCCATAATAAATAGCGAGGTAGATAGTGCATCGCTAGTTAATGAGTCTTTTGCCAGTACGCTTACACTCCATGATTGGCTGGCAGATTTTCCCGTTGAAGGCTGAATAATATGGTGATAACGTTTGTTACCTTGCATAAAAAAACGCTCGTAATCGCCTGAGGTTGAAATGGCATCATCTTTTAATGGGATGCTTGCAACTATTTTTTTGCTATCCCTTGGATGGCGTATGCCCATTATCCAGGGGCGGCCATTTTTATCGCCTAAGATACGTGTGTCACCACCCGCACTAACCAATGCATTTTTTATCTTGCAGCTTTTTAAAATTTCAATGGCTTTATCAACCGCGTGACCTTTGGCAATGCCGCCCAGATCAATTTTAGTGTCTTTATTGCTAAATGAAATGCTCTGTTGTATCGGGTCGAGAACAATGTTTCTGTAATCAATGGCCTTGAGCAGTGTATTTATTTGCGCATCAGAGGGGTGCTTGTTTTCGCGATAGTTATATAAATAACCGACACTGGCAAATGTAATATCAAATGCACCATCTGTTAATTTAGAAAACTCGATGGAGCGTTGAATTAATGTGAAAAGCTCCGGGCTTATTTTTACGGGTTTAGTGCCTGCCAGCCTGTTTATTTTAAAAAGCTCACTGTCTTCTATATACGGGCTCATTAAATTATCAATACGTCGCATATCTGAAAACACCAATTGGCTACAGTGCACAGCGGCATTATTTGTTTCTGCAAATAATTCAACGATGGTGCTTGTACCCATTATGGTTTCCTGAAACTTATGCCAATGACCCGATGCGTTATTTGCACTTGCGGAATAAGATGAAATGCATATGCAAAATATAAAAAATTTAATGCAGTATTTTTTCATTAAATTTATTGTGCTAATCAAATCGGCGCAAATGCCACATATTTTGTGAAATCACCCAGGCCATGATTAGGAAACTTGTCGTTGGCATCGAACTGATTTAGATCACCATTAAGCGACATATAGTTTGCGATAAGAGTGTTAACTAATAAATTAACATTGTTTGCCGCGGGCGTTGCTGAGGTAACGACAGAACCATCGGCAGAGAATCGACCGATCTGTCTACCTGTTGCAAGGCCATTGTTTGCATCATAGGCGGTAATGCCTGAGTTGGGATCAAAGACCAAAAAGAATGAACAGGCCGTAGATGAATTATCGCCAGTCCAGTTACCTTTGCCACGGCCTTCCACAGAGTTATCTAGCGAGCCGTTGCTGGCAAGTGAGCCATCACTGTATACATAAATCATGACAGGGGTAGGAACAGAGTTGGCAGATTTTTTTGCTGCATATTCAAGGCAGGCGCCAATGCAGCGGCCGGCACGCAAATCTCTGGATTCTCCGGTGCGGCGGTCTCCAGTATGGTAATCGTAGCCACCCATCGTAATGCAGCCTGCACCGGCATGGCCATCAATTACCATTTTCATAACCGAAGCCGTTTTTTCGAATTCTCTATCAGTAAATTCCTGCGCGGTAAAAATGCTGTTTGCTCCGCCTACAATCGTTGGGTCGGCGGCAGGGTTAACTTCAACCCCGGCAAAACGTTCTGCAATGTCAGCTGCTTTTAAGTAGCCGCAGCGAACCAGATCTTTTACAACTTCATTTTTAGACGCTGAAATTTTAGGGTCCTGTAGTTTTATTTTTTTATGACTGATGCGGGCCATTGATTCCATAACGGCGGTTACATCTTCTGGTGAGCTAAGTACCGCGGTTAAATCGCCGACATCAACCATGCCGGTTACATCGGTTGAGCGATCGACTTTTGTAGGACGTATTTCAGGATTAATAAGCATGGGTGGAGCCATCGAGTTACCACCAGATTCGCTATTTCTTGAGCCAATAAGGGTAACGACGCCACCAATCGCACCGGCTTTTGCAATGCCATAAAGAGGATTGTGTGTATTGTTACCGGTGTCGTTATCTGAGCGTGCAGGTATCACTACGCCATCGACTAGTCCGGGTGCAACGGATGTAAATTTCTCCAGGATACCTTTTAGCATCGCGCTATCAGAGTGAAATTTTAAGCCAAGTTGGCTATTTACAAAGTTTCCATCACTGGGGTTTTGCATCGTTCCTGCAAGTGCAGTGTCAGACAGACCGGGAATAATGTCACCGGGAATGCCTAGCTTGCTGTAGCCCGCAGTGCTTAAAAAATCCATTTGTCCCAGTGCCTTGCCCACAAGCACATTTGAGCCAGCGAGGTTTGCACCACCGGCTAAATCAAAGCATATAAATGGTATTTTACTATCACCAGAAATGGCGCCTACTTCACAGCCAATGTCGGCTGCCAATGTGGTGATATCGCTGGATAAGGCTGCCATAGCCGCACGGGGATTGGCCAGAAGGCCTAGTGCGCTACCGCTAGTTAATAGAGTGCCGGTACCAGTAATGAATCCCTGGCGCAAAAAGTCACGACGGCTAGTAGGCCGTGCGTGATCATTGTGGCGCAACGGATCGTTAAGTCCAATTGGCTGTTGTGGTTTGCGCTTATAAGTCATTGTGTAAATACCTCATTAAATATGATTATCCAAACCACGGTTATTGGATGATGGTTAGTGAGCTGCCCAGGGTTGCAGCGCACATGGCCTTAACAATTTCTTCGGTGCGTGTAGCTGTGTTACAAGTCGGCGCGCATGACAGCATGGTAGTAACCAGGTTGTTGTAGGCCACAATATTGACACCGGTATCTAAATTCTGTGAGCCTGGTGTGCCCAAAACGGCTTCAATGTCAGCTTTGCTGGGTTCAGTAGATAAAGTATTCGTCGTGTTCGAATCATCCAGGATGGCAAAGCCGCGCAGCAGTGGATTGGTGATTTGTTCGAGTTCAGCAACGTCATTAAACGCAACTGAAGCCAGTTGGGTGAAATCGAAGTCTTTAAAGAATCGATTGGCATCATTAGCCGCCAGGGCTTTATCTGCATTAACAAGCTCATTGCAGTAGCTCATAGCAAGTTGGGCAACTGCCATCTGGTGGGATGACAAAAATGCGCTTATATTTTCCACTGAAGGCAGTTGTTGCTTGTACGTATTGAAGGTTGTAGATACCGCGTTATTGCTTGTTAATATACCGGTTACTTTAGACATTGTATGGTTAATTTCATCAAATATTTTAACGCCAATATCCGACGCGAGTGCTGGGTCTACAGGGTAACTAATGGGAAGAGGCGTTGCTTCTGTGCGCACATTTGTTTGGCTGCCTAGCAGTTCAAATGTCAGGAAAAACTCATCAGATTCAGGGCCTTTTTCAACCGCAATAACAGTGCCTAATGTTGATAATGCCTGGCCATTAGCTGTGTAGTCCGTGGCGTTTATATTAACATCTATATTGCCATACACTTGTCCAGATACGGTTTCACGGCCATTTACGCCAATGCGCATGCCTTTAACTGGAATGCTGCCAGCAGGTATGTAGCTACCATCCAGGCTGATAAATCTAGGCTGGTTAAATAAATAGGCCGTATTATCATATTGCTCTACTTCAAATAAAACATAGGCATCGCTCAGCCCAAGTGCTTCAGCAACAGAAAACAGCATGAAGTATTTTTGCCCGACACCTACGGCATAGTTTTGGCTGATTTGCGCCTGAGTTAATGCACTATTGTGTACAGCTACCATTCTTAATTTGCCCGCCCATGGGCTGTCACCACTCACTTCGTTACCCATTACGAATGCGTAGGTGTCGTTCCAGTCGATTAAGCTGCCACCTGTAGTGCCGGTAGGGTCGGTGTCATCGGTGAACACGCCATTTACATAAATGCGGCGGCCATTAATCGGATCAAACGTTACAACAACATGCTGCAGAGAGGATTGTAAGTCTTCATCATCATCATTGGTTATCAATGATGATCTGCCTTCTGCATCTGTGTTGCTGCTGCGATTGAGAAACTCGTAGTTATACAGTGACTGGCTTAGTGAAAAATTACGTGCAGTATCGCCCGCAGAATAGCTGATAATACGCGCATCTTCCTGAGACACATTGCCAGGAACGATCCATGCTTCAATAGAATACGCATTCGTGAGTGTAATTAAATCGGTCAGTTTTTTGCTGGATTCGGTTGAAGCCTGAGCTTTACCACCGGCTGTAATATCAATGCCATAGCCGAGTACCCAGCCGACAGGGCCAGAAAGGGTTAAGTCCATTGCAGGCTCAATGCCACTGGTATCGAACGCAGTGTTGCCGGTGAGAGATTTAAATTCCCAAAGTGCGACCTGCTTGTCTTCATAGCGGCTACCACCACTGGCTAAAATAGCCGTACCGAGAGACATGGCTTTGCTGGTGATTAAATCGGGGTCGATTACATCCAGACTAATAGCACCCGCAAATAGTGCGATTTTAGCCTGCATCTCAGCAGCGTCATTATCGCAGTCCGCAGTCCAGCAGTTATGTAGTTCGGCCAGGCGTGATACAAATCGTGAATTGCCTGGCACATCCAGATCGATTTTTGATTTTGCAGCGTCGTAGGCCGAGGCAACGTCACCATTTGCGAAGAAGGGGGGTTGCGGTGTAGCAGAGGCATCTGAGTGGCAAGCGGCGCAATTCGTCGTGAGTAAAGGGTAAACTGTTTGCTCAAAACTGTTGGTGTTGTTGTCTAGCGCAGAGGCAGGAAAATTTCGACTTGAACCAGGAGGTACGATTGCAGGGGCCGTTAAGGAAATTGTTCTGCCATTAGAGTCGATGATGCCTCCCGCCCAGTTATTCACATAACCTTCAATAATGTCGGCACAAACTTGTGGATTATCTACCCAGCAATTATGCCCTTCGGCTACCTTTGCAACGACGCGTGAGTTTTCTGGGCTACTACGGTCAACCAGAAGAGCGCCTGAATTGTTTCTTGAAATTGCGGATGTGTAAGCGCTGTTAACGTTCGAGAGATCAACAAATGGGAGGTTTGATGCCGATCCGCCGTTGGTATGGCAGCTACCGCAGCGGTCACTGGATGATAGCGGGTTCCAAAACTCAGTTTTAAATGTCTGAACATCTGCTGTTAGTGCCGCAGGCCCCGAGTAGTTGCTCACGGTAACGTTAGAGTTGTTGGCATTGGATTGAATCTCTGCAGTATCACCACAGGCGCTCAGTACAGCAACGCAGGCAATTAAGGTGCTGAGTTTAATAGGCGTCCATATTTGGCTTGCCACCTTAAGTGACCGCGTAGGTCTGATTGCTGTACGCTTAAATATCATTATCATCAATCTCCAATTTCATTCAACACTGATAAGCTTTTGTCTTTATTAAATAAAGCTGTATCAGGTTATTCTTTACAGTATGCGGCTACTTTGGCGAAGACAGTCTTCATGCTGTAATTGCCGGCACCTGTAAAGTTCGTCGTAATAGTGTCTACAGCGGATCGGTCAGCTGCATAATCGTCTGGATCGTGTAAGCAAACGCTTTGAAAGACTTTTTTAACCTGACAACGCGCAAACGCACTGCTGTTTGCCAGTTCTTCACCTAAAGATTTTGCGCCATTGCCTGCAGCATGACCTTTGCTGTCAATTAGAGTCCCCGTTACAGCGCTGCTGCTCCAACCGAGTAATTTGTTTTGGCCATTGCGCCAGTAGTTAATCCAGCTGTCATCATTGGTGATGTAACCATGTTTGAAATTATCTGAATTAATTAGATACTTTGCGGCAACTTCGGTGGCATTATATTCAAGTGACGATGTGCTTTCGTTATAGTCGTAATATGCATATGCACCCGCTAAACCATCCATGCCTGCATGGCAGCCAATGCAATTAAACATATAAATCCGGCTATCACCACCCGGGCTGCGCGAGACGTCCTGACGAACCCTGTCAGGTACACGGCTAATGTCTTTTAAGGGATCGATGTCGGTGCACATATGATTCATGAGCGTGAAGCGGAGCATGGCTCTGTTGGTGCCAGCAGAGAAAAATGCTTCGGCGGCAGCGCGAGTTGTCATAACGCCAGCAGTGGCGCTATCGGCCAGACCAGTGATGTCTGTTTGTGTGTTTTTTTGTAGGATGGTGTCGTCAGATAGATCGCCAGTAACCGGGCCGAGCTGCTCCAGCTCTTCGTAGTGATCATTATTTGAATTACTATAAGGGCTGATACCCAGGCCGCTTTTACCGGTGTATATTATGTTGTCGGTAAGCACTGAGCGGAAGTCTAAATCATCGCGGATTATGCCGATAACGGTGGCCGTATAGTCGTTAAGTGGTACAAAAACAGACTGAGCCTCATTAGTCCAGGGGGCGACAAAGTTCTTTAAAGTTACATTGTAAAAAGCAGGATTTTCCATAGCGATAAGAGCAGCGGCCTCAGGTTCTTCTCCTATCATGCGTGCTAGTTCAGTATTTGAGGGTGGCACACCTGTTAATCGTTGATGAATTCGGTATGCCTGGGTTTGATCTATTGGCGCTGCATGTATAAGACTAGAGCTAAGCATTAATAGAGTAAGGGATATATACCTAGCTAGGACGGGTAGCTTGAAACTAGAATGGTTATTATGTAATCGTAATGCTTGCACAATGCTCTCCTGCAAAAGCTTATATCTTCCATATAATATATGTTAGCAATTTAACTTGGTTTAAGTTTAGTTTTGCTTATGTTTACGGCATTAATGTATTAACCGATTTAATATATAAAAGATTAAGGGTATTTTTTGTATAATCCGGTTATATATTTTAATGCTCTCTAAAAATACTTTAGTGAGCTGAGTCACGGAATGAAAAGCTATTCTATATTATTTCTAATATGCCTTTATAATTTAAAACGATATATTTTACTGAGTGCGGCATATACTATAGATGGAAGGTAGAAAACGCAGGTGTGAGTGGTTTAATATATAAAAAGCACATGTGCGCTCTAAAAATTGTCACATAAATATGATTGACGTACAGTAAAAAATACAAGGAATAGGCATTGAGAATTTCAACATTACTTTTAGTTTTATTTGGGCTGCTGTTTAACCAAGCGATATTGGCCGAAGATAAGCAGGCGGACGAGACGCAAGGTGTTAATCGAGAAATAGAAGAATTAAAAAATGATGTTCTGGAACTAAACAGAGATCTGTTTATTCTCGAAGAAGATCTGTTGTTTTCAGCAAATACACAAATCAGTGTATTTGTGTCGGTAGATGTAGATGATCTTTTTGAGCTAGATTCGATGACTCTCAAAATAGATGACAAGGTTGTAACAAATTATTTATATACAGCACGTGAAGCGGGTTCCCTAAATAAGGGAGGAGTGCAACGTTTGTATATTGGTAATTTAACTTCGGGTGAACATGAGGTTACGGCTTTCTTTATTGGAAAAGGGCCAAGCAAACGTGATTTTAAGCGGGCAGTTAGTAAAGTGATTGAAAAAACTGAGAATGCAAAGTTCGTAGAGTTAAAAATAACAGGCGATATAAGTAAAGAACAGCCTGACTTCATTGTTAAAGTCTGGGAATAATTTTTAATTAATTAATTAATGATATTTTCAAAAATTAATATCTTTGTTCGAACCACAGTGTTAATGCTTGGCTGCATTATTAGTCTGACTGTATGTGCCGAAGAAAAAAATCTACATAAAGTAGAGGATCTTGCATACGGTGTTTCACTGTATGATTTTTATCAAGGAAAATATTTCTCTTCAATAACCGATTTATTGGTTGCGCAACAAAATCAGAGTTTACTTAAGGATAAAAATAATCCTCAATTATTACTCGGCGGTTTGTATCTATCTTACGGGTTGTATTCTAAATCATCAGATGTTTTTGAAGAGTTGCTGGCAAGTGATGCTTTTAATGCCACGCCTGAAGTGAAGGACAGAGCCTGGTATTTACTGGGTAAAAATTACTATGAAAATGAAATGCTTGATGAAGCAGGGAAATCATTATTAAAAGTAGAAGGCAGTTTGCAGGAAAAGGATGAAGAAGAACGCCTTTATTGGCTAAATACAGTGTTCCTAAAAAAATATGATGTCGTGTCTGCAGTCGATATGTTGTACAAAATGCAGGACAGATCAATATGGCGATATTATGCGGTTTTTAATACGGCTACCTATTTGATCAGGGCAGAAACATATCCCGATTATGCCAGACAGCTACTCCTGGATTTAAGCTTAATAGAAGCTAATGATTCTGAGGAAAAATTATTGGTTGATAAGGCCAATTTAGCGCTGGCTTATATCTCATTAAAAAATAACAATCAACAAGAAGCTATTCAGCACTTCTTAAAAATCAGGACTAATGGCGGAGTGACAAGCGAGGCGCTTCTTGGCTTGGGATGGGCCCAGTATCGTGATAAAAACTACGATGACTCAATAGCTTCCTGGATGAATCTGGTCTCTACTCAAACTAAGTCTGACTTAATGGTGCAGGAAGCTCTGATTTCGATTCCTTATGTATTTGAAAAAAAGCAAGATAACGATCAGGCCTTATATCTGTATGGTCTTGCGGTTGAAGGTTATAAAGTTCAAATAGATGAAACTAAAAAGTTAGTCGATTATATTAATAGTGAACAATTCATTGCGCAAATAAGCCCGGCAAATATGAGTGATGAAGTTCCGCCTTTATTCAGCAGCGTTAAAGACGTTAATCCACTAATGTATCGGTACTTGTCCAAGTTTGTTTTTTCAAAAGAGTTTAATGCATCTGTACAGTCATACCAGCAAATTAAGTACTTGGGTTATAAACTGGATCGCTGGCAGTATTCTATGCCTTCTTTACAAATGATGCTTAGTGAAAAAAGATCAACCTATAAAAACAAGCTTACAAAGACCTTAGGTGACGATAGCCTTAAGCGAGTTAAAGAGTTAATTACGCGTAAAAACACGTTACTATCCAAGGTCAATAAAATTGAGTCTAATGAGAATTTTTATGCATTGGCAGAACAAAAAGAAAGTGAATATATTGAAGTTCTCTCTGCAGTAAAGACAGCTTTGGTGGATGTGCCGTTTGAAAGTGAAGATGCAGATGTAGGCGAATTAAGATTTAAACATCGGTTATTGCAGGGCCTGCTGAGGTGGAGATTAGAGACGGAGTATCCAGTCAGATTGTGGCAGTTGAAGAAAGCGACTAAAAAACTGGATGACACAACTAAGAATATGCAAAGCAGACTTGCTTCACTGAAGCATGTGTTTAAATCAGCGCCAAAAGAGTTTGCTGAATTTGATGCTCGTATAGTAAATAAAGAAGAACAAATTAATCAGCTTAAGAGCAGGGTTAAAAATGAACTTATTAAGCAGGAGCAGCGTATACGTGCCGCTGCCTTGAGCGCATTAGAGGTGCACCGAAATCAAATTAGGCTTTATCATGATCGTGCATTGTATGCTAAAGCCCGGTTGTACGATTCTATGATGGTGAAAGAATAATGAATTTCACTATTAACTATAAAAACAGCATATTAATGTTGTTGGCTTTTTTTACATTACTACTGAGTGGTTGTAATGACGTGAAAAAGGATCAGACCATCGGGGATTTAAAATCAACTCCGATTGGCTATGAGGTAGTGCAAGGTATCTCTCCAGCAAGAAAAAATGCAATTGAAAACTATCAGTCTTATTTAGATACAGCAGAATATAAAACGCATTATGCCGAGGCTTTACGGCGAGTAGCAGATCTTGAGCTAGAAACTAGTGAGGAAACTAAAGAGAGTGCTGATGAAAAGCACGAGAAGGGTGCTGCTTTAATGTTGTCGTCAATCGAGCATTATAATACCTATTTAAAGACTTATCCTGGGCATGAAAAAAATGATTTTATTCTTTATCAGTTGGCCAAGGCGTATTCGCTGACGGGGGACGTTGAAAAAGCAAAGTTGATGTTGGATAAAATTGTAAACAATTATCCCGCATCTGTTTATATCGATGAGGTGCAGTTTCGTCGTGGTGAAATGCTATTTGTCTGGAGAGAATATCAACAGGCTGAGCAGGCATACGCAAGCATTGTAGCGCGGAAGAATAAGTCGCCTTTGTACGAAAAATCATTATATAAACTCGGCTGGACTCAATTTAAACAATCTAATTACATCCAATCAATAGAAACATATTTATCTCTATTAGATATAAAAGAAGAAGAAAATAAAGTAACACAATTTGGTATAGCTGAATCGGTAAGCAAATCTGAGCGTGAATTTATTACTGATTCATTACGGGTCATAAGTCTGTCATTGTCTTATCAGGGTGGCTATAAAACAATTCAAAAAGTAATTGGTGGTGTTAAAACCAAGTATTATGAACCCCTGATTTATCAACAGCTAGGTGAGCTGTATATGAAAAAGGAGCGTTATAGAGACGCGGCAAGTACATATATGGAATTTACTAAACAGCACCCGAAAAATCGCCGCGCGCCCGAGTTTCATATGTATGCTTTAAATGCATTTAAGGATGGGGGTGTTAATGAAGAAATTGTGCCGAGTAAAATACTTTATGTAAACAATTATGGAGTAGGAACGAGATTCTTAACAGATCAGACAATACAGGATAAGGCTGATATTCATCAGCAGCTTATCGTGCACATTAAAGAACTCGCCAGCTACTTTCATGCGCAGGCAAGAAAGTCGGCGAAGTTTAAAGATTATATGTTGGCCGCTGGCTGGTATAGGAAATATATAACATCATTTCCGAACGACAGTGCTACCTCGGATATGAATTTTTTGCTTGCAGAGTCTTTGTTTGATGCGAAAAGTTATAACGATGCATTAATCGAATATGAAAAGACGGCATATGAATACCCGTTGTTTAATAAAAGTTCAGAAGCCGGATATGCTGCGCTATTAACTTACAATAAGCTTCTTATTACGGTGAGGCCTGAAAACAAGGCAGTTCTGGAACAGCAGGCGTTATCTAGTGCGATACATTTTAGTAATACATTTCCACACGACAAGCATGCGCCTGCAGTAATAACAAAAACGGCAGAAACCTTATTAGATGCAAAAAAATATATAATGGCAGCAGAGTTTTCGCAACGTATTATTCAGAGTAAAACAGTTAAAGATAAATCTTTAATTAGAACGGCCTGGATAGTGTATGCGCATACACAGTTTGAATTGAAACAGTTTGTTGCAGCAGAGAAGGCTTATGGTTCGGCTCTCTCGCATATTTCTCATACACGAAAAGAAGATGCCAAATTACGTGATGAATTAGCTGAAAAAATGGCCGCTAGCATATACAAGCAAGGTGAAGACTTTAGAAATAAAGGAGAAAACCAACTTGCTGTTATTCAATTCATGAGACTGGGTAAGGTAGTGCCGGAGTCTGCTATTCGTTTTACCTCTGAATACGATGCAGCAACACTGTATATTCAAATGAAGGAATGGAATACGGCAATTGGTATATTGGCTGGCTTACAAAAAAATTACCCTAAGAAGATCGCGTATAAACAAGGTATCGTGAGTAAGCTCGCTCTTTCATATACCCAATCAGGTCAGTTCGAAAAAGCCGCAAAGCAAATCAATATATTAGCTAGCATGACGAAGAACCCGGAAGAGAGACGGGCGCTGACCTGGGAATCTGCTGAAATGTATGAGAAAGCGAATTATAAAAAGCAAGCCGTTGCTCAATATGAAATATACATCAATAAATACCCCAGACCATTTACTCAGTTTATAGAGGCACATCATCGAATCGCCGATTATTATAAAACAAATAAATCCTCCACTGCGCAGAATAAGTGGCTAAAAAAATTGATTCTGGCAGAAAAACAAGGTGCCAAAGAGCGAACAGAGAGAACCATATATCTTGCAGCATCGGCATCATTTGAACTGGCAGAACCAGTAATTGCTTATTTTAAAGCCGTAAAGCTAAACCGACCTCTTAAGAAAAATTTAGGTATCAAAAAGAAGAGAATGAAGGCTGCCATTAATGCATATAAGAAAGTACTGGCGTATAAGGTAGCTGAATTTACTACTGCATCAACTTATTATATGGGTGATATATACAATCATTTAGCTCAGTCATTAATGGCATCACAACGCCCTAAAGGCTTATCAGCGGATGAGCTGGAGCAATATGATATTCTGCTGGAAGAGCAGGCTTATCCCTTTGAGGAAAAATCGATAGATATTCATAGTTCGAATATTAACAGGACAGAACAGGGTATTTATGATGAGTGGATTAAAAAAAGTCTGAGTGTATTGGCGAAAATTCAACCTGTTCGTTACGCGAAGTATGAAGTGCTGGAGCCATATGTACTTATTACGCACTAGTCTATATTTATGTATATTGAGTTGCTTTGTCCTCATAAGTTCATGTGCGTCTATGGTGGGACTGCAGGGTAAGGATGACTGGAGTGTCGTACCGAAAAGTTATATTGAAGGTTTAACGGCGGCTAAGAATGGGCAGCCTGAACAAGCGATTAAGTTATTTTCTTCTACGGTAAGTGCTCACCCAGATTTTTCACCAGCCTATGTGAATCTTGGCTTGCAATACTTGCAGTTAAAACAATACGAGCCGGCAGAAAGAAGTTTTAAAAAATCGATTGAACTCAATCCAGATAACCCGGCATCCTTTCATTATTTGGGTGTGATAGCGAGATTTTCTGGTGATTTTGATTTGGCAAAGAAAATGTATTTAAAGTCTATTGATCTTTACCCTGATTATGCAATTGCGCACTTGAACTTAGGCATATTACAAGATATGTATTTGCATGAGTTTGAGCAGGCGCTGGATCACTATGAGACATATCAGTCTTTGCTAGATAAAAAAGATGCAAAAGTTTCAAAATGGATTATTGATATTAAACGACGTATAGCGAAGAGTAAAAAATCATGAAGCCTTTCACATTTATTTTTTTTGCTATCTATACTATATATTTTTCTAATACTGCATTTGCGGTTGAACGAATTGATATGCAAGGCACATCCATAATTGGCAATAAAGAACAACCCAATGTTTTGTATATCTTGCCATGGAAACCTGCAAATTTACCGGAAATGGTGGAGCTTCCACTATCAAGTTTGATCAGTGACGCTTTACAGCCTATAGATAGAAGTACGGTATTGCGTCAACAAAGATATAAAAAAAATATTCAGCAAAAGGAAATCGCAGCTGCGACTGTTAGCAAACAAAAATAAAGCGATTTATTGCTTTTGTATATTAGCTTGGAGATTGAAATGTACGATGAAATTGTTACTTTTATGCAAACCGGTGGGGCATTTATGTACCCGATACTTGCTGTGTTGGCGTTTGGTTTAGCTATTGCTATTGAAAGATATGTATATATAAGTGCTATCAAATTAAATAATAGGCGCCTGTTATCAAAGTTAATGCCTCTATTGAAAGAGGGAGATTTGAATCAGGTGTATTCGATCACCTCGCGCTCCAAAGTGGCAATTTGTCAGATGTTAACCTTAGGTTTGTCCCGATTTAAAATAAAGCCAGAAAGGGATCAGATTGAGATGGCGATGGAAGAAAGCTTGATGGAGATTATTCCACGGCTTGAAAAACGTACACATTATCTGGCGATGTTTGCAAATATAGCAACATTACTTGGTCTACTGGGGACAATTACAGGGCTGATCAAAGCCTTTACTGCTGTAGCTCAGGTGGACCCTTCATTAAAGGCAGAAATTTTATCGAGTAGTATTTCTGTTGCGATGAACACAACGGCATTTGGTCTGGCTGTTGCAATTCCATTGATAATTATGTTTTCAATATTGCAAACGAAAACTACAGAGGTAGTTGATAGTCTTGAGATGGCTACAGTAAAATTTGTTAACCTTATTATGATCAAGCAATAAGTAAACCGCTATGTCACTTAAACGTCGTAAAAAGACCAAACGAAATGGTCAGGTTGAGCTGGATATTACAGCTTTTATGAACTTAATGGTGGTGCTCGTGCCATTTTTGTTGATGACGGCGGTATTTACTAATATTAGCGTTTTAGATTTGAAGCTGCCAGGCATGGATTCATCCAAGCCAAGTAATATGAAACCTGAGTTTGAACTACAGGTTACGGTGCGTAAGAGCGCAATAGAAGTCTCCGATACTAAGGGCGGTTTAATAAAGCGTATACCGGTTACTCAAAGTGGCTATAACTATATTTTGTTAAACCAAACGCTGAAATTAATTAAATTCAGGTTTCCAGAAAAAACCAATATTACAATACTCTCTGAACCCTATATATCTTATGACACCTTAGTGAGCTTAATGGATACGGTAAGAGAGTTTAAAACGCTGCAGGATGATGAAGTCGTTATTGCTGAATTGTTCCCGAATATTTCAATTGGCGATGCTGCTAAGCGTTAACCAGGACTGATAGATGAGAGAGTCAAGTAAAGCTAAAAGAATGCAAAGACACCATGAGCGCCGTAAAGATCAGGGCGCCTCATTAAATATGGTGTCACTAATGGATATTTTTACTATTCTTGTATTTTTCTTGTTGGTAAGCGCGGCTAATTCAGATATTTTACCAACCCCTAAAAATATACAATTACCTTTGTCTACGACAGAAAAATTACCAAAAGAAAATATTATTATTATTGTGGGAGATAATAATATTCTTTTACAAGGTAAAAAAGTTGCGAATATTAGTTCGGTATTGAAAACAAAAAATAATATTATTATTCCGTTAATGAATCAGCTTAAAGGGCAGTTGAAAGAGAAGAGCGCCGATAAAGTAAAAGCTGTAGTGCAGAAAGGCGTTACGATAATGGGTGATAAAGAAGTTCCTTACCTGTTGTTAAAGAAAATAATGATTACTTGTGCGGCAGCAAATTTTTCTAATATTTCTTTAGCAGTGAATAGAAAAGCGTTGGATGAGACTTGAACATGTCGAGTGTAAATACATGGGATGAGCCGTTTTTACCCTGGGTCGAAAGCGAGAATGATCGCCGTTTTAAACGTATTTTACTAATATGTGTTGTTGCCTTTACTATGCTAGGTCTGATTGTTCCTTATTTGCCCACATCCGAACCTGTTATAAAGGATTTGAAATCTGTTTCTCCTCGGCTAGCTCAATTGGTTTTAGAAAAAAAGAAGCCGTTGCCACCACCGCCTGTTCCGAAGTCAGTGCCAAAAAAACTAAAGGATAAGCCGGTAGTAAAAAAACAAGAAAAAAAACAATTAAAAAAACCAGAAAAAAAGAAGTTAACACCAAAGCAGAAAACTGCACAGACAGTAGCAGCGAGCAGTGGTTTGGTTGCATTAAGCGATGAGCTTAATGATTTAAGAGATACGTTTGATCTGTCTGAATTTGCAGATCAACCATTAAGTAAATCGGCCAACTCTAAGCAACAAGATTTTTCTAATCAGTCAGTTATCTCCAGTAAGGCGCTGCAAAGTAGTGGCGGAATCAATACAGGGAATTTAACTAAGTCGACAGGTGGTGGAGCCCTGGCATCTCGTAGTACCACCCGGGTAGACAGTAAAGTTGCAACTAACACAGCTAAAAAGGTAGTTAAACGTAGCCAGTCGGGAAAAATAATTCGCCCAGAGTATGAAATTGAACAGGTGTTTCAGAAAAATAAAGGTGCAATTTACAGTATTTATAACCGGGCGCTAAGAAAAGATCCAAGTTTGCAGGGTAAGGTCGTTATTGAGTTAACAATAGCGGCTAATGGCTGGGTGACCGCGGTAAAAATACTTTCTAGTGACTTAAATAATCTTAAATTAGAAAAGAGAATAATCGCTCGGGTAAAATTATTTAAGTTTAAACCGGGAAATACAGAGGAAGTAACAGTTAAGTACCCAATTGATTTTCTTCCATCATAAGGGCGTATGCCTAACTGTGTTGGTGAGATTAATTTGCCAGGTATATAGCGCCTAAAATAACGGCGCGATTTGCACCGGTTACTGCAGGCAGGTTGCCGCTTTCTTTGTTCAGTGTCTTTTGGGCGAGCCATGCAAATGCAATGGCTTCTACCCAGTCTGGGTGGATACCATGTATCTCACTCGATTCAATATTTATTTCAGGAAGTCTGTAATTAAGCAGCGATATCAAATGCGCATTATGTACCCCACCGCCACAAATAATTAGGCGGTTTAACTCAGGTAAATAATTCTTAATAGCATAAACGATGCTGTCGCAGGTAAATTGACAAAGGCTCGCTTGCACCTGAGCTATAGTTAACTGCTTAAATCCATTCTGTTGTTCTAACCAATCCAGATGATAGTGCTCTTTGCCAGTACTTTTAGGTGGCTGTTGTTGAATAAAAGAATCACTCATTAACTGGCTGACAAAGTTTTGATCAGCATCTGCACTGGCGGCCCATTCGCCGTTTTTATCAAAAGCTTGTTGCTGGTGCCGCTGAATCCATGCGTCCATTAAAATATTGCCTGGACCGCAATCAAATCCAAAACAGTTCTGTTCTTTGTCTTTGGGTAAATAGCTTAGGTTGGAGATGCCTCCAATATTTAAAATGGCTCGGTTTTCATTGTTAGAGTGAAAAACTTGCTGATGAAAAGCAGGAGTAAGTGGTGCGCCTTCACCATTAGCGGCCATATCCTTGCGGCGAAAATCGGCAACCGTTGTAATGCCTGTTTTATAACTAATTTTATTTGCGTCACCAATTTGCATGGTAAAACGCCTGGGTAAGTCTGGTCGGTGACGAATGGTTTGCCCATGTGAGCCTATGCCTGAAACCTCGCTTGCCTGAATGCCTGCATTCGAGAGTAATTCATTAATCGCTTCAGCAAATAAATCGCCAAGCTCAGCATCGGCTTCACCTAACATGTCTATAGTGGCATGTTCGGAGTTTAGGCTAAGCAGGGATAGTTTTGTTTTAAGACTTGCTGGGATAGAGTGGCTGTTGCTTGCGATGAGTTTTATTTGTGAGCCATTGAACTCAACGAGAACTGCGTCGATGCCATCCATGCTGGTGCCTGACATCAGGCCGGCATAGAGGCCTGACATTATTGTTTGTCGTTTAATGCTAAAGCGTTACGCGAAAGTACTTTTAGCTGTGCAACATAACCCTGAGTGCTTAACTCAAAGTTGTCACGATAGCGTTTTGGAATCGGGCTGGTGCTTGGCAGTTTTACGGTCAAAGGATTGCGGTGTACGCCATTTACGCGGAATTCATAATGCAGGTGTGGACCTGAGGCCAGGCCGGTTGATCCAACGTAACCAATAATTTGTCCTTGCTTAACCCTTCCACCTGAGCGAATTTTTTTATTGTAACTATTCAAATGTCCGTAAAGTGTTGTATAGCGGCTACCGTGCTTTAATATGATGGCGTTGCCATAGCCACCTTTGCGGCCTTTAAAAACAACCTTGCCATCGCCTGATGCGCGAACAGGTGTGCCGCGTTTAGCTGCATAATCAACGCCTTTGTGCGAGCGGAATTTATGCAAAATAGGGTGATAGCGCTTTGTGGTGAAACGTGAGCTTATGCGGCTAAAGTTAACAGGGCTGCGTAAAAAAGCTTTGCGTAAACTGCGTCCGTCGTCTGAGTAATAACCTGCATCTCCAGTAACGGGATCTGTGTAACGTAGTGCGCGGTAGGTTTTACCTTGATTAATGAATTCGGCGGCTAATATATTGCCACCTTTTATTTTGCTGCCACTTTTAAAGCGTTCTTCATAGATAACTGTGAATTGGTCTCCCTTACGTATGTCGAGTGCAAAGTCGATATCCCAGCCGAATATACTGGCAAGTTCCATAATCATGCTTTGTGAGAGGCCGGCTTTTTCAGATGCCAAAGATAAAGATGATTCAATTTCGCCTGATGCATAGGCATTGCGGACTTCAATTTCATGTTTGTGAATACCCGCGACAAGCTTATCTCCTTCTCGTTCAACTTGAAGGTAGCGCACAGTATCGATCTGGTAATTCAGTGCAATCAACTGCCCCTGTTCATTGCTAATGATTTTAATAGCGTCACCGGGGTGGATGCGGCGCAGCTCTTTCGTTGCTTTGCCTAACTTCATTAACTCAAGTAGCTGGTTGGGCTTAATTTGTGCTTTATCAAATAAAACGGAGAGGCTATCCCCACGTTTAACTTTATAGGTTGTCCATGCAGGATTTTCGAGATTGCTGTATGTCATGGCGCTAGTGTCGGTATCAGTAGCGTCTATATTGTGGCTTTCATTGTTTTGCTGTGCTGATGGAAGCGGCAAATTCAACTGAATGCTAGCCGGGTTTTCGCTGGTTTCTGAAGTAACTTCAGAAGCTTCGGCTGTCTGTTCCGTAGATGCGTTGTGGTCTACGCTAATAACCCTTTCTTCATTGCTGCCCGTGTTAGCTATAACCACACCAATAATGGCGCAGCCAGCAGCTAACAGGACCCAGCGTAGAGCAGGGCGTCGTCGTTGACTTATAACAGGCTGAGACAGGCTGCGAAAGTCTTTGTTTATGAAGTTGTTGTAATTCACGGATTTATCAATAGTTTTTTCAATAAAATAGCTGGAAAATTAAGGAAAATCAAATATTCAGGGTGAAAGATTGTATTTAATTTGAACGGGTATGCAAGAAACCTTTGTCATTCCTTTGAATTAGGTTGGTATTTAGCTCTTTTGATAGGCTGTTTATATGTTTAATGACGTCGGATGCTGCGCTTCCAGTTAATAGCTGTGGTTGAAAGACGACTTCAGTGTTTGCGACGTTAATGGGAGTGAATTCAGCGCTGTAGTATTTTCCTTTATGTAGTGTGATGCGGGCAATTACGCTGGTTGTTGCGTCAGTACTATAAGAGCCAAAAACAAAATTACCCAGGCTGTAAATTATTAAGCCGTCCTTGTACTCTTCTATGCTCTGTAAGACATGGGGATGGTGGCCCAGCACTATATTGGCTCCAGCATCTATCGCGGCGTGACCAAGCCTTGGCTGGTAAGGTCTTAGTTCGAGTGATTTTTCTCTTCCCCAATGAAATGAAACTATTAGATAGTCGACTTGCTCACGTAGCCGTTTCACATCTTCCCTAATGTCTTTTTCGTGACCAAAGGCGGTGCCTGCTTTATTTTTGCTGGCCCAAAACGACTCTGGAAACGTCAGGGAGTAACTTAAAAAACCGACGCTTCCATTTGTTGTGCTGAGGATTGTTCCTTTTCTCGCTTCGGTGAGGTTATTTCCGGCACCAACGGTTTGAATACGCTGCTTCTTTAAGCTGTTGATTGTGTCATTCATGCCTTCAATATCAAAATCCAGAATATGGTTGTTTGCAATACTCATGATAGTGAAGCCGGCTTTTTTTAATGCAGGAGCAACTAAATCTGGCGGAGATCGAAATAAATACTCTTTATCTAATGTGCTTTCATCCAGCTCAGTGAGAGGCCCTTCGAGGTTGCCAATAACTATGTCGGCCTCATCGAGGATATGCTGTACTTTTATAAAGGGGTAATCGTAGCCATTTTTCACGAGAATTTCTTCAGCTGTACCGCCAAGCATAATGTCACCAACAGCAACAAGAGTGATGCTGTTGGGCTGTAATGTATTATTTTGCTGGTTGCAGGCGGCAAGATACAAAGCCACGCTAGCTACAAAAATATTGGTACATGTTTTTATTATATGTTTCATCTGTCTAATGTTTCTCTGCTTGCCTTATTATAAAGCCTCTTGTATAACGCCTGCACAGTTATGAGTGGGCTTTAAGTCAACTTATTTGTAAATATTTAACGATGTGGGGTCATGTATGTCATCTGTAGACGAATCACTAGCGCTGATAAAGCGGGGTGCCGAAGAAATACTCGTCGAAGAAGAGTTGGTTAAAAAGTTAGAGTCGGGCCGGCCGCTAAAAATAAAGGCAGGTTTTGATCCTACAGCACCAGACTTGCACCTGGGGCATACGGTTTTAATCAATAAGCTGCGCCAATTTCAGGAGCTGGGTCACGAGATTCTATTTCTGATTGGTGACTTTACAGGAATGATTGGTGATCCAACCGGCAAAAGTGCAACCAGGCCCCCCTTAACGGAAGAGCAAGTGGCAGCCAATGCAGAGACATATCAACAGCAGGTGTTCAAAATGCTGGATAAAGAAAAGACCACCATAGTCTTCAATTCAGAGTGGATGGGCAAAATGAGTGCGGCTGACATGATCAAGTTGGCCGGCCGGCAAACTGTTGCGCGAATGTTAGAGCGAGATGATTTTAAGAAGCGCTATAAGGCTGAGCAAAGCATATCCATCCACGAGTTTTTATATCCTCTTGTACAAGGCTATGATTCGGTGGCTTTAAAGGCAGATGTAGAACTGGGTGGTACGGATCAGAAGTTCAATTTATTAATGGGCCGTGAGTTGCAGAAGTTTTATGGGCAAGATCCGCAAACGATAATAATGATGCCGTTGTTAGAGGGTTTGGATGGTGTAAATAAAATGTCCAAATCTTTAAATAATTATGTTGGTATTACAGATGCGCCGGGAGTGATGTTCACTAAAATAGTGTCTATGCCGGATACAATGATCTGGCGTTATTACGAATTGCTTAGTTTTAGGTCCATGGATGATATCCATGTGTTGAAGAAAGAAATGGAGCAAGGTCGTAACCCTAAAGAAATTAAAATTGAATTAGCCAGGGAATTAATTGCGCGCTTTCATGGGGAGGAGGCGGCAATAAATGCGGATAAAGGCGCAGGCAATATTGTTAAAGAAGGTGAGTTACCAGAAGGTACGCCCGAAATAGAGGTTGAGTTAGAGGGGCAAGATGATTTGCCAGTATCTGCAATTATAAATCGTACAGGATTGGCACAGAATTCTGCTCAGGCAAAGGACATGTTATCAAACGGGCGCGTAAAAGTAGACTGGGAAGTCGTCGATGCGAGGCATCGGCTGAGTTCCGGCGAGTATATTATTCAGGCTGGTAAGAAAAAAATTGCACGTGTATTGATTAAAAAATAAGCATTAAATTAGCTGGATTAAAAATATTACAAAAGTATTACATAAAGTTGTTGACGGTTTTGGTTAAAGCTGTAGAATGCGCCACCTCGTTAGGGAGAACGGGTTAGCCGAAAGGCCAGACGACAAGGGAAGGTTGTAAGCAGAACGTTGGATAAGTTGTTAAGAAAGTTGAAATAAGCGCTTTACAATTTATCGAAAAGTCTCTTATAATAGTCGGCTCGCTCAACGCAGTTGGGTGAACGCTTTAAGCGATGATATTTAAAAAATTGAGATGAATAGATAATTTGTGTGGGTGCTTACATGAG